>Ga0194060_10000058_pt1 | contig 75648 bp, 68 predicted proteins | sample SepL225m_MetaG_FD_163427 | JGI IMG/M metagenome (GOLD analysis project Ga0194060, IMG submission 163427) | Anoxic zone freshwater microbial communities from boreal shield lake in IISD Experimental Lakes Area, Ontario, Canada - Sep2016-L222-5m | ecosystem: Environmental > Aquatic > Freshwater >... | reverse complement strand
CAACTTCCGACCTAACTTCTGTAATCGTATCAATGCGACGGTCCAAGCACTGAGTCGTCAAAACGTTCAATTCTATCTCTGCCATATTCAGCCAGCTTCCATGTTTAGGGGTATACACAAATTCAAATCTGTCCAAGTTCTTGCCTGAAACAGTGTCTCAGGCAACGCCATTTGGTTGTGAAGCCATTCTCTACCGTTGTGAATGATCGCCAATTCGATTAACAGCCAAAACTCCTCTCACTCCAACAGGTTGAGCTGAGAAAATTTCTTCACAATGAGTTGCTTGTATGCTGATTGCATCTTGTCATCAAGAAAACTGCTCTCTATCAGCCTCTCCCACACCGGAATCATATTCCGAAATCTCTCGAACATTCGGCCTTGCACCTTTTCATCCATAGATAACGTGCCAAAAGCAACTCATCAAAAGTCCCATACGATCTCTCGGGTCAAGCTTCCAATTCCTTTCTGCCAGATTGAGAAGCCACCCCTCGGGAATTAATCCATCAAAAAAAGGAATCATTGCTTTGCTGGTATATGCTGTAGCCTTCAATGGCAGGGTAACGCTTATCGCCTTTGGATTTTCCGATTCCAGATACGCCACATCATACATGAAATGATAACCCTCTTCATCTTGTAGAAGCCAGCCTGCGGTACGATCCTGATACTGTATTTCAGCTTTTTTCATTAACTATTCCCCTTTTTCCTGCTTGACAGGGCCAAGTTCATAACCGAACAACCCAAGGAGCTGGTTCACCTTGTCCATACGCAACGTTTTCTTCCCCTGTTCGAGATCCCGGATGAAACGCAGCCCGGTCCCGGCTTTTTCTGCCAGTTCCGGTTGGGTCATGCCGAATGACTTTCGTCGTTCACGGACAAAAACAAAAAAGGACGTTAAGCCTTGACGGGTTCACGCAACAAATGAAGGCGGCAGGCATCTACACGACCACCGCTTGTGCTGCAACGTTGGATGAGGCCCCGGGAGCATACAAGCCGATGGATTTGATTCTTGAAAATATCAGGGAAACCGTTGATTTGATTGAGGTTATCAAGCCAGTCTACAATTTCAAGGCGGGTGGAGCAGGCGATTGAAGGCTTCAAAAGGAAATGAAACGGGACGTATGCGTTTTTTCGACAAAAAGCATTACTCTGTATGATAATTCGACATCTACGTCCATTTTTCGACAACAATGCCAAGCATGACCCCAACCATTTCCGATAGCGAGATCATTATTGATGCCAAGCGCCAATGGGTTGGTTATGCACCACTCCAGCGCTACGGCAATGAAGGCATTTCAGCACAGCCCCATCACCTCACCGACCAGCTTGTCAATGCCTTTGGCCACTTCTCCGATGGTCGGCCCAAGCATATAGGCTGGTGTGCTGACAATCTTTCCCTGTTTGCTGACCACGGTGTTCCAGACCGGGCACTCAATATGGCGGGCTCCCATGGTGTTGATGTCAGCCGCACTCTCAGTATCATTGCCGATAGTCAGTTCAATATGCTCCGGCCCCAGTAACCTGGCGGCTATCACGGGGGTGATGCAGATAAAGCCAAGTGGTTTGCCAGCCTTGTGGAATGCCTGTATGGCTGTGGCAACATCGCTGTTGATGTCGCAGGCAGCCCCCTTGAACGCATAGTTGCTGAAGTTTTTTGCTGCGCCGTAACCACCCGGCAGAATCAGGGCATCCAGCGCTGTTACATCAATCGTCTGCAGATCAGCGATGGCTCCCCGCACAACTCTTGCTGATTCAGCCAGGACGTTGCGGGATTCATCCTCAGACACAGTGCAGGTAAGGTGGTTGACAACATGGTGCTGCATAATGTCTGGCGCAAAGCACACCGCCTCAGCGCCAGCCCTATCGAGGGCAAGCAGCGTCAAAACGGCTTCCTGGATCTCTGTTCCGTCCAAAAAGCCGCATCCCGAGAGAAGAATGGCAATTTTTTTCATAGAACTGTAGTTTTTTATATCATTACTTTTGATGAGGTATTGCGACTCTGGCGATAATGTGTTTTTTTAAGGTAACAGGAAGGTTTGCTGCTCTCATTGTATCTTTTCAACCAGTCTTACCATTATGATTACTCCCGAAGAGACCCTGCTTTTGCTCATTGATGTGCAGGGCAAGTTGGCAGAGAGTGTTGTTCATCCAGAGGCTTTGGCCAGCAATATAAGCAAATTGCTCAGAGGGTGTAACACTCTTGGTGTTTCGGTTCTGGTGACCGAGCAGTACCCGAAAGGTCTTGGCCACACGCTTGAAGCACTGATGGAGTTGTTGCCGGGCAATATTCCTGTCGAGAAAAAAACATTCAGTTGTTGTGGTACGCCTCAATTTATGCGGCAGCTTCGCTCATATAACCGTAACGATATTCTTGTTGCTGGTATTGAGACTCACGTCTGCGTTTATCAGACATCAGTTGAGCTTCTCGAATTTGGTTACAATGTTCATTTGGTGACGGATGCTGTTTCATCAAGAGTTGAAGGGAACAAGCTTCTCGGGATTCGCTGTATTGAAAAGGCTGGAGCATCCCTGACCAGTACGGAAATGGCTCTCTTTGAGTTGTTACGTGTGGCTGATGGCGAACGGTTCAAGACCATTTCGAAAATCGCGAAGGAGTAGTGCTTTTTGGCATTATGACATCTGGTTGTTTTCTGACAACCGCGTTCAGCATGGATTTCAATATAGCCTCGCCTTCAAAAATATCGGGTTCAATTTTGAGGTAATAGCAGGGTCTTGTGGTAATGATTCGGATAAGCTCAGGTCGTCCAAGCATACGGAAGTAATCTTTTTCTGTGGTAACAATACTCAGATCTCTCTTTTCCGCTTCCCGACGTACTTTGTGCAGTTTGTTTGCGCTGTAGGGTTCATGATCCTTGAAAAAGTGGTGAGCGGCAACGTGGATTCCCTCTTTTGTGAGGCTGTCGAGAAAGCTTTCGGGGGAGGCAATGCCAGCAAAGGCAAGGAAGTTTTGGCTTTTTTCAAGAATCGCCTCATCTGAGGTTTGGAATTCGCCTGAAAAACAGACCAGCTCTCCATTCTTAAGCCGGGCCTGGACGATGGGGAGAGCCGTTTTTTCCAGCTCCTTGATGATGATGTTGGCCTGCTCTCTGTCGGTGATTTTGTTGAGCAGAATGAGATTTGCCCGGGCAAGATTTTTCAGTGGTTCCCTCAAGCGCCCTTCCGGCAACATTTTTGCCTTGATAAATGGTTCGGCGGCATTGATAATGGCGATATTGAGGGCCCGGTCAATCTGGCGATGCTGGAAAGCGTCGTCGAGAATGATAACCGATGGCCCTCTTTCGGTAAAGCGTTTGGCAATCGCCTTGACCGCTATTTTTCTTTTATTGGCAACCATGACAATAGCGTCGGGATTGTTCCATGCGAGCATCGCAGTTTCGTCGCCCGCTTCTCTGCTGCTGAGCAGAACTTTTTGTCCGTCAGAGACAAGTTGTACCCCTTTCGACTCCCGAAGGTATCCTCTTGAAACAATGGCAGGCTTGCAGCCTATGGAGAGGTAGTACTTGACGACCCAGTCAACAAGTGGTGTTTTTCCTGTGCCCCCCGCCGAAAGATTGCCGATGGAGACAACAGGAATCGGTGATTTCCATGCTCTGAAAACCCTTCTGTTAAAAAGTGCGTTACGAAACTGCACAATAAAAGAGTACAGCAGGGCAAAAGGGCGGAGAAGTATGGTCAGCGGATTACTACGCATGGCTGAGTCGTTCTGACAGGGTCGTTGTGTATGTTTGAAGCTCTACTTCACTGTGGAACAGTGGGAGCTCAAGAAGGTGGAGTTTGACCGTGGTTTTACTGAATGGTTTCGGGATTTCAAACCGGTCCCAACTGTTGAGTATCCACTTGCTGGCGTAGCAGATTTCAGCAAACACCAGGGTCGAGTGGTTTAAGGAGGCAAGTCTCAATGCGCCGTATTTAAATTGGTTGATTGGTCCACGTGGGCCGTCGGGAGTAAAAACAACAATGCCACTTTTTTGCAGAACACCCTTCATGGCGCTTTTCACCTCCTTACCTCCTTTTGAACTTGAACCACGGATGAGAGAAAAACCACACTGCAGAAGGGTGTCAGCCAGAGCTCGGCCATCTTCGGACATACTGACAACAGCCGTAATTTTTTTTGAAGGAAAAATGGTGCGGGCCAGAAGCCATCCGGTGATCATTTTTCCGTGCCAGAATGCGAACATGGTTCCTTTATCGGGCAACGGCATATCCCTGAGCGGTGGAGTTATTGATATACGGAGGCTTGCATAAAGAAGCTTCAACGCAACAGGAAGAATATGACGGGAAATCACCGGAGAGAGTGGCATCGCAGTCAGTTATTTGACGATCGAGAAAGCTGATGGCAAAGGAAAAAAATTATTAATTGTTTATCTTGGGAACTGTTTATTTCATCTATGTCATCTGATGAAATAACAAAAGCAATGTAACAAACCACATTCGATAAACCCACGGTGAAATAGAATCCATCCCACGGTAAGAGAACCATGAACGTTTTAATTATAGGTAGCGGCGCTCGTGAACATGCACTCTGTTGGGCGGCTGAACGAAGTGAAGGAGTGACGGCGGTATTTGTGGCACCGGGTAACGGCGGCACTGCGTTGATGGGAGGCAAGGTTCGAAATGTGCCACTGAAAGCCACAGCGCTGGAGGATTTGCTTCAGTTTGCCAGGGCGAATGCTGTTGAGCTGACGATTGTGGGCTCAGAGCAGCCGCTTGAACTTGGTATTGTGGATCTGTTCCGCAGTGCTGGTCATACCATAGTTGGCCCCACCCAGGCAGCAGCTCGTCTTGAGTCAAGCAAGCTCTTTTCCAAAGATTTTATGGAGCGCCATCGCATTCCGACGGCAGCATATCATGTTTTTCGGGATGCGACTACCGCCAGGAGATATATCGGGCAGCCACAGAACGTGTATCCGCAAGTGATCAAGGCAAGCGGTTTATGTGCGGGGAAAGGGGTTTTCATTGCCATCAACAAGGAAGAGGCGCTAAGGGCTGTCAAGGATATGTTTGACGATCGGATTTTTGGCGATGCAGGAGATGAGGTGGTTATTGAGGAGTTTTTGCAGGGTCAGGAGGCGAGTGTCTTTGTGCTGACCGATGGTATAAAGTACAGGCTCTTTTTACCTGCCCAGGATCACAAGCGAATTGGCGATGGCGATACTGGCAAGAACACGGGGGGGATGGGAGCTTATGCTCCTGCGCCAGTGGTCACTTCCGAGGTGATGCGGAGGGTTGAGGATCGGATTATCCGGCCTACCTTGAAGGGGATGGCCGAAGAGGGTTATCCTTATACCGGTTTTTTGTATGTCGGGTTGATGATCGACAACGGAGAACCCTCGGTTGTTGAGTACAATGCGCGTCTTGGTGATCCCGAGACCCAGGTGGTGCTTCCCCTTCTCAAAAGCGACTTTATTGCCGCTCTTCAGGCAAGCGTTGATGGAACGCTGGATCAGGTGCCCTTTGAGATGCATGAAAAATCGGCTGCGACGGTTGTGATTGCTTCGGCTGGTTATCCGGACCACTACGACATCGACAAACCGATTACAATCTCTCGGGATCTTGCTGCAATGGAAAATTGTTATATGTTTCATGCTGGAACGGCCATCAGGGAGGGGCGGCCTGTGACTGCTGGCGGAAGAGTTTTTTCGGCCACAGCGCTGGGCGATACTCTTCGGGAGAGCATTGAACGTGCTTATCGTGTAGTTGAAAAAATCAGCTTTGAAGGTGCATATTACCGTACAGACATAGGGGCCAAGGGGCTGTAAGATGAAACTATCAAGACGTAAATTCGAAATTATTCAGGAACAGGCATTTTGTGAGCTGCCCTACGAGTGCTGTGGTTTGCTTGTTGGTGTACAGGACAGTGATCATCGAGGAAATATTGAGAATATTGTTCATGAAATTGCTCCTTGCAAAAACTGTCTCTATTTCGGCAGGGAGCAGGGGTTCGAGATTGCACATCAGGAGTATCTTGATGTGGAGCGGGAAGCAGCAAGGCATGGATATCGTATTCTTGGATCGTACCATTCCCATATCAACACTTCGGCAATTCCCTCACTGCATGATGTTGATTTTGCCCATGCAGGCCATACGTTGCTGATCATTTCGCTGATGAACGGGCAACCCAAAGAGGTGACGGCCTGGCTTCGACGCCATTCGGGGGGATTTCACCAGGAGCAGATCCGTGTTGTGGAGTAGCGGGCCGAGAGCGAAGTGGCGCAAAACTCTTTGACTTATTTTGTACATTACCCTTTTTTATAGCTCACCAAGTATTAAACCCGGAAAAAACGTGCCAAAACGGGAAGATATCAAGTCGATTTTAGTAATAGGCGCAGGCCCTATCGTTATTGGTCAGGCCTGTGAATTTGATTACTCCGGCACCCAGGCGTGCCGTGCACTGAAGGAGGATGGTTACCGCGTGGTGCTGGTCAACAGCAACCCGGCAACCATCATGACCGATATAGAGTTTGCCGACGCAACCTATATTGAGCCAATTACTCCGGAGTATGTTCAGAAAATTATAGAGCGAGAAAAACCTGATGCACTGTTGCCTACCATGGGTGGTCAGACAGCCCTCAATATTGCCGTCAGCCTTGCCGAGTCAGGCATTCTGGAGCGTAACGGCGTTGAGCTGATCGGCGCAAAACTTCGGGCCATCAGAAAAGCTGAAAATCGAGAGTTTTTCAGCGATGCCATGAAGAAAATCGGCCTTGAAATGGCGAAAGGTTTTTTTGTCCGCAATGAAAAAGAGGCCAAAGAGGCGTTGGAAGAGATTGGCCTGCCTATTGTGATTCGCCCCTCCTTTACGCTGGGTGGCACTGGTGGCGGTTTTGCCCAGACGAAAGCTGACTATTATGAAGCGGTGCGGAGAGGACTTATGGAGAGCCCCATCAGCGAAGTACTTGTTGAGGAGTGCCTGATTGGCTGGAAGGAGTATGAGCTTGAGGTTATTCGCGACCTGGCTGATAATGTTATTATCGTCTGCTCTATTGAGAATGTTGATCCCATGGGGGTGCATACCGGCGACAGTATCACTGTGGCCCCGGCCCAGACACTGACTGACCGCCAGTATCAGGAGCTTCGTGATGCCTCAATCAGAATTATTCGCGAGATTGGGGTTGAGACCGGTGGCAGCAATATTCAGTTTGCCATCAATCCACTTGATGGTCGCATTGTGGTGATTGAGATGAACCCCCGTGTGTCGCGCAGTTCAGCGCTGGCCTCAAAGGCAACCGGGTTTCCTATTGCCAAGGTGGCAGCAAAGCTTGCGGTTGGCTACCGGCTTGATGAGATTCTCAATGATATTACCAAGACAACTCCGGCCAGTTTTGAGCCAACCATAGACTATTGTGTTGTCAAGATCCCGCGTTGGGATTTCGAGAAGTTCAAAAATGTTGATGCCCGTCTTGGCGTGCAGATGAAGTCTGTTGGCGAGGTGATGGCCTTCGGTCGCAACTTCAGGGAGGCGTTGCAAAAGTCGCTTCGTGGCCTTGAGATAGGTCGCGCCGGGCTGGGTTCTGACGGCAAGGATATCATGAATGTGCTTGATATGACCCCGCAGCAGAAAAAGTTTGCCAAGGAGGATATCCTTGAAAAAATCAAAATACCAAAAGCAGACCGGATTTTTTATCTCCGTTATGCCTTTCAGGCAGGTGCAACCATTGATGAGGTGCATCAGTCAACCGGCATTGATCCGTGGTTTCTCGACAATATTCTCCAGATCGTTGAGCTTGAAGATGAGCTTCGTCAACTTGCCGCTGCAGATTGATTTGCCATGAGCTATCTTGACAAGATTGTAGAGGAGAAAAAGCGTGAAGTGGTAGAGCTCAAGAGGGCGAAACCAGCGCAGCGTTATGACGAATTGCAGGGCTCGCAGGGGGCGACCCGCGATTTCAGGAGTGCTCTCGTATGCTCAGGGGGAGGCTTGCGCCTTATTGCCGAAATTAAAAAAGCATCTCCCTCTCGTGGTCTTATTGTCAAGGATTTCGACCCTCTTGCCATGGCCCAAAGCTATGCCGGGTTGGGCGCTTCAGCATTTTCGGTGCTTACGGATCGCCTCTTTTTTCAGGGCTCCATCGACTATCTGCAACAGGTGAGTCGATCATTTTCTTTGCCTGTTTTGCGCAAAGAGTTTATTATTGATGAGTCCCAGATATTTGAGTCACGCCTGATTGGTGCGGATGCCATTCTGCTGATAGTGGCTGCGCTTGAGCCCGTGCAGCTTGCCGATTACCTTCAGGCGGCAGCGGCACTTGGTCTGTATGTGCTTGTCGAGGTGCATGACCGGCAGGAGCTTGACATCGCCATTGAAAAAGGTGCCTCGATTATCGGGGTCAACAACCGGAATTTAAAGGACTTTTCGGTTGATCTTCATGCTTCGGTTGCACTTCGTCCTCATATTCCCCCGGGGGTTATTGCGGTGGCAGAAAGCGGCATGAAAACTGCCGCAGATATTGCTCTTATTGAGCAGGCATCCTATGATGCCGTGCTGATAGGGGAGGGGCTGCATACCAGCCCCGAGCTTCGCGATATTACCTGGTCATCGCTCTGATTTTTGCCGCAGTCCCTGCCGGATCAGCCGATTTGAAGAATGCTGTGCCAGCAATCAACGCATCAGCTCCAGCCGTTACCACACTCAGGGCATTCTCTTCGGTGATGCCACCGTCAATGGCGATGACCATGTTCGGATTTACTTTCAGGCGCATCTCATGGAGTTGGCAGATTTTGCCAATTGAGGAGGGAATAAACTTCTGCCCACCAAAACCGGGGTTAACCGACATCAGCAGGACGAGATCAAGATCTGGTAGAACCGATTCAAGTGTTGAGACAGGTGTGCCCGGATTGATTGAGACTCCAGCTTTTGCGCCGAGGCTCTTGATGAACTGAATGGTGCGATGCAGGTGTGGACAGGCCTCCTGATGAACCGTTATCTGGTGTGAACCTGCCTTGACAAAATCCTCGATGTAACGGTCGGGATCGGCAATCATCAGATGAGTGTCGATAATCATCGGCGTACATGCGGCGATTGCCTGAACGATGAATGGTCCAAAGGTGATGTTGGGGACAAAGTTTCCGTCCATGATATCGCAGTGTATCCAGTCTGCGCCTGCTGCTGTGGCAATATCTATTGACTCTTTAAGGCGGGAGAAGTCGGACGAAAGAATGGATGGTGCAAGTAGTGTTGTTGTTGTTGGTACGGGCATGATGGTTACTCTTTGAGCGTGATAAAAAATAATGAGGGCAAATAATTAAAAAGCTTCACCAATTCCAAAATGAAAGGTGCAGTCGCCTATGTTCATGTTCGAAATGCGCCATGGTTTCGTTGCTGTTGGGTCGTGAAGTTTATAGGCAAAATCAAAACGGAACGGGCCTATGGGTGAGCCAAGGCGCAACCCAACCCCGGAGTCCAGAGCAAAGTCTCTTGTCAGAGACGAGGGTGTGAGGGCGTAGGGGCCGTTTCTGTCCCAGATGTTCCCGACATCCGTAAAAAATGTTACCCCTGAAGAGTGGTTGAACAGTTTGAAAAATTTCACGCGGTATTCAAGGTTAAGTTCGAGCTTGACATCGGCACCAAAATTTGATGCCGCTTTACTGGTGCTGTTTCCTGGCCCGAGGGTATTAAAGAGCCAACCCCTCATGCTGTTTGAGCCTCCGGCGTAGAAGCGACGCTCTTCAGGTGTCGATTCAGCTTTACCATAGGGCATCATCCAGCCGATACGCCCCTTGGCAGCAAGCTGGCTTTCTGGCGCAACATGTTTTGTGAGCGCCAATCCGGTTTCAAACTTTATATACTGTGAATACGTCGTGCCGAAAATCTGGGGGTCTTTCTCAGAAAACCCCCCATACTTTTTGGTATCGATATAGGTATCTATAAGCCATGCAAGACTTCCTGCTTCTTCAAGGAGCAGGTCGAGTTTCCAACTGCTTTTTTCGGGAAGGAGGTTTTGGCGATTGGCTGCATTGAAACGAAGTCGGAAGCCCTGGTTGAAATGGGTATTCATCAGGCTGTCGACAGCGGCATTGACTGCAGATTGATTGGCAGGATTAATCTTGATATTTTGGGCCAAATCGGTTTTAAAGAGCTGCTTGAATCCACGGAGAGAGTCTTTGGCTACCCATTCAATTTCAAAAAAATCAAAATTCAGGCGTGATGATGGACTCAGGGGGACGCTATAAGTGGTGCGAATCAACCCTTTTTTGCTCGAAAGCAGCACGGGCTGCCTGGTGGCCGAGTATTCTGCAGTTGTTGAATAGAAGCTGCCAGTTTTTTTGAGAACAGGAAAAATAAGATTGCTTTTCATGCTGAACTCATAAGGAATGATCTTTGTGTATTGGCTAGGATCAAGATTGGCCAGAACTCTGTTGTCCGAGCTGGCCTGGGTTCCATATTCTGTTGATATTCTGAGCTTTTCTCCTCCACCGAAAAGGTTTTTGTTTTCATAAGCCAGTGATGTGCCAAAAAATGGGGGTCCATAGCGGTTGTCAATCAGTATTTTTGGCTCTATCTGGTGCTTTGGGGCTGTTTCAAGGTTGATGGTTGTGTAGAGTGCGCCAGCACGGGTCGAATCATGGGTGATATAAATTGACGAAAAGATATTGGTTGCCCCCAAATTTTGCAGGGTGCGCTGTTCGAGACTTTCACGAGTAAAGTTGCCTGGGCGGAATGCTATTGCTGTTGTAATAAGGTCAGGTGAGACTCTCTGTTTGCCCAGAATTCTACCATTGATATTATCCTGGGTAAATATTTTTTGACCTGCCATCCCTGCGTTTTTTACGGGATTTTGAACTACCGCATTGATCGGGCCATAGTGTAGTCGTTCTGGTAAATTCAGATGGAAAATAATTCCGGTGTGAGTCCCGACGGTGTCCACCTTGATGCGTATACTATCTTCATGAAAAAAGGAAAAACCATACTCTTTGAAAAATGAGACGGTGCGATCCCGCTCCTCAATAAGCCGTTCAACAGAAAAAATATCCTTGATATTCAGCCGTTTTTGTTTGAGATACTCATCGTGAAGATCGCTTGTAACTTTGTCAAGTCCACGATAGCTGAGGGAGTCAACTCGTGATGGCTCATTTTCTCTGACAAGTACCTCAATATCCAGCCTCTTTCCGTTATTTCTGCGGGTAATCGAGTGAGTTACATCAGCACCAAAATAGCCTTTATAGGTGTAGAGCTTCTTGATAAGGAAGATGTCTTTGGCAAATTCTTCAGGACTGAACGGTCTCGGGAGTTCGCCGAACAGACCGAGCCCAAGAAAGGATTTACTTTTGGATGTGCCTATGATCAGGCGCAGCTCCTCCGAGCTGATTGCTTTATTGCCAATGAAGCTAATGTTATTGACATAAGCTGGCTGCACTGACTGCTCTTTTCTCTCCCTGGCAGTCTCTCCATGTACAGCGAAGGCACAGAAGACAATAAGTGCAATAAGGATCAGAGCTTTTGCCAAACAGGAGTCCCGTTTTATACTGCGTTCTCTGTTCTCAGGTTAACTGCTCTTCATCATCGTACCCAAACTCTTCATCAGTAGGATAGTCTGGCCATATTTCATCAAGACTTTCATAAACATCATCACCTTCCGGCAGGTCATGCAGGTTCTCGATAACCTGCTGAGGTGCGCCAGTCCGGCTTGCATAATTAATTAATTCGTCTTTTGTGACAGGCCACGGAGCGTCAGCTATATGACGGGCAAGATCTAAATTCCAGTACATACTTACAGTGATTGATTTGTTCGTGTCAGGAGTGATTATCGTTCTTTTCCAGTGAACCGTTGTGTGTTGAAATGAATTTATCAGGATTTGTGTCGTTGAAGAAATAAACTGTCGGATTGACTCTTACATTATCCTTCCGTACTTCGTAATGGAGATGCGGAGCGGTCGATACCCCGGTGTTACCAGAAAGAGCAATAATGTCGCCACGGGTTACTTTTTGGCCCTGGCGTACCAACAGTTTCGAAAGATGAGCGTAAATGGTTTTATAGCCATAGCCGTGGTTGATGGCGATCATCTGCCCATACCCTTTGTCACTGCCCGAAAACGCAACAATTCCGTCACCCGTTGTCTGTACATGCGTTCCCTCTGAAGCCGAAATATCAATGCCCTGGTGAAAAAGTGAGAGGTTATAGATCGGGTGTATCCGCAAGCCGAATGTGCTGGTAATTGAGCCATTGAGGGGCTTGATGTTAGGAATACTTGATACTAAAGGTGTTGGATTCGGGTTGTCGCTCAGCCCTTTTTTTTCCCAGGTATTGTCACTCTGAGGCTCTACCTGCATGATCAATTGCTCAATCATCAGTTCTGCATTTGCAATATACCCCGCTGCGATTTTTGTCTGATTTGCTGTTGTTTTATTTGAGGTGAGCGGCTGTTTTTCAGTCGCCAAAAGGGTGGAAGAGGTCAATGAAAAAGAGGCACAAAGTGCGACAAAGAGCAAAGCTCCCCCAAGCACCAGATTGTTCAAACGAAAAATATTTCGATTTCGCGGGTATTCGGTTGGCATCATAAATTGATGTGTCGAAATCATGCGGTATCCGTATTGTGTTTCAGAATGAGCAGATTACTCTTGGTTGTAAATTTGGCCAATATAAAAAAACTTTAGGTGATAAGTCAATGATTCGTGGGTGACGGAGCAGTTTTTTATTGTTGGTCGATGTGCCCTCAAAGCCATGAGGGAATGGCTCGAAAAATTTTGTTTGACATTGCACCCGGAGAAAACCCGGCAGAAAAGAAGGATACCTCTTGCAAGGGGTAGATTACACCTTTTCTTGACAAAAATGGCTATTATGGGGTGATATTTAGCTTTTGGCGCTTCTTGATAAGATATTTACTTCAATCCGTCAATAACGAATATAATGCAATATTATATAGTTTTATAGAGCATTTTCTCTCAAGCCATTATAATACACAAAATACCGTCAAGCCTCATCCGTTACTAACGCTGAAAAATACCATGAACTACAAAACGCAATCAAATTGGCGGGAGATTCAACGCTTTCTGCCCAAAGAATTTCAGCTTGAGCTGGATAATGAGCCTTCAGAAGAGAGGTGGCAATGGCGAGGTCACCAGATTCATCTTGACCGCTTTCGTAATCCTCGGGCTGTGGCGAAAGTGATCCTGTTTCATGGAGTTGGTACCAACGGACGGCAAATGTCGACCATTCTTGGCAGTCCCCTTTTCAAGCGCGGCTTTGAAACCATTGCTATTGACATGCCGGAGTATGGCATGACCCGGGTTGCCTCCGGTGTGCTGGTAACCTACGATGATTGGGTTCAGGCTGGCAGTGACCTCATTGATGCTGAACTTAAAAAAGATGGCAGACCCATCGTGCTCTTCGGTCTCAGCGCCGGAGGTATGCTCGCCTGGCACGTAGCGGCGCTCAACAAAAAAGTCAAAGGCATCGTGGGCATGACCTTTCTCGATCAGTGGGAGCAGCAGGTTCGCGATGAAACGGCGTTGAATTTTCTCATGAGTCGAATCGGGGTGCCATTGACCCACCTAGCCGCAAAAACGCCACTGGCAGCTCTTCGGATGCCGATGAGTCTGGCGAGCAAAATGTCGGCGCTGGTTAATAATAAAGCGGCGCTCAAGGCTTGCTTGAGAGACGAGACTTCGGCGGGCAAATGGGTCACTATGAAGTTTCTCAGCTCGCTTACCACGTATGCACCTGTGGTTGAACCCGAAGCTTTTGATGTCTGTCCGATTTTACTGACTCAGCCCGAAAAAGATCGCTGGACACCCCTGCATCTCAGCGAGCTTTTCCTCAAGCGTGTCAATCGTGTGCCGAAAAAGGTGGTGATGCTTGAAAATGCTGGCCACTATCCTTTGGAGCAGCCTGGCTTGACGCAGATGTGCGATGCTGTGGTGGAGTTTATCCATTCCTGCATCTCACCTGATCGAACCACGACAGATTCAGGAGGCTCTGTTAACGTTTGATATCGCAGTGGTTTTTCTTAAATTCCGGCTTAATCATAAGGCACGGAAACGAAACAATCAATAAACTATCTGCATAATGTCTGATCCTGTCATCAAGCGGGCGCTGGTCTCTGTATCTGATAAAACCGGTATTGTTGAATTTTGTCGGGAGTTGAATGGCATGGGGGTCGAGATTTTTTCAACAGGGGGAACCCTGAAGTCGCTTCAGGATGCAGGTGTCAGTGCAGCATCCATCTCAACCATTACCGGGTTTCCGGAAATCATGGATGGCAGGGTGAAAACGCTTCACCCGAAAATACATGGTGGACTGCTTGCCGTCCGGGAGAGTGCTGACCATGTGAAGCAGGCGGCTGAGAACGGGATCAGTTTTATCGATCTGGTTGTGGTGAACCTCTATCCCTTTGAGGCAACGGTGGCCAAGCCAGATGTGACATTTGAGGATGCGATTGAGAATATTGATATCGGTGGCCCTTCGATGCTTCGGAGTGCGGCAAAAAATAACGAGTCGGTAACGGTTGTCACCGACAGCGCCGATTATGCGCTGGTGCTTCAGGAGATGAAGGCGAACAACGGTACCACCAAGCGGGCAACTCGCCTTTTACTCGCCTTGAAGGTTTTTGAACTCACCTCCCGTTATGACCGTGCCATTGCGGCGTATCTGGCTGGAGCTGTCGGAGCAGCGCCGTCTGAGGCGGCAAACAAGATGACGGTCAGCCTTGAGCGTGAACTTGATATGCGTTACGGTGAGAATCCTCACCAGAGCGCAGGGCTCTATCGCCTGACCGATGCAAATGGAACCCGCTCATTTGAAGACTTTTTTGAAAAACTGCATGGCAAGGAGCTCTCCTACAACAATATGCTCGATATTGCCGCAGCCGTTACCCTGATTGAAGAGTTCCGTGGTGAGGAACCGACGGTCGTCATTGTCAAACACACCAACCCGTGCGGTGTTGCGCAGGCATCGACGCTTGCCGAAGCCTATCGCAGGGCCTTTTCAACCGATACCCAGGCCCCTTTTGGCGGCATTATCGCCTTTAACCGTCCTCTTGATATGGAGGCAGCAAAGGCGGTTAATGAGATCTTTACAGAGATCCTGATTGCCCCAGCTTTTGAAGATGGTGTGCTTGAGCTGCTGATGAAGAAGAAAGATCGCAGGCTTGTTCTGCAGACGAGTGCCCTGCCCAAAGGTGGCTGGGAGTTCAAATCAACCCCATTTGGAATGCTTGTTCAGGAGCGCGACAGTAAAATTGTTGCAAAAGAGGATCTGCAGGTTGTCACCAAACGGCAGCCGACCGAGGAGGAGATTGCCGACTTGATGTTTGCCTGGAAGATCTGCAAGCATATCAAGTCGAACACCATTCTCTATGTGAAAAACCGTCAGACCTACGGTGTCGGCGCTGGTCAGATGTCGCGTGTTGACTCTTCCAAAATTGCACGCTGGAAAGCTTCGGAAGTCAACCTCGACCTGCATGGATCGGTGGTCGCCTCTGATGCCTTTTTCCCTTTTGCTGACGGTCTTCTTGCTGCTGCAGAGGCTGGAGTGACGGCGGTCATTCAGCCCGGTGGCTCCATCAGGGATAACGAAGTGATAGAGGCTGCCGATACCAATAACCTTGCCATGCTCTTTACCGGCATGCGCCATTTCAAGCATTGACAAGCTAACTCGTGTCCACAAGAAGTCGCCCCTCATCCCGGCAAACCACAGGTTGGGATGAGAGACGAACCTCAGGAATGAAATCCACGAGTTACCCTTTTTTTAGTTACCTCTTTCCAAATTCCTGGCCACCGCCCGCGCATTGCGTTTGAGCCGTCGAAGCCCGATGCGGAATATTGGTGTTCCATAAAACAGCTTCCGAAATTCTGATTTTGTGAGGTTCAGTACTCTCTCTGTCGTCATGTTCACCAGTTCAGCTCGCACGTTGAACGCATTATTGATCTGGATACTCGCTTGCTGGTTATAGGGACAAACCTCCTGACAGAGGTCGCACCCGAACATCCAGTCGCCAATCATGGCATCCTCCTCTGCTGTAAATTCCCGTTTCAGCTCTATCGTCAAGTAGGAGATGCACTTTGATGCATCAATTTTTCCTGGTTCCATCAGTGCACCTGTGGGGCAGTGAGCAAGGCAATCACCACAACTGCCACAGTAGTTGGGGAGAGTCAATTTTGCTGAGGAGATCTCCCTGTCAACAAGTATCTCTCCGAGAAAAATGTATGATCCGGCGGAGGGCACCTTCAGGAGGGTGTTTTTTCCTGTTTTTCCAATGCCCGCCTCCTCTGCCCAGTTTTTTTCAAGGAGCGGTGAGCTGTCCACCGCTATAAGGGCCCGAAGAGGTTCACCAACAAGGAGCTCAATCTCTGCAAGGAGTGTTTCAAGTTTTGATTTGACCACAGAGTGGTAGTCGTCAATGAGCGCATATTTCGAGATTTTCGGGAAGCCTGCCTGATGCACGACAGGGTAGTTATAGCTCAGTGCGGTCGAAATGATCGTCCGCAAACCGGGAAGCAGCAGGGAGGGATTGGCTCGCTCTTTCATCCGGGTTTCCAGGTAATGCATCTCGCCATTCCGATGCTCCTCAATCATGGCTGTGGCACGTTGTATGGCAAGTGGTTGTGGTACAGGAGCTGAAAAACCAATGGCCGCAAATCCCAGTTGTGCAGCCACTTTCCGGATTTGAGGGGCAAAATTGGTGGAGTGGTCAGTCATGGTACGGTGCGGCTTTATTGACGAGTACAGGGGAGCCAATGGTCACTCTGTTTGCCCTGGTTGCAAGCCAAGGCATTGTATGACGGTGTTATGGAGCAGCGGGCGGAATTTGCGAATTCTGATGTTCTCTGCTGTGGGATAGACCCTGTTGCTGAGGAGAATAACCGCAAGCTCTTTTTCCGGGTCAATCCACAGACTTGTTCCGGTGAAGCCGAGGTGACCGTAGGAGGAGTTTGAAAAATAGTCTCCTGCTGAGGAGTGCCCCTCAGGTGATCGCAGATCCCATCCCAATGCCCGTGCCGATTTGTTTCGGGAGAGAAATGTTCTGAGAGTCGATTTCTGGAAATAGAGGTGGCTATGCATGGTTTCCCCTTGCATCAGCATGGCCGTCATGCGGAGAAGGTCACCTGTTGTGGAGTACAATCCCGCATGTCCGGCAACGCCGCCAAGAAGCGCCGCATTCTGGTCGTTGACCAGCGGACGTGGAGAGGTAAATGGCCACCGGGTATCTTTGTCCACAGGGGCAATTCGCCAGGAGAGCGATGGGGGAGGAGTGAACATGGTTGATCTCATCTGGAGTGGCTTGCCAAAGCGCTCCAGAAAGTTAGATGCAAGTGATTTGTCGGTGATGGTTTCAACGATTTTCCCAAGGAGCATAAAGCCGAGATCGCTGTAGAGGGTTGTTGTGCCCGGTCGAGAAAGGAGTGTATCCGCAGCAATGGCATCGAAAAGCGCTTTGGGTGTGGCACAGCTTTTTGCATAAAACGAGTGGGCTCTCAAGCCGGAGGTGTGGCGCAGCAGATGCTCAATGGTGATCGTTTGCTTGCCGTTTTTCCCAAAATCCTTCAGGTACCTTGCTACTGGTGCCTGGAGGGAGAGTGAATCCCGCTCAACAAGCTGCATGACAATGCTGGTCGTGGCGACAGCTTTTGTCAGCGAAGCGAGATCGTAGATGGTTGTTGTATCAACGGGAGTGCTGTTCGGAGCGTATGTCAGTTTGCCGAACGCTTTGTGAAAAACAGTTTTGCCTTTGTAGAGTACAGCCAAGCTTGCCCCGGGAAATACAGAGTCATCTACGGCTTTTTCAACAGCCCTTTCAAGTGGTTTGAAAGTATAGGCAAGCGCATTTTCCTCGATAGCCATGCCGGAACCGATGCAGAGCATGACTGACGCTAGAGCACAGCGGATCAATTGCATCAGTCATCCGTTAAAAGAGAGAGAACTTGACATAGCGTTTCGGGTGCGATTTGAGATCGACGAGCAGAGAATCGAGAGAAGAGAGGGTTCGTGACAGGTTATTATACAGCGCTGGATTGGAGGAAAGCTGACCCAATGTACCCTTGTCGTTATTCAGTTTGTTTATCAGCAATTCGGTTTTTGCGGCAGTCTGATTAAGCCTCTCAAGTGTCTCTGTTGTATTTGTTGCCATTGACTTGTCATTGAGAAGCTTTGGAAGGAGGCCCTCGCCACGTGATGCTTTCTGTGACAGCGTTGAGAGTTCGGCAGATGTGGTTTTCAGGCTGGTGACGGTTTCCGCAAGCTCTTTTCCCATCTGCTTATCGGTAAGAAGTTTACCCGCAACTCCCTGACCGTTGTTCAAATGATCCAACAGTTTATTGATATTATCAAAGGTTTTATTGGCGCTGGCAGTAAGATTGGCCATACCCTCTTCAGTAGCCAGAGGGATAAAATCACCCTCTTTCACAGCGGGCCCATTTCCCGTTAAAATGTCAACATATTTGTCGCCGAGTATGCCAAGGGATTTAATGGTGGCCTTGGCATCTTTTGTGACGAGGGGTGCAAACTCCTCTTTCAGTTTCAGGTCGGCGACAACAAAGAGTGAATCGTGGTTTCTGACAAAGTTCATTTTTGAAACAATGCCTATTTTTTTACCCGAGACGGAGACAAAGTTGTTCTCTGCAAGGCCTTGCACATCTCTTGAAAGAATTTTTACAGTTGTGGTGCCTGAAAACAGATTGGTATTTTTACCGATGACCAGTCCGAGCCAGGCGGCAAAACCGATGCCGAAAATGAAAAATATTCCAGTCTTCAGATCGCTCCATTGCAAAGCGTTCGGATTTTTCATACAGGTAAAGGATCTAAAGTGAGCGTTATAATTCAAGAATTTTGTCAGAAAGAATCGATCGTATAAACGGATGCTCTGCATGATGAAGTTTTTCGGTCACGTCGTCGAAAATGATTTCACCCTTGTAAAGCACGGCGACGGAGTCGGCGACATTGAAAACATCATCAATAATATGGGTAACAATAACGGCACCAAGGTTGTTATTGTGGCGAAGCGAGCTGATGAGCGAGAGAATTTTTTTTGAACTGACCGGGTCAAGTCCGGCAGTTGGTTCATCAAAAAGGATCATGTGTGGCTTAAAAATCATCGCCCTTCCTATGGCGACCCTGCGGCGCATTCCGCCACTCAGGCTCTCGGGAAGCTGCTCTTCATAGCCTTCAAGACCTGCAAACTGGATCTGTTCTGCGACTCTTCGGGTTATCTCATCCTCGGGCAGTTTCATGTTTTCACGAAGAAAAAAGCCAAGATTCTGGCTGATGGTCATGGAGTCGAAAAGTGCATTTCCCTGAAAAACCATACCCATTTTTCTTCGAATGGCATAAAGTTCGGTCTCCTTCATGTTGGTAATGTCGATTCCGTCAACGATTATCTGCCCGCTGTTCGGTTTGATAAGGCCAAGCATCAGTTTGAGAATGGTGCTTTTTCCAACACCGCTCGGTCCAAGGATTGCCTTGATGGTGTTGTCCTTGATGGTCAGGGAGACGTTTTTAAGGATCTCTCTTTCGCCATACTTGAGGCCGACCTGTCTTAGTTCAATCATTCGTTCACATGTTTTCCAGTACGATCTTTGAGACGTAGAAATTGGCAATGAGCACAAGTCCTGATGAAACAACAATGCCTTTAATGGTTGAACGTCCGACTCCGGATGTGCCACCCCTTGCCGAAAAACCGTTGAAGCTGCTGACAAGGGTTATAATGATGGCAAAGACGGGGGCCTTGAGAAACCCGACAACAAAGTCTTTGGCTACGAGTCGGGGATAGACCGAGTTCCAGAATATACCAGGATCAAGCCGATGATAGTGCTCGGCCATGTATGCAGCGCTCTGGAGGCCGGCAAAGTCAGAGAAGGCCGTTAAAGGCAAAAACATGATGAGCGCCGCAACAAGCCGTGGAGTGACAAGTTTTGCAATGGGATCAGTTCCGAAAGCGCGAAGTGCGTCGATTTGCTCCGATATCTGCATGGCCCCAAGCTCGGCACCGTTTCTTGAACCAAATCGTGCGGAGAGCATGAGACCCATGAGAAGCGGCCCAAGTTCGCGAATCACCGACAACGCTGTTGATCGTCCAAGCATTGTTTTTGCTCCAAAATCTTCAAGCAGATTACCTACTTCAATGGCAAGGAGAGCGCCGATTGAGACTGCGCTGACCAGCACAATAGGTAGAGAGTCGGCACCGCAAATCTTGGCCTGATCAAGAACATCCCGCCAATATTGTTTCGCCTTCGGGATGGCGACAAAGGCTCTGATTGAAAACCAGAAAAACTCCTGCATGGTGAAGAAAAAAACCTTCATTTCAAGGAGAAGCTTTTCTTGAAGAGTTCGAGTGAACGCCAGTGCACCGGAGCGAGATTGTTGAGTTTTCATGCGTGCAATAGTCGGCTTTTCATTTTTGCGACCCATTCGCAAGGTATGGTGACCTTGCCGAAGATATCGTCATCCCTCTCCCTCATGCCATGATAGTCTGAGCCTCCGGAAAAGAGCAGAAAGTACTCATTGGCAATTTCACGGTAATAGTTCTGGCGGTAGGTGTCGTGAGAAGGGTGCACAACCTCAATACCGTCAAGCCCAAACGTAATTAACTGTTTTAGAGTTTCATCGGGGACGTTCTGGGCTGGATGGGCAAGAAACGAAAGACCCGAGGCTTTGTTGATAAGGTTTATGACATCTGCGGGATGCGTCTCAATGCTTTTTACATAAGCTGGGCTGTGTGAACCAAGATATTTGCTGAATGCTTCGCTGAAGCTTTTGACATAACCGACATCCTGAAGCACTGCTGCAATATGCGGCCTTCCAACACTCCCGTTCTGAGCTTTGATGATAATTTGTTCAATGCCAATTTTAACCCCCATTTTTGCGAGTTTACTCACCATACGCTCAGCCCTTTCGGTGCGCAGGTGACGGCAGTGGTCCAGATACCCTTTCAGCTCAGAATGCTGATAATCGAAAAAATAACCGAGGACATGAATATCATATCCTTTGTAGGTCGAGCTCATCTCTACACCAGGAATAAGCTCAATACCTTTCTCAAAGGCTAATGGCTTTGCTTCGTCAATACCTAATACAGAATCATGGTCAGTAATGCTGATGGCCTTTAATCCGGCGAGTGCTGCTTTTTCAACAATTTTTGCAGGAGTAAAGATTCCGTCGGAACATTTCGTATGAATGTGTAAGTCTGCTTTTTCAAAGCCATTATACCCTACGCTCGAAAAGCTGTACGGCACGGCTGAATGATTAAATAGTTAATTTGTCTCTGTTGTATTATAAGAAAATTTTTCCGGCTGGTTCTCAGAAAACAGAATTATTTTTAAGAGCGCAATACAGCCTTATCGTTCGGTTTGATTACGGTTGCAGGACTCCTGTAAAAACAAGGGAGAGGATGGTCGCTCCTGCCACCAGCCTGTAGACAATAAAGATGGTTGTTGTGTGCTCTTTGAGGTAGTTGAGAAGGAAGGCTATGGATGCGTAACCGACAATACCGGCCACAAGGGTTGCCAATGCAATATTGGCTGCGCTTTCAGGAGATGAGGAGATGCTGCCCCATGTTTTATAAAGCTGCAGGAGTGCTGCGGCAAATACCGAAGGGAGTGAGAGCAGAAATGAAAAACGGGCTGCAGTTTCGCGGGAAAGATTAAGAATTAGTCCACCGGTTATTGTTACTCCCGAGCGCGAGGAGCCGGGGATGAGAGCGATGCTTTGTGCTAGTCCTATAAACAGAGCATCTTTCCAGCCAATATTTTCCATTGATTTCAGTGGTAGTCCCTTTTGCATCCGGTTTTTAATTTTTAGTTCAGCCAGAGAGAGGATGATGGCCAGGCCAATCAGAGCTCCGCTGACCCAGTAGAGCGAACGGAGGCTTGTTTCAATCTCTGACTTAAATAAAAGGCCGAATATGACAATCGGGAGGGTTCCGGCAGCAATCATCCATCCCATTTTTGCTTCAGCAGTCCCGAGGGGTTTCCCTTTTAGGATTCCATCAAGGAGACCTTGTCCAATCACAAAAATATCCTTTCGGAAATAGATGAGGAGAGCGAAAAGAGTCCCGATCTGAACGATGGCGGTAAATGATGCTCCCGGATCACTCCATCCCATAAGAGCCGGTATAATTCTGAGGTGTGCCGAACTGCTGACAGGGAGGAATTCCGTCAGGCCCTGGGCTATACCGAGAACAATTGCTTCAATGATGGTCATACCTTTGCGTTGTTGTCGGTTGGCGAAATGCGATTTTTTTCAAGAATATCCTGCAGGGTCACAAGGGCTTTTTTGACAGCAAGGGCACGGTGGCTGAGGCTGTTTTTTTCCGCAATGCTCATCTCCGAGTATGTTTTTCCGATGGAGTCAACCCGAAACACCGGATCATATCCAAATCCTTCATCGCCTTTTGGTTCAAGCGTTATGGTGCCATGAACCATTCCATCCACACACTCTTCAAAGAGCAATGTACCCTGCGCGGAAGGGAGTGCCCCCTTTATGGCAATAGCGCTCCTGAAGCGGGCACTCCTGTTTTTCATGCCCCTCATGCCGTGGAGTAGATGGTTGACATTGTCGTTATAGGAAGGAGGGAGGCCGTCTGGCATGGCTGCGTATCGCGCAGAGTACACGCCCGGCGCACCATTGAGCGCCTCAACTTCAAGACCGGTATCGTCTGCCAGCGCAATCATGAAGGGGAACCGTTCGGAAAGCAGGTCAAAAATAGCCCTTGCTTTCAGGAGAGCGTTCCCCTCCAGCGTCTCTTCGGTCTCTTCAATCTCGGCCTCAACGCCAAGCTCTTGAAGCGCAAAAACAGTGAAAAGGGGAGAGATCTTTTCAAGCAGTGGACGAAGCTCCCTCACTTTGTCGCGGTTGCCGGTTGCAAGGATGATGGCAATCTGGTTGTTGATAGTGTCGCTCATGGGATGGTTACTTGATGATTCGGAGCATCTCTTTGACTGCCTTTTCAAGGCCGGTTATGACGGCACGGGCGATAATGGCATGGCCGATGCTCACCTCCTCAATATCCGGGATCTCCCTGAATGGCGCTATGTTGTGATAGTCAAGCCCGTGACCGGCGACAACTCTCAGTCCGAGGCCTCTTGCATAAGCTGCGGCCTCACGGATTCTGCTCAGCTCCAGCGCTCTTTCGTCACCCTGTTTCAGAGCGTAGAGTCCGGTGTGCAGCTCTACAATATCGGCCCCGGATTCAGCCGCAAGGTCGATAGCATTTTTCTCAGGCTCAATAAAGAGACTTACCTCTATTCCTGCTGGCTTGAATGGTTTCAGAAATTCCACAAGTACGGTATAATGGCGGGCAATGTCAAAGCCCCCTTCAGTGGTAAGCTCCTCCCGTTTTTCTGGAACAAGGGTGATAAGCTCCGGTCTGGTTTTTAAAGCAATCTGTTGCAATTCCGTGGTCATGGCCATTTCAAGGTCTAGCCTGGTGGTCACCGCTTGACGGAGTTTCGCCAGATCATTGTCCTTGATGTGGCGGCGGTCTTCGCGCAGGTGGCAGACAATACCTGCAGCGCCGCATTGTTCCGCAAGCAGCGCCGCTGCAACCGGGTCCGGCTCCTGTTCGCCCCTGGCGTTTCGTAACGTGGCGATATGATCAATATTAACGGCTAATCTCATAAACGTGAAAATGGAGCAGTGATGGATAAATTGGCAATTATGTCAGAGTGCTTCTGAGCGCAGACTGCATCTTGGTCGAAAGTAATGAAAAAAAGGCAGAATGGACAAACCTTCAGTTTTTCATTATATTCCCTGCATGGTTCCATTTTATTGATTAAACCCGTTTTTATGTCGAAGCAATGCAGGAGCTGTTACGATGGGCTGACTGACCGCACTCGTTATGAGGAGGTGGTTCTTGATGTTATGCTCTACAGTGCACGTCTCAAGGAGTCAGTGGCGCGGCGGAACAGTGACGTTATTGTTGCTATGGCACGCATGATGGCCGAGACGTTTGAGGGTGGCGGCAAGGTGCTTTTCTGTGGAAATGGTGGTAGCGCGGCGGATGCCCAGCATCTGGCGACGGAGTTGACTATCCGGTATCGCAGTAGTGTGGATCGTCCGGCGCTTCCGGCAATTGCTCTTTCTACCGATACTTCAGCGTTGACGGCAGGTGCCAATGACCTTGGGTATGATGCGGTTTTTGCCCGTCTTGTTGAGGCTTATGGGCGTGAACGGGATCTGCTGGTCGGGTTGTCCACCAGTGGCAACAGCAAAAGTGTCGTCAATGCGCTCGAAGGTGCCAGGCGGCAACGTATGAAAACATTTACCCTGCTTGGTGGTGACGGAGGGGTGTTGAAAGGGGTGGCTGATCTGGAAATAATTGTACCCCATTCAGGCTCTGCAGACCGGGTACAGGAGTGTCATATTACGATTGGTCATGTTCTTATTGATCTTGTCGAGCGGATGCTTGGCTATTGTTAAGTTCGCTAAAATAAATCAAAATAATGATTGGTATGCAGATTCAGCAGATTGAGGGAGCGCTTGGTGCACAAGAGACAAGGTTTGCTCTCGTTGTTTCGCGCTTTAACGATTTTATCGGGCAGAAGCTTGTTGAGGGTGCCATTGACTGTATTCTCCGCCATGGTGGAACGGAGGAGAATATTGTTATTTACCGTTGTCCCGGTGCTTTTGAGCTGCCGATGGTGGCCAAAAAGGTTGCGCTTAGCGGCAAGTATGATGCCATTGTGACGCTTGGCGCAATTATCAGGGGCTCGACTCCCCATTTTGATGTCATTGCTGCGGAAGCGACCAAAGGAATAGCCCAGGCTTCTCTTGATACCGGAGTACCGATTGCTTTTGGTGTTCTTACCACTGAAAATATTGAGCAGGCAATTGAGCGTGCCGGAACAAAAGCCGGCAACAAGGGATTTGATGCTGCCATGACGGCCATTGAAATGGTGAACCTTTACCGACAGATATAGTCGTTGCTGTAGTGATTGAAGTTGGCTGTGATCACCTCCGAGCAGGTGGCCATAAGAGCTTCAATGGTATTGAAGGATGATGGGTCGATTGGTTTGTCGATGATCACCATGATTTTACCCTTGTTGATTTTCAGGCTCTTTTTTGGGGTGATCAGATGGCTGCCAATGATGGTGACGGGGAGCACAGGGGTGTCGCCCTTTTGTGCAACGCGAAACGCGCCGCGCTTGAATGGAAGGAGTTCTCCTGTTGCGGATCGGGTGCCTTCTGGAAAAATATGGAGAGAATGGCCTCCCTTGAGTACCTCTATTGCTGCTGAAAGACTGTTCAGTGCATCCCTGTTTTGTCCCCGTTTGATCATCACATAACCAGCCTTTCTCAAAGCCCGGCCAAACAGTGGTATTTTGCCAAGTTCCTCTTTGGCCATAAAACGTAGGTTGAGCTTCATGGTGCCGAGTAGCAGTGGTATGTCGGCCATGCCAGCATGGTTGCTGAGGACGAGGTAGTGCTGATCGGGGTTGTAATTCTCTTCTCCGATAACCTCGATGGTTATTCTGAAGAGTCTTGCGCTGAGACGGCCCCACCATGCGGCTATTTTATAGAAACTGTTGCCAAGGGGGTCAAAGATATTGAGCAAGAGGATCAACAGTATCCCGAAAAACGTGATCGGGATAAGGATGAAAAGAAATATCAGTGTTCTTAAGTTCATTCGGCACGCTCATGCAGGATTATTGGTCGAGTCCGTTGAGAAAAGAGGCCAGCTCTTTATACTCTGAACTGATCAAGGTGGCACTCTTCTTTTTTTCCATAAGCTCCTGAAGATTTGAGGGGATCTCGATCTTTTTGCCAAGCGTTTCCTCTATTGCCTCAAGAAATTTTACTGGATGAGCGGTTGAAAGCACAATACCAGCGCCTTCAGCAGCTTCTTTTTTTGACCGGTAGTCTTCAAAAGCCCGGAATGCAACAGCGGTATGTGGCTCCATGAGATAGCCAAATCGGTCATATACTGAGCGGATTGTTGTTCTGGTCTCTTTATCCGAAACGGAAATGCCGGTAATATCCCTCCCCATGGAGGCATGATCGTTGTGGTACAAATATCTCAATCGTCCAAAATTGCTTGGGTTACCAACGTCCATTGCCGTTGAAAGTGTTGTAATGGTTGTATGCGGGTCATAGCGACCGTCTGTGAGATAACGGGTGACGCTGTCGTTAGCGTTTGATGCTGCTATAAAGTGGCCAATTGGAAAGCCCATCCGTTTTGCAAGTACGCCAGCAGTAAGGTTTCCGTAGTTGCCGCTTGGTACAGAAAAGATCGGGCTGTTGTGGCCGTAACGCTCTTTGAGTTGAAGACTCGCCCATCCGTAATAGAAGGATTGGGGGATCAGTCTGGATATATTGATAGAGTTGGCCGAGGTAAGTGTCAGGGATTTGTTCAGAGATGGATCGACAAATGCCTCTTTTACCATGCGCTGGCAGTCGTCGAAATTGCCCTGTACTTCAAGTGCATGAACATTGTTTCCGGCCGTGGTGAGTTGTTGCTCCTGAAGAGGGCTTACCTTTCCTGAAGGGTAGAGCAATACCACTCTTGTGTTGGGGATGCCCTGAAATCCGTAAGCGACGGCACTTCCTGTATCTCCCGATGTTGCCACGAGCACGGTAATCAGCCTTTTCTCTTTTGCTGCAAAAATTCCCGTGAGTCGGGCAAGAAAGCGTGCTCCGTAATCCTTGAAAGCGAGTGTCGGGCCGCAGAAAAGCTCTTCAACAAAGGTGTTGTCGTCCAGCGGCACAATCGGAGTGTCAAAGTTATAGCAGGTATCAATCATATCGCTGAGTTGATCCAGGGGAATATCATCCCCGACAAACTTTTTCGCAATGGCAAAGGCGATGTTGTTGAAGCTTGCCCCATCAAGGTTTTTGATCTCTTCTGGTGAAAAGTGAGGAATCTCGGAGGGAACATAGAGTCCTCCATCGGGGGCAAGGCCTTCGAGGGTGGCTTTCTTCAGGGAGACAGGTATGGATGATTTATTGGTGCTGAAATAGATCATGTATGCAGGTGTTCTCTATTGACAATTATGACAGTATTCGAGCCCCTTCCTTGCAGATCGGTGTTACCCATACATCTGACGCAAGGTGAGCTTTAGAGTGAAGGAATGCCTCTTTCATGGCGGCACCAACCTTGAGAGCTGTTTTTTCTGAGGAGGAAAAAGCAAAAACAGATGGACCTGAACCAGCAATGCTGCATCCCAGTGCCCCAGCATTAAGTGCCGCCTCTTTGACCTCAAAAAAGCCGGGGATTAACGGTGCACGTTTTGGCTCTGCGATGACATCAACCAGCGATCGTCCAATAAGGTCATAGTCCGAGGTGAGCAGTCCGGTGACCAGTGCACCAACATTACCCCATTGCTGTGTTGCTGTCTTGAGCGATATTTCCTGTGGGAGGACGGAACGCGCATAAGCGGTTCGCAATTCAGTATGGGGGTGCGCCAGTGAACAGTAGAGGTGTTCGGGTGATGGAATCGTGATGAGATCCAGCGGTGTATAGCTTCGTATCAGAACAAAATTGCCAAGAATTGCAGGTGCTGCATTGTCGGCATGAGCGGAACCGCAGGCAACTCTCTCACCTTCAATGGCGAAGTGTACCAGCTCCATTTTTGAGCAGGGATTTCCCAGCAGTTCATTTGCCGCCACCAGCGCTGCCGCCGCGCTTGCTGCACTGCTGCCCATCCCGCTGCTGAGTGGAAGATGTTTGAGAAGCTCAAGGGAGATGTGTCCGGTAAAATCAATCTGCTTATGGGCGCGGATATACTCAAGAAACTTGAGGACAACAAAGCTTGATGTGTTTTTTTTGGGATCGAGGGGCAAGGCGCCACCATCCCCGCTGATACTTGTTATTGAGACTGGAGAACCGGATTGTCTGGTGTCGGAAAGTGTCAGAATTACCTCATCACCAGGTTCGGTAATGGCAAATCCAAGCACATCGAAACCACAGGCAACATTACCGACGGTTGCTGAAGCGAATCCTCTGACAGTTTTCATACTGTTTTCTTCGGGCAAAATTCCTGTATGTGGATGAATTAATGCAACGGTTCAAAAAATAATGAAAGAGTGTGTATTCAGAATAAGGCGAAAGGAATTTGAATAACTAAAAGCTTTTCATTAAATTCAGGTTTTATCTTTTGGTATGGCGGTCGGTGCGACCACCCGAGACAAGGTAAGCAGAATCTTTCTCTTTTCTTAACAAATAACCAAGCGGAATAAGATATGTCTACAACAGTCAGGCCTGATGAGGTTTCATCCATACTTCGCAAGCAGCTTGCCGGTTTTGAGTCTGAAGCAGAGGTGTATGATGTGGGAACAGTGCTGCAGGTTGGCGACGGTATTGCTCGTGTTTATGGTTTATCGAAGGTTGCCGCCGGCGAGCTTCTTGAGTTTCCCAACAATGTGATGGGTATGGCTCTAAACCTTGAAGAGGACAATGTCGGCGCTGTATTGTTTGGTGAATCCAATCTGGTGAAAGAGGGTGATACGGTTAAAAGAAGTGGTATTCTTGCTTCTATTCCCGTTGGTGAAGCTATGCTTGGCAGGGTCATTAATCCACTCGGCGAGCCAATTGATGGTAAAGGTTCCATTGAAACACATCTTCGTCTTCCTCTCGAGCGCAGGGCACCAGGTGTGATTTATCGTAAATCGGTGCATGAACCTCTTCAGACAGGTCTCAAGGCTATTGACTCCATGATTCCGATTGGTCGCGGACAGCGCGAACTCATTATTGGTGACCGTCAGACAGGCAAGACTGCTGTTGCAATTGATACCATTATCAACCAGAAGGGCAAAGGCGTTTTCTGTATCTATGTGGCAATTGGTTTGAAGGGATCAACGGTTGCCCAGGTCGTCAACACGCTTGAAAAATATGATGCGATGTCGTACACTACCGTTATATCGGCGACAGCATCCGATCCCGCGCCGCTTCAGTTTATTGCCCCGTTTGCCGGCGCTACTCTTGGTGAATTTTTCCGTGATACGGGTCGTCACGCATTGGTGGTTTATGATGATCTTTCAAAACAGGCAGTTGCCTATCGTCAGGTTTCGCTTCTTCTCCGTCGTCCACCGGGACGCGAAGCTTACCCGGGTGATGTGTTCTACTTGCACTCCCGTCTGCTTGAGAGAGCTGCTAAAATCACTGATGATATTGAGGTTGCAAAGAAGATGAATGATCTTCCTGATGCACTCAGACCGTTGATCAAGGGTGGTGGAAGTCTTACCGCCTTGCCGGTTATTGAAACCCAGGCAGGTGATGTTTCCGCCTATATTCCAACCAACGTGATTTCGATCACCGATGGTCAGATTTTCCTTGAATCGAACCTTTTCAACTCCGGTCAAAGACCGGCTATCAACGTCGGTATTTCTGTTTCCCGTGTGGGTGGAAGTGCCCAGATCAAGGCAATGAAAAAGGTTGCCGGTACCTTGCGTCTCGATCTCGCGCAGTTCCGTGAACTTGAGGCCTTCTCGAAATTCGGCTCCGACCTTGATAAAACCACCAAGGCACAGCTCGACAGGGGCGCAAGACTTGTCGAAATCCTCAAGCAGGGGCAGTATATTCCCATGCCGGTTGAAAAACAGGTTGCCATTATTTTTCTTGGTACCCAGGGGCTGCTTGACTCTGTTGATTTGCGCTTTATCCGCAAGTTTGAGGAAGAGTTCCTCAATATGCTTGAGATCAAGCACAATGACATGCTATCAAAGATTTCTGAGAGTGGTGTGCTTGAGGCTGATGCTGCCAGCAAGCTCAAGGAGATTGCGGTCAAATTTGTGGCAGCTTTCAAGGAAAAGAACAAGGCGTAAGAGTGAGGTGATTGGTTTTCAAGCAATTTTTTAACAGTCCCGTAATACATGCCTACATTAAAGGATATACGTGTACGAATCAAAGGGGTAAAGTCTACACAGCAGGTCACCAAGGCGATGAAGATGGTGGCCGCTGCGAAGCTCAGAAGGGCTCAGGAGAGGGCCGTCATGGCACGGCCTTATGCTGCGAAGCTGAAGGATATGCTTGGTTCGCTCTCTTTGAAGGTTGATACTTCCCGAAACCCCTTGCTTTCTGGTCGTTCGGAGGTCAATAATGTTCTTGTGATTCTTGTCACTGCAGACAGGGGGCTTTGTGGTGCGTTTAATACCAATGCCATAAAGCTGGCGCACAAAGTTATTCACGAGGATTATGCTGCGATCCATGGCAGGGGAGGTGTCAGTCTGATCTGTGCAGGTTCCCGGGGATTTGAGTTTTTCAGGAAAAGAGAGTACAAGATTATTCAGGGCTACGCATCCGTTTTTCAGCACCTTGATTTCAGTATAGCCAAAGAGATTGTTGATACTGCCTCTGGTATGTATCTTCGTGGTGAGGTTGACAGGGTTGTTGTCGTTTACAATGAATTCAAGTCAGTGCTTGCACCGAATTTGAAAGCGGAGCTCATTCTTCCTATTTCACCTGATGCCTCTTCTGTAAAAGTGAGTAGTAGTGATTATATATATGAACCATCACCAGCGGCTATTATTGATGTGCTGGTGCCAAAGCACCTCAATACTCAAGTATGGAGAATGATGCTGGAGTCAAATGCAGCAGAGCAGGCGGCTCGTATGTCGGCGATGGATTCGGCTACCGAAAATGCGAAGGAGCTGCTTCGTGGACTTAACATCAGCTACAACAGGGCACGTCAGGCGGCAATTACCACTGAACTCAGTGAAATTGTTGCAGGCGCGGAAGCACTGAGTAACTGAACAAGTATCAATGCCTTATGATGTCTTAAGCGCCCGCATGGGCGCTTTTTTGTTGCGCATTGGCTTAACTGGTGTCGGCGGTTGTGCAACTCATTCGGGAAATGATTTATATTCCACAAGCAGGTGGTTGATGGTTCGGTCTCTTTTCACCTTTCTTCAATGAATGTATGGGCGGGAGCATGAAGATATACAAGTTCGGAGGTACTTCTCTGGGGTCGGCAGGACGGATCAGAAAGGTGGCGGATATTATTGCCGGGGTAGTTGGTGAGGGCAAGCTTATTGTGGTCGCTTCGGCCATTCATCCTGTTACCGATCTTTTGCTTGAATCAGTCACAAAGGCGTGTTGTGGTGATAGCAGTTATCGTACGATACTTGATGACCTTGATAATCAGCATTTATCCTTGGTCGCTGAGCTTTTTCCCAGTGACTATTCTGGAGAGGTTACCGCTACCATACGCTCGGATCTTTCCGATCTCCACAATATTGTCCAGGGTATTTTTTTACTGAGAGAGCTTTCAGATAAAAGTCTGGCCGTTGTGCTGAGTTTTGGTGAGCGCCTTTCGGCCAGGATTGTCAGTTATTATTTACAGCAACGACGGATGGCATCCTTTTTTCTTGATGCCCGTGAGTTGATTGTTACTGATGCTAATTATGCTGATGCCCGGGTTAACACCTCAGCATCCGAACTCCTTATACAAAAACGTCTTGCATTTTTTGAAGGAGTGCCGGTTGTGACCGGATTTATTGCCGCTTCCCCCGATGGTTCGGTGACAACGCTGGGGCGTGGGGGTTCTGATTATACTGCTTCTCTTCTTGGGGCAGCTCTTGGTGCATCAGAAATTTGTCTATGGAGTGACGTTGACGGTTTTTTCAGCGCTGATCCAAAACGGGTTCGTGAGGCCAGGATCCTCCCTTTCATAACCTGCGCGGAGGCCATGGAACTCTCTCACGCTGGTGCCAAAGTTCTTCATCCGCTCGCAGTTCAGCCTGCCATGAAGGCTGGTATTCCTCTGTTGATTAAGAATTCCTTCAATCCTGAGGCAAGAGGCACACGCATTGAACTTGAAACACCGCCGGAGATAAGCCGCACGCTTCCAGTAACAGCCCTCTCCTCAATCAACAACGTTGTCCTTCTGAACCTTTCGGGGAGTGGTATGGTCGGTGTCCCTGGTATTGCCTCAAGGCTCTTCAGTTGTCTTGCTCAGTATCGGATCAATATTATTTTCATATCCCAGGCATCCTCTGAACAGTCGATTACTCTTGCCATCAATCCTTCGCAGGCGGCAAAGGCAAAAAAAATACTTGAGGGGATATTTGTTCGTGAAATTGAAGCCCGTCAGATAGATCCTCTGCTGATTCGACGCAACCTTTCGATGATAGCAGTCGTTGGCAATAACATGTCGGGCCATCCTGGAGTTTCAGCCCAATTGTTTGAAACGCTTGGCAAAAATGGAATCAACGTTATTGCAGTTGCCCAGGGTGCCAACGAGATGAATATTTCGTTTGTGGTTGACTGCCATGATGAGGACAAAGCTCTGAATTGTATTCATGAGTCATTTTTCCTGTCTGGGCGTAAGGTGCATCTCTATATTGCAGGTACGGGGACTATCGCAAAAAGCCTGATTGGGCAGATCAGTGCCCATCGCATCAACCTGCAGAAGGATAATGATCTTGATGTCGTGGTCTGTGGCATGGCAAACACTCGCCAGATTACCCTGGACGATAACGGTATTGATCTTGAACATTGGCAAGCATCTCTTGCTCAGAGAGTAGGGCACCAGGGAATAGATGGGTATATTGAGTTAATCCGAGAGCGAAACCTTCATAACACAATTTTTGTTGATTGTACTGCAAGCTCAACTGTTGCAGCAAGTTACCCGGAATTACTGCTTGCCAATATTTCAGTGGTGACCGCAAATAAGCTTGGTATGGCCGCTCCTTGGCCGCTCTACCAGAGTATCAGGGATGCACAGCGGAAAAGCAATGCTCGTTTTCTCTACGAAACCAATGTTGGTGCAGGTTTGCCGATTATCAACACGCTGAATGATCTGAAAAACAGCGGAGACAAGATTATCTGCATTGACGGTGTGCTTTCTGGAACGTTAAGCTTTATTTTCAATGAGCTGCGCAAAGGGGGCAAATTCAGTGATATTGTTCGTCGTGCACAGGTGGCCGGGTTTACTGAGCCTGATCCTCGGGATGATCTTTCGGGTGCTGATTTTGCCCGGAAATTCCTGATTCTCGGTCGTGAGCTGGGCTTCAAGCTTGAGTACAGCGATGTTGCCTGCGAAAGCCTGGTGCCGGAAGAGTATCGTGGCGAAATGCCGGTCCAGGAATTTCTTGATCGGCTATCAACTATTGATGAATGGTATGCCGATGAAATTGCGAAAGCAGGAAAAGAGGGTATGACCATTGCTTATGCAGGTGAGATCAGGGATGGAGTGGCAAGTATCGGGGTCAAACGGCTTCCACTTACAAGTCCCATTGCTGGTCTTGATGGCTCTGAAAATATGGTGGTCTTTACGACGGAGCGCTATCGGACTACTCCTCTTGTGGTACGAGGGCCCGGTGCTGGTGGAGAGGTGACGGCAGGCGGTGTTTTTGCCGATATCCTGCGCATTGCAAGTTATCTTGTTTGAGGAGAATCATTCATGCGTGCAGAAATTGTATCAGTCGGGGATGAACTGCTGAAAGGTCAGAGGATTAATACCAACGCAGTATTTATCTCCACCGCTCTTGCTGGTATAGGGATCTCTGTCGGGAGAGTTGTTGCTTGTTCTGATCTTGAAGATGAGATGGTCTCTCTCTTTTCGGAGGCGCTTCATCGGGCCGATATTGTTCTTGTTACCGGTGGGCTCGGTCCGACAAGAGATGACCGGACAAAAAAAGCGGTACAACAGCTTTTGGGCAGAGGGACAGAGCTTAATCCTGCGGCATACCAAAATCTTGCTGATCGAATAAATAAACATGGATTGGTGATGTCGTCATCTCTCCGGGAGCAGGCGATGGTGATAGAAGGTTCCCGGGTTATTCCGAATACAAGGGGAAGTGCTGCGGGGATGATTATTTCGTGTGGAGAGCAGTTTCACCACCACTCTCTGGTGCTGATGCCCGGTGTTCCCTGTGAAATGCAGGCGATGATGGAGCGCACAGTTGTTCCACATTTTGTGGCATTTTCAGATACCGCCATTCGTCATACTCCCATAAAAACAGTCGGCATTGGTGAGTCGAGTCTTGCAGAGATAATTGTTGATATTGAGGATCATCTGCCTGCGGGAACAACGCTTGCTTACCTGCCTCATGCGGCAGGTGTCAGCTTGATGATCAGTACTATCGGTCAGCTTCAGGACGGGGTGGATCGTGATAACCGGAGTGTTGTGGAGGCGATTGCCAAGAGGGCTGAAGCGTTCGTTTATGCGACCAGCGAGGTAACTCTTGAAGAGACTGTCGGCGCAATGCTCTCTGCACAAGGCCGGAGTGTTGCGGTTGCAGAATCGTGTACCGGTGGTCTGCTTGCCAGTCGCCTGACTGATGTTCCGGGTGCGTCATCGTATTTTCTTCAGGGTTTTGTGGTGTACAGCAACAGGGCAAAACAGAGAAATCTTGGAGTGCCGGCAGAGACGATTGAGACCTTCGGAGCGGTCAGCGAAGAGGTTGCCCGGGCGATGGCCATTGGATGTCTTGAAAAAAGTGGCGCGGATTTTGCCCTTTCAACAACAGGTATCGCTGGACCGTCGGGAGGTTCCCCGGAAAAGCCTGTTGGGATGGTTTGTCTGGGTTTAGCCAAAAGAAAATCTACCAATGTGATTTCCAGAACGCTCTATATGCATGGCGATCGTAAACAGAACAAGCTTCGCTTCAGTGAGGCAGCTCTTCGTGAGTTGTGGCAGTGCCTTCGGGAGGAATCATGACTCTTTTGGAACAAAGCTTGTTTATTTACCCATTGGTTAATGATATTGTAGCGTGCGGCCTGGAAGATCAGGATGCTTTTATTGAAAAAGAAGCTATAGTATCAATACTTTCTGGGACTTGTAGTAGTATTGTGTCACTTTATTAAGGAAAAACGCTGTTTTTCTCGTATCCAATGGCCAAAATAGCAAGATTACCGGATAGTGTTGCAAACAAGATTTCTGCAGGGGAAGTTGTTCAGCGCCCTGCATCTGTTGTCAAGGAGCTTCTTGAAAATTCGATAGATGCTGGTGCAAGTAAGATAACGGTTTCGATCAAGGATGCTGGTAAAGAGCTGATCCGGATAGTAGATAATGGCGCAGGGATGTTGAGGGAGGATGCACTCCTGAGCGTAGAGCGCTTTGCGACCAGTAAGATTACTGGAGTTGATGATCTTGATTCACTGCAAAGCCTGGGTTTCAGGGGAGAGGCTCTGGCAAGTATCTCTTCTATTTCGCATTTCGAGTTGAAAACACGGACGGCACAAGAGACGCTTGGGCTGAAGCTCCGTTATGAGGGTGGAGTTCTTGCAGAGGAGTCGGGGGTGCAGGGAGAGCAGGGGACAACGATCAGCGTCAGAAACCTTTTTTACAATGTGCCTGCCCGGCGGAAGTTTCTCAAATCCAACGCAACCGAGTACAACCATATTTATGAAATTGTCAAGTCGTTTGCATTGGCATACCCGGACATTGAGTGGCGTATGTACAGTGACGACGAAGAGCTTTTTCATCTCAAGAGTCCAAATATTCTTGAAAGGCTTAATCTTTTTTACGGTGATGAGTTTGCTGAAAGCATGATTGAGCTTTCAGATGAAAATGATTATCTCTCAATCAAAGGGTTTCTTGGAAAGCCGGCAATGCAGAAACGGAAGAAACTCGATCAGTATTTTTTTGTTAATCGTCGGTTAGTGCAGAACAGGATGCTCTCACAGGCGGTGCAGCAGGCTTATGGCGATCTGCTTGTCGAACGTCAGACACCTTTTGTGCTGCTTTTCCTCTCGATTGATCCCTCACGGATTGATGTGAACGTTCATCCGGCCAAACTTGAGGTCAGGTTTGACGATGAGCGCAGTGTGCGTAATATGTTTTATCCGGTTATCAAGAGGAGGATCCAGTTGCACGATTTTTCTCCTGACCTTGCGGTTACGGGCGGCGAAACATGCGCCTCTGGTGTTTTTCAGTCATCATCTTCAAGACGTTTTTCTTTTCCTGATATTCCCCATCGTGTTTCGACTACGGATGATCTTTATAGGAATTATCGCGAAGGCTCCCATGGTGAGGTTGCTGCACTAGGGGCGTCGTTATGGTATCAGCCTGAAACGTCTCCGCCATCCCGCTCTTCGACGGGATTCGTCGCCCTGGAGCGAGAGTTACGCGAGGGGAGTGAACAGTTGGCTTCCGTCCTTCTCTCTCCTGTCTATAACGATGAAGGTGTTCCAAATCCGAAAGATTCAGACCCAAAGATATGGCAGTTACACAATAAATACCTGATTTGTCAGATCAAGACCGGTTTGATGATTATTGATCAGCATGTGGCGCATGAGCGTGTACTCTATGAGCGTGCTGTCGATGTCATGAACCAGAGTGTCCCAAATTCGCAGCAATTGCTCTTTCCCCAGAAGGTTGAGTTTCGTACATGGGAGTATGAGGTGTTTGAGGAGATTCGTGACGATCTCTATCGGCTTGGTTTTAATCTGCGGATGTTTGGCAATAAAACTGTCATGATCGAAGGGGTTCCCCAGGATGTGAAGCCGGGTACTGAGGTGACGATTCTGCAGGATATGATTGCGGAATATCAGGAAAATGTTTCAAAACTCAAGCTTGACAAGCGCGACAATCTTGCAAAGTCATACTCATGCCGCAATGCCATCATGGCAGGCCAGAGGCTTTCGCTGGAAGAGATGCGTTCACTTATTGATAATCTGTTCGCTACCCGTGAACCTTACTCATGCCCGCATGGTAGGCCGGTCATAATAAAGCTTTCACTGGATCAGCTTGACAAGATGTTCGGGAGAAAATAACCCGTTGTGTGGTTGCAAGTTTGTGCAAAAGTACTAAATTCAAAGCTATGCCCTTGTAGCTCAGTGGATAGAGCAACAGTTTCCTAAACTGTAGGTCGGCGGTTCGAGTCTGCCCGAGGGCACTTCTCCATGAGCAGTTCGCGTTTCAGAGTCACCCTTTTTTCAAATATCACCGTGTCCAAGGCGCGAGCTACATATAAAAGCCTTGCAAGGGTAATTATCATTATTCTGCTTGTGTTCTTCGTGGTTGATGTCGGGCGCTACTTTTTTTACCCGGACGTCCAGCAGCTTCTTGATCAAAATCCTGCTAAAACTGCTTTTATGGAGTATCGCGAGGCTGAGTGGAGGCGCGAAGGGTTATACGATAAGAAAGTTAATCAGAAATGGGTTTCGTTGCGTAATGTTTCCCAGAATCTTGTCAAGGCGGTTCTGATTGCTGAGGACGACAAGTTCTGGCAGCACGAGGGTTTTGATTACAAGGCGATGGAGCGGGCGCTTGAGAAGAACATACTGGCCAAGAAATTCAAGATGGGTGGAAGTACGATCAGCCAGCAGCTTGCCAAGAATCTTTACCTGTCTCCTTCCAAAAATCCGGTGCGCAAGGTTAAAGAGGCCATTCTTACCTGGAGACTTGAAAAAGTGCTCTCGAAACGGCGCATTCTTGAACTCTATGTGAATGTTGCTGAATGGGGTGATGGTATTTTTGGTATTGGTCAGGCTGCCCGTCACTATTACGGCGTCACTCCAGCTCAACTTTCTGCTGAGCAGGCCTCCAGACTTGCAGCCATACTTCCTAACCCGATTCTTTTTTCTCCAACAGGTACCTCCCGATATGTTCGCAACCGATCCTCTATCATCTATGCCATTATGCGAAAGCGAGGGGTTGTTATTCCCGACTACAGGGAGGTTATTATGGAGTCCATTTCGGATACTACCGCTGTGGATTCAGTTGTGATTGGTGTGCCGGAGTTTCTGCTCGATCAGGCAATCTCCACTGATAGCAGCGCAACCAGGAGCAAAGATGGTGATCACACCATAATTGATGGAAGAACCAGTAACAATCCGTTTGAAGTCAAAGAGGGAAAAGGAAGCAACGGGTCACCCCGATCTACCCCCTCCCAGTGACACTCCATTGCATATCATTGGGGTGGGGGCGGGATTCTCCTGAAGACGCCGACCGACAAAGACTTTATTTACTCAAGTTCAAACGATGACTTGTCCATACCGCAGACAGGGCAGACCCAGTCGTCGGGAATATTTTGGAACGCGGTTCCTGGTGCTACCCCGCCATCAGGATCACCAATTTCAGGATCATAGACATAGCCACATGGCACACAAACCCACTTTTCCATAGCAAAAAAAAGTTACTGTTACATTAATAAAATAGAACGCTTCGGTCGCATGATACGAAAAAACTTATTTCTTGAGCAAGGCCAATATCAAAGCTAATGAGGAAGTTTGGTTGGAATACAATGGTTCACAGGCTATTCGTTATCCCATAACCCATTCTGCGGATATGTTTTATTGTTTATTTGAAAAATATTCATGGAAAAATCACCGTATTCAAAGTTTGCCAATTCGGCATTAATTCTTCGGGATGAACTCGCGATTGATCGTACTATTTTGGCCAATGAACGAACACTTCTTGCCTATTTGCGTTCAGGAGTCTCTCTGATTATAGCGGGCGTTTCCATCATGCATTTTGTTCAATTCGGTTGGTTCAGATTCGTGGGCATTTTTTGTATCCCGGTTGGTCTTATTACGGGGATATTTGGCGTGTATCGATATCGCCTGGTCAACAAGTCTATAGCTTTCGTACGACGGCAGCTTTCAGGGATGAAAAAAAGGGATGGTTGTTCATCATGATGTTGTTCAGGTGATGATAATGTTGCCTTTATAAACAATTTTCGCAGGACCCGTAAGGAAGACCTCATCCATGTTTTCACTGAACTGAACTTGAAGGGTATCTCCGCTTTTTACCTGTACACGGACGGTTGTGCTGCTGATTTTTCCGAGGTGGTAACTCATAAGGACTGCGGCCACTGCTCCGGTACCGCAAGCGAGGGTTTCATGTTCAACACCTCGTTCAAATGTGCGAATGGAGAGAGAGTCTGGAGAGGTGATTTCAATAAAGTTGACGTTGGTCCCCTCAGAAAAAATGTCCGTTCGATGTCTGATGTCGTGTCCGGTTTCGTTTACTTTCACCTTTGCCAGGTCAGATACATAGGTAATGGCATGTGGAGATCCGGTATTGATGGAGTGACAGACAAATCCCTCAATATTTATGTCATTTCTGAACTCATCAGGCGCAAGCATTCGAAGTTTTACTGTTTCATGGCTGGTAATCCATGCGTTGTATGGATTGCCGTTTGCTTCAAACGTATAACTGTTGTCTCTGTCTGCAGGAATTCCTGAGGTGAAGGCGAACCAGGCAGCGCACCTTCCGCCGTTTCCGCACATTGAGCCCTGAAAACCATCAGAGTTGTGATAGTTCATACTGAAGTCATAAAGCGTCGATGGTTCAACCAGGATCAGTCCATCAGCGCCGATGCCTGTTCCTCTGGCACAGAGATCCCTGATCTTCATCGATGAAAGCCGGATGGTGAGATTCCTGTTATCGATAACAATAAAATCATTTCCAGCTCCTGATAGTTTGGTGAAGGAGATCTCCATATTGTGCAGGGATATTGGTTTTTTTATCACTCGCAACTATAGTATTGCTACGCCTCTGCATTTGTAAGTATATGCAGGAGGTACTTTACTGCTTTATAATAAAACTATAGCAGCTCAATGCAGGGGTAAAATAATTTATTATTAAATAATTTTTCTTATTTTCCTGCTAAAGTGTTGGGTCCTGTTCCCGGCAGATAACAGTGCTTAAGTTGATTGTTGGTTTATTTTTCTATAGATTCGATAGTTGTTATCATGCGTAATGCGTGCTTCGACCCATGGGTGATGCGGATTAGGGTTCCGGGGTTCGGTCGAGTTGATTAATTGTCCGAATTGACGGCATTGCTTTATGGCGAAATAGTTTTCTTTTCGGTTTCTTCAATCTGAATTATGTTCAAAAAAAGGAGAGAAATACAATGGCTGAACAAGTGAATCCGGCTGGAGTAAAGCCAAAGGGCACCGTCCCACCTCCCAAGGGGAACGCTCCTTCTCCCAAGGGAAATGGCGTTTCGGGGGCACCATCAGTTATCAAGGAGCAGGATGCTTCTAAAATGAGGAGGTTTCTGTTCCAGCGAACGGAGACTCGATCTACGAAGTGGTATCAGATTTTTGATACCGACAAGATTGATGACGAGCAAGTGGTTGGTGCCCATCTTGCTCTTCTCGGTGTTCTCGGTTTTCTGATGGCAATCTATTATATCTCTGGCATTCAGGTGTTTCCTTGGGGTGTGCCTGGTTTTCATGATAACTGGTTTTATCTGACAATCAAGCCTAGGATGGTTTCGCTTGGAATTGATACCTATAGCACCAAAACAGCGGATCTTGAGTTTGCCGCATCGAATCTTCTTGGTTGGGCGCTTCTTCATCTTGTTTCGGGGTCGATTCTTATTTTCGGTGGATGGCGTCATTGGACTCACAATCTGACGAATCCCTTTACCGGACGTACCGGCAATTTCCGTGATTTCAGGTTTCTCGGCAAGTTTGGTGATGTTGTCTTCAGCGGAATCAGCGCGAAGAGTTACAGAGAGGCACTCGGGCCTCATGCTGTTTACATGTCTTTGCTTTTTCTCGGATGGGGTCTGTTAATGTGGTTCGTCCTCGGGTTTCCGCCGATTCCTGACTTCCAGACGATCAATTCCGAAACATTCATGTCGTTTGTTTTATCCGTTATTTTCTTTTCTGCTGGCATTTATTGGTGGAATAATCCGCCGAATGCTGCAACTCACCTGAACGATGACATGAAGGCTGCGTTTTCGGTACACCTCACTGCGATGGGTTATATCAGCATCGCATGTGGATGTATAGCATTTGTTGCTTTCCAGCAACCATCGTTTGCTGCTTACTATAAGGAACTTGACAAGCTGGTGTTTTACCTTTATGGCGAGCCGTTCAACCGGGTCAGTTATAATTTTGTTCAGGAAGGCGGAAGGGTGATTTCTGGTTCCAAGGAGTTCGCCGATTTTGAGGCTTTTGCAATTCTTCCAAAGAATGGCGCCACATTTGGAATGGCAAGGACGGTGATTAACCTCATTACCTTTAACCATATCATCTGTGGAGTTCTCTATGTTTTTGCAGGTGTTTATCATGGAGGACAGTATCTGCTCAAAATACAGCTTAATGGTCTTTACAGTCAGATAAAGTCAATTTTTATTACGAAAGGTCGTGATCAAGAGGTACAGGTCAAGATTCTTGGCTCGGTGATGGCACTCTGCTTTGCCACCATGCTCTCTGTTTATGCTGTTATTGTTTGGAATACGATATGTGAGCTTAATCTTTTTGGTACCAATATTCTGATGTCGTTCTACTGGCTGAAACCACTTCCGATTTTTCAGTGGATGTTCAGGGATCCAAGTATCAACGACTGGGTAATGGTTCATGTTATCGTTGCTGGTTCGCTGTTTTCTTTGATCGCTCTTGTACGTATTGCCTTCTTTTCCCACACATCACCACTTTGGGATGACCTTGGTCTTAAGAAAAACTCTTATTCTTTCCCGTGTCTTGGCCCTGTTTATGGTGGTACTTGCGGCGTTTCAATCCAGGATCAGCTCTGGTTTGCGATGTTGTGGGGAATCAAGGGGCTTTCGGCAGTTGCCTGGTATATTGATGGTGCATGGATAGCATCAATGATGTACGGTGTTCCAGCTGCTGACGCAAAGGCCTGGGATTCTGTTGCTGGTCTTGCGCACCATTATACATCTGGTATATTCTACTATTTCTGGACAGAGACGGTGAACATCTTCTCAAGTTCACATCTTTCAACCATTTTGATGATCGGTCACCTCGTTTGGTTCATCAGCTTTGCGGTATGGTTTGAGGATCGTGGTTCCCGTCTTGAAGGTGCTGACATTCAGACAAGAACCATTCGCTGGTTTGGCAAGAAATTCCTTAACCGTGATGTTAACTTCCGTTTCCCGGTACTGACTATTTCAGACTCCAAGATGGCGGGAACATTCCTTTATTTCGGAGGTGTTTTCATTCTGGTGTTTCTTTTCATCGGGAATGGCTTTTATCAGAAGGACACACCGCTGCCACCCCAGGTAGGAGATGCTGCTCTATCTGGTCAGGTTATGTTGACGCAGGTTGTTGATTATCTGGTGAAGTTGATCGCTTGATACTGTTTTTCTGGAGAGGTCTCCCTGCCTCTCCAGAAAAAATCTTTGGTTTATTAGTTTATCATGTAATTAAAGAGGAGGGTTTTTATGGCCGATCCTGTACAGAAGCCAGATATATCGTCAAAGCCTGTTGCCAAGGTTAACCCCGCAGCACCCAAGTCGCCAGCAGCTTCAGCAACAACGGCTGATACGGCAGCAAAACAAGGGGTAAAGGCAAAGCCAAAAGATATTTCTCAGAAACAGGTTGACAAGGTTCGTCTTGAGCCCATTAATGTCAATCTTGGAAGAACCGGTCTTCCGCAGGAGTCAGCTTTTCCGATTAAAAAAGAGGTAAAAGCTGCTCCCAAGCCAGCGCCAGCCGTAGCCGCTAAACCGGCTGTTGGAGCGAAGCCTGCAGTTGGGGCAAAACCAGCCGCAGGAGCAAAACCTGTTCCGGGACAGAAACCCGCGGCTTCAGTCGCGAAAGGGGCTCCTGCACCCAAAGTTGCACCAGTTCCGGCTGCGCAAGCCCAACCCGCACCACCTCCAACAGCGCCTGTGAAAAAAGCTGCTCCAAGAGAGAAGGATCACTATTTCATCATTGAAAACCTCTGTGTTGGTTGTGGTCTCTGCCTTGACAAGTGTCCACCAAAGGTACAGGCCATTGGTTACAAGTTTTATGGAGATGTGCAGGAAGGGGGATTCAGGGCATATATTGATCAGGATGCCTGTATCTCTTGTTCATCTTGCTTTAATGCAGATGAATGTCCTGCAGGAGCGCTCATTGAGGTGCATCCCGATGGCGAAGTGATTGATTATGCGTATACGCCACCTGAACGGCTGGATTTTGATCTGAGATTTCTGCATAGATTTCACAGAGAGGCGCGTTAAGGCAACAGTGTACGTTTATTTTTTTATGAAAGCATTGCTTCTCTTGGGGCAATGCTTTTTTTTTAAGATTTTTCATCGTTATGCCGGAGCAAAACATATTGACTCTTGAGCCATTTAACGGGGACTACGGTGTTGAACCAGCCTCTTCAGCTCAGACTCTTGTCATTATTCCAACGTTCAACGAGGCTGATAATATTGGTCGCCTTCTTGGCGAGCTTCTGGCTCGCTACTCCTCTTTTATTGATATTCTTGTTATTGATGACAACTCTCCGGATGGTACGGCTGATATTGTTCGCTCAATGCAAGGGAAGACAAATGCTCTTTATCTGATGACCCGGCAGTGCAAAATGGGGCTTGGAACAGCGTATATTACGGGTTTCAACTATGCACTCCAGAAGGGTTATCACTATATTTTGGAAATGGATGCCGATTATTCTCATGATCCTGCGGATGTCCAACGTTTTCTTGATGCCATGAGTGGAGCGCATCTTCTTGTCGGCTCTCGTTACATGAATAATACGGTTAATGTGGTTAACTGGCCTCTTGGAAGGTTGATTCTTTCCAGAATGGCGAGCATCTATACTCGTATGATCACAAGAATGCCTGTTGATGATCCAACAAGTGGCTTTAAATGTTTCAGTGCTGATGTATTGCGATCGCTTGATCTCGGCAGGATAAATTCCCAGGGCTACTCGTTTCAGATAGAGATGAATTTCAGGGCGTGGAAAAAAGGTTTTACCATCAGGGAGATTCCAATTGTTTTTGTTGATCGGTCGGTGGGTAAATCGAAAATGACAAAAAGGAATATTGGTGAAGCGATCTGGATTGTCTGGTGGCTCACCACCAAGTCATTGTTTGGGTTTCTGTAGGGGCAAACCGGGTGTCTGCCCCCTCATCTGTGCTCCTCAGTCTCTCTTTTCAGCGATGATCTTCTGTGCAATATCTGGAGGCGCCTCTTCGTAGTGGCTGAAACTGTAAGAGTATCTTGCTCTGCTCTGCGTCAGGCGAGTCAGAGCATGATGGAATGCTGTCAGTGCGGCCTGTGGAATATGTGCATGAATGATCTGCATCTGTACGTCTGACTCCATACCAAGAATTTTACCCCGTTTGCTTGAAATATCACCCACAATTTCACCAGTATAGTGCTCAGGGGCATAAACGTCCAACGCATAGATTGGCTCAAGGATGAACGGTTTTGCTTTGTCGAATGCGTTCTTGAAGGCCATACTTCCTGCTATCTTGAAGGCGAATTCAGAACTGTCCACGGGGTGATAGGAACCGTCGAACGCCACAGCTTTAAGATCAACAACAGGGTAACCAGCAAGAATACCTGTTGTTATGGTTTCTCTTAGTCCTTTTTCAACTGCAGGAAGATATCTCGATGGCACGACACCACCCACAATTTCGCTTGCAAATTCAATGCCTGTATCCCGTGCCAATGGTTCAATTTTTATCCAGACATCTCCATATTGTCCTTTGCCCCCGGATTGTTTTTTATATTTGCCCTGTGAAGATGATGCAACCCTTATAGTTTCTCGATAAGGGATTTTAATTGGTGCAATCTCGACTTTAACATTAAACTTTGTCTGAAGTCTGCTGATAATGGTGTCAAGATGAGTTTCACCAAGGGTTTTCAGAATTGTCTGGTTGAATTCAACATCGTGCACAATGGTAAAGCTCGGATCTTCCTCATGGAGATGGTGGAGACCTTCAGAAATCTTTTCTTCATCACCTTGAGTAAGAGGCATGATTGCTGTGGCCAGGACAGGAATGGGAAAAATAATAGGACTTATTCTGCAGCTTGTCCCTTTGTCGGCCAGTGTATCGTTGGTATGAGCATCTTTCAGTTTAACGACCATACCGATATCCCCGGCGAGTAGTTTTTCAACCGGAGTTTTCTTTTGGCCAAGAATGGTGTAGATTTGCCCAAGTTTCTGAAGTTGTTCAGTTTGTACATCAATCAGTTCATGACCGCTTTCAATATGCCCCGAGTAAACCCTGAGGTAGGAAATTTCACCCACACGAGGTTCAGACATTGTTTTGAAGATAAAGGCAAGAGTTGGGCCATCAGGATTGGGTTGAATCAATTTTTTTGTTTCATCAACTGTACAGATCGCATGTTCAGGTCCGCGTTCAATTGGAGAGGGGCAGATGTTCGTAACAGCATTGAGCAATCTCTCTGTTCCGATAAGGTGTAGTGGAGAGGTACAGAAAACAGGAAAAAAGGTTCTTGTGAGAAGCGCTGATTGTATTCCTGATCTCAGTTCATCTTCTGTGAGGTTCCCAACGTCAAAAAACTTGTTCATCAGCTCTTCATCAGTCTCGGCAACAGCCTCTACAAGTTGCTGGTGAAGCTCCTCTGCACGGTTAAGGTAAAGATCAGGAATATCCGAAACGGTCATCTCACCAGGTTTATCGGGGCTGAACTCCAACAGTTTCATTAACAGGATATCAATAAGGGTGTGGTGACCAAGTCCTTCGTCGGCAGGGAACTGTATAGGTGTTACAAGATTTCCGAAATGATCTTTAAGTCCCTGTATGGTGGTTTTGAAGCTGGCACGATCAGCATCCAGTTTTGTCAAGACAAACATTGTTGGTTTGTAGTACTCCCTGGTATATTCCCAGACGGTGTCAGTGCCCACTTCGACACCGGAAGTGGAGTTGACCGTAATCAGTACGGTGTCAGCAATGCGCATAGCCGATTTCACGTCACCATGAAAATCAAGCAGGCCGGGGGTATCAATAATATTGATTTTATGATCATTCCAGAATCCATTGATGAGACTGGTGTTCAGACTGTGTTTTCTCTCAATCTCATCCGTTGAGTAATCAGATATGGTGTTCCCTTCTTCAATACTGCCGAGTCGGTTGATTACACCCATCGTGAGTGCAAGTGATTCGGCGAGAATGGTCTTGCCGCTTCCGGCATGGCCTGTAATGACAATGTTTCGCAGTTGATCCGGTTGTACGGCTTGCATGGTATGACTCCTGTTTTAACAGATAACGAAATTCCAGGCTGCTCTTTGGACACATCGAAAGAAGCCTGAGCATTAATAAACAAAAAAAAGTATGATTTGCTGTAGCAGTAACAATGAAATGGTCAGGAAAAAAAGATATATTTTAGAGTATGCTTTAAACGCTCTTGCAGAGTAACCTGCCTGGATGCTGAAAGTACAAAGTAACCATAACTATATATTTCTATGCCTATTATCAGAAAAATCATTGGTCGTCAGATCCTTGATTCAAGGGGAAATCCAACGGTGGAAGTGGATGTCTACACGGAAAGTTCTTTTGGGCGTGCGGCTGTGCCAAGTGGCGCCTCTACAGGAATTCATGAAGCGGTGGAACTCAGGGATGGTGATGTTGGAGTTTATCTTGGCAAGGGAGTGCTCAAGGCTGTTGAGCACGTCAATACCATCATTAATGATGCGTTGACAGGCACGCTTGTTACTGAGCAGGAGGAGATTGATCAGGTGCTGCTTGACTTGGACGGAACGCCAAACAAGTCCAGGCTTGGAGCGAATGCTTTGCTTGGAGTCTCCATGGCATGTGCAAAGGCTGGTGCGGAGTATACAGGGCTTCCTCTCTACCGGTACATCGGTGGAACCATGGCCAGCACCCTTCCAGTGCCGATGATGAATGTGCTCAATGGTGGAGCTCATGCCGACAATACGGTTGATTTCCAGGAATTTATGATCATGCCAGCAGGGTTTAACTCATTTTCCGATGCACTTCGTTGTGGCGCTGAAATTTTTCATGCTCTCAAAGCTCTTTTGAAAAGCAAGGGTTTGAGCACTGCTGTTGGGGACGAAGGTGGTTTTGCTCCGAACCTGCGATCCAACGAGGAGGCTATTGAGCTGGTGATTGAGGCTATTGGCAAAGCGGGCTATAAGGTCGGTTCACCAACTGACAAAGGTGGTCTGGGTGATGCTCAGGTTATGATAGCTCTTGACCCGGCAAGTTCTGAATTCTACGATTCGACAAAGAAGCGCTATGTGTTCAAGAAGTCTTCGAAACAGGAGCTAACCTCCCTTGAGATGGCTGAATACTGGGAAAAGTGGGCGACAAACTATCCAATTATCTCAATTGAGGATGGAATGGCTGAAGATGACTGGGAGGGTTGGAAGCTGTTGACGGACAAGATTGGGTCAAGGGTACAGCTTGTTGGCGACGATCTTTTTGTAACAAACAGTAAAAGACTTGCCGCTGGTATTGAGCAGGGTGTGGCGAACTCCATTCTGATCAAGGTTAACCAGATTGGCACGCTTACCGAAACACTCCAGGCGATAGAGTTGGCCAAAACCAATGGCTACACTTCGGTCATCAGCCACCGCAGTGGTGAAACTGAAGATAGCACGATTGCCCAGATTGCAGTAGCAACGAATGCCGGTCAGATCAAGACGGGTAGTATGTCACGTTCTGACCGTATGGCCAAGTATAATGAACTCCTTCGTATTGAAGAGGAGCTTGGTGCTCAGGCTCGTTATCCCGGTAAAAAGGCTTTCCGGGTATAAATTAATTTTGCAGGGAACCCTTTCATCAATGGTTCCCTTGCATTTTATCTCTCTACCCACTGTTACAAGATTCAGTGAATTCAAGCGTTCCGGATGTGAAAAAGATCATCAAGCGTATCAAGTTCGATACTATCTGGGAGTATATCTATTCTAATCCGAAACAGATTATTTTCAGGGTTGCTGCTGTAGTTGTTGTCCTCTGGTTTCTTTTTGATGATTATGGGGTTGTGAAAAGAATCCGCATGGAAACGGAGTATCGTTCTCTTCTTGATCGGCAGAAAATTGAGCAACAGAAAATGCTTGATAACGAACAGCGAATTCTGCATGCCCGTGAGCCTGACAGTATTGAAAAGGCGGCGAGAGAGCGGTATAATTTTCGGCGGAAGGGCGAAACTCTCTTTATCATCAAAGGGCAATAATTTTTTTTTTTAACAGTTCTTTACTCTTACATGTACCAGTACCGTCGTCGTTTAACTCGTGAAGTTGTATTTGGAAAGCTCTTTTTGGGAGGATATCAGCCGATACGGGTAGAATCCATGACCAATACGCACACTCTTGATACTGAGGCTACCGTTGCTCAATGCAGGAGGCTCTATGAAGCTGGTTGCGAAATAATAAGGCTGACCGTGCCAGCGGAGAAGGATGCTGAAAACCTGAAAAACATCAGGGAGCAGCTTCGTCGCGATAAAATTGATACCCCGCTTGTCGCCGATATCCATTTTTCTACACGAGCAGCGCTCAAAGCGGTTGAATTTGTTGAAAACATCCGCATTAATCCCGGTAATTATGCCAATACTAGGAAGTTTTCAAACAATGAATATTCAGAAGAAGAGTATCTGAAGGAGATAGAGCACGTCCAGCTTGAATTTGCTCCTCTGGTGGAAAAGGCTCGCGAATATGGGGTATCAATGCGTATTGGTACCAATCATGGCTCTTTGTCCGACAGAATTGTCAGTCGTTATGGCAATTCGCCTGAAGGGATGGTCGAAGCCGCTCTTGAGTTTGCGAGAATCTGTGAAGCGATGGGATATTACGAGATTCTTTTTTCGATGAAATCGTCCAATGTTCGGGTGATGATTCAGGCATACCGACTGCTTGTTCAGCAGGCAGATGCTGAACTTCTTTACGCTTATCCCCTTCATTTGGGGGTGACCGAGGCGGGAGATGGTGATGAAGGCCGGGTCAAATCGGCGATGGGTATCGGAGCGCTTCTTGAGGATGGGCTGGGCGACACCATCAGGGTTTCACTGACTGAAGACCCTGTCAATGAGGTTCCTGTTGGTTTTGCTCTCGTGAAGAAATATAATGATTTTCATCTTGTTAACGGTGACAGGGGACATGTTCCATTGCGGCATATTATAGAGAGTCAAAACAAGCAGAGTAAACTTGATCGTTTATCTGATGAACTTCCTCCTTGCAATCCATTCGGTTATCAGCGCAGGGTTTCCAGCCAACTGATACTGGCAGGTCTTACGATAGGGGGAGATGCTGAACCGAGGGTGGAAACCGGGGTACAGACATTGCTCTCGGATAAAGATGCAATTTTTGAAGAGATGACGCAGAGGCTTGCTCCAAAGAAGCCCCGGGATGCTATTCGTTCCGAGTTCGTTTCGGTTTCTGTCAACAGTGAAACTGATATTGACTCTCTTGAGGAGTTGCAGGGCAGGCTTGGGGATGCTGGTCGTTTTGTTGTAGCGTCTACAAGCGATATGTCACTCTTTGCCAGGTTGCTCAATAAAGTGCCAAAGGTTCGATTTGATATTATAGAAGGTGAAAGGCTGGAGAATGAGTTTTTGGAGTTACTTGGCAATGAGCGACTTGCGGCAGTGGAGTTATGTTTTCTCCATAAAGAGTCAGGCATTTCAGTTCCATCAAAGGTACTTGTTCATCTTGCTGAAAAGCTTCGCAAAAAAGGGGTGTCGCGACTTCTTTTTTCGGTGGTTTCAGAACAAGTGATTTTTGTCAACCGGAAGATTGTACAGACGTTTAATGCTCTGAAGCTTGATTATCCACTCGTGGTCCGATTTAACGGAGAGACATCCGGTCGACTTGAAAATATTATCAGCAGTTCGGTTCAGGCAGGGACGCTTTTCTGCGACGGTATTGGTGACATGGTTGCATTCCAGACGAGACTCTCCCTCGATGATGAGATTAATCTCGCCTTCAATATTCTGCAGGGAGCAAGAATTAGAATGTCAAAGACAGAATTTATCTCCTGCCCTGGCTGTGGAAGAACCTACTTTGAACTCGAAAAGGCAGTTGCTGCGATCAAGCAGCGTATGGCGCATCTCAAGGGGTTGAAGATTGGCATTATGGGCTGTATTGTCAATGGTCCTGGTGAGATGGCTGATGCTGATTTCGGCTATGTCGGGGCGGGAAAGAATCGTATAAGCCTGTATGTCGGTCGAGAGTGTGTCGCGGAAAATATTGCAGAAGATGAAGCAGTTGACCGACTGATAGCGCTTGTAAAAGAGCGGGGAAAGTGGATTGAACCGATTGATCTACCCTGAGGGCGTGGTGGATATCTTTTTTACCCTGATTACGGGAGCTTCAATGGGGATTGGTGAAGCTTTCGCCCGTGAGTTTGCTGCAAGAGGTCACAACCTTGTGCTTGTTGCCCGTTCACGGGAGAAGTTACAGATACTTGCTGATCAATTGTGTAGAGAGAGAGGGATCAGGGTTGAGGTATGTGTCGAGGATTTAAGTCATGTTGATGCGGCTGTATCTGTATATGAATTCTGCAGCCAGCTTCATATTAAGATAGATTTTCTGGTGAATTGTGCGGGATTGTCTCAAGCGGGTTATTTTGATGATATCCCGATGGGAAAGCTTGATGATATTATGATGGTTAACGTGATGGCAGTGGCCAAGCTTACCCGTTTGTTTTTGCCCGGGATGGTTGCGCGGAGACAAGGGAATATTATCAATATTGCTTCGCTTGGAGGGTTACAGGGAGTTCCCGGACTTGGCCTCTATTCAGCAAGCAAGGCATTTGTTATTACGCTCAGTGAATCGCTGTATATGGAATTGAAAAATAAAGGGATACATGTTCTTGTTGTCTGCCCCGGATTTATTACCACAGGTTTTTTTGACCATGCAGGACATAATGTTACGAAGATTCGGTTACCACTTTCAGGGGTGGATGTGGTTGTTCAAGCAGTAATGAGAGGGTTGAGTAATAATCGGATACGGATATATCCGACTCTGCTTGATGCCATATTGGTATTTTTACAAAGATTTGCATCACGAAAAACAGCGGTGCGTCTTGCTGGCTATTTTGCGGCAGTAAATGATGATTAATTAAATCATCGTTTTTCCTTTGTAATTTATAATGGCACTCATTATATTACCGTCCATGTTTTTTGAGCAGTGGGCTGCTGGTGTAGCTCAATTGGTAGAGCAGCTGATTTGTAATCAGCAGGTTGCGGGTTCGAGTCCCATCACCAGCTCTGAATTATTGTAAGGGTAGGTAGCGAAGTGGTTAAACGCAACAGACTGTAAATCTGTCGACTCTGTCTTCGGAGGTTCGAATCCTCCCCTACCCACAGCCTTTATATTGCGGTATCAGGCTGATGTAGCTCAGTCGGTAGAGCACTTCCTTGGTAAGGAAGAGGTCATCGGTTCAAGTCCGATCATCAGCTCAGGTTTTGGGGTAATGGATGATACGTCAGTAGCTTAATTGGTAGAGCAGCGGTCTCCAAAACCGCAGGTTGGGGGTTCGATTCCCTCCTGACGTGCAACTGGCAAATTTTCACTGTATTATATTCCGCATTTTTAATTCATGAATAAATATATCGGCAAGGCGGGTCAGTATTATCGTGATGTGGTCAGTGAGATGCGGAAAGTTATCTGGCCGAGCAGGGATGAGGTCAAGGATTTTACAATTGTTGTTCTGACGGTTTCAGGGATTCTTGCAGCATTTACATTCCTTGTTGACTGGGTTATAAATTTTGTTATGGGTAAGTTGTTGTAAGGTAACAGTGTTAAGATTGATTTGATGAGCGCAAGAAAAAAGGATGTGGATGTTCAGGGTGTTCCGGTTGCGCGCTGGTATGCACTCCGGATTTATTCAGGCCATGAGCGCAAGGTCAAGGAGGCTATTGATGCTGATGTTATTCGATTTGGTCTTGCTGACAAGATATTACAGATTTATGTTCCTTATGAACGCTTTGTAGAGGTAAAAAACGGTAAGAAAAGAAGCCTCACGAAAAACGCTTTTCCTGGTTATGTACTTATAGAGGCAGTACTGGACAAACAGACAAGGAATTTGATACTTGATATCCCCTCTGTTATGGGGTTTCTTGGAGTTGATGATGTCCCTACTCCATTAAGGCCTGATGAGGTAGAAAAAATTCTTGAGCCCGAGAGCACTGTTGAACACCGTACAAATGTTGAGGCGCCTTTCAGGATAGGAGATTCTGTAAAGGTAATCGATGGGCCGTTCAGTTCGCTGATGGGTGTGGTTCATGAGGTTTGTACGGAAAGAATGAAAGTTAAAGTTATGATCAGCTTTTTTGGTCGCAGTACGCCCACTGAGCTTGATTTTTCGCAGGTTAAGTCAGTTTCCCAATAATAGTGCTTAAGTAATTTAAGCTTCTGAATTGAAATAGATTATGGCAAAAAAGGTAATCGGCTTTATCAAGCTTCAGATCCCTGCAGGTGCTGCTAATCCAGCTCCTCCTGTTGGTCCTGCCCTTGGTCAGAAAGGCGTCAATATCATGGAATTTTGCAAACAGTTTAATGCAAAAACCCAAACCGAAGCAGGGATGATCATCCCGGTGGTTATTACGGTGTATTCCGATAAGTCATTCACCTTTATTACCAAAACGCCTCCGGCGGCGGTACTTCTTCTCAAAGAGGCGAATCTGAAAAAAGGTTCTGGTGAGCCAAACCGTAATAAAGTTGGTACTGTAACCAGTGAACAGGTACGGAAGATTGCTGAGCTGAAGAGGCCGGATCTTAATGCGTTTGATAGTAAAGGAGCGGAGGAGATGATAAGGGGGACGGCAAGGAGTATGGGAATAGTTGTACAGGACTGAACGATAGTTGTTTGGTATTCGGGCTGTGGGAGGTCGGAAGGCCGCTTTTTTAACCACTTTGATAAATAAAAATAATGGCTGGAAAAAAATACAGGGAGGCCGCATCCAGGATTGATCGTTTTCATGAGTATGATCTGGCTGATGCCGTAGAGAAGGTGAGGGAGATTACGCAGGCAAAATTTGATGCTACTGTGGACGTTGCCGTCAAGCTTGGAGTTGATCCACGTCACGCTGATCAGGTTGTTCGTGGCACAGTTATGCTTCCATACGGAACTGGCAAGACTGTATCTGTTCTGGTTGTCTGCAAAGAGGCCAAAGCTGAAGAGGCGAGGGAAGCTGGTGCTGATTTGGTAGGTTTTGAAGAGTATATTGAGAAAATCCAGGAGGGATGGACTGGTGTGGATGTAATTATTGCAACACCGGATGTCATGGGTCAGTTGGGCAAAGTTGCAAAAATTCTCGGACCTCGCGGTTTAATGCCAAATCCCAAGTCAGGAACCGTGACGATGGATGTGGCGAAGGCTGTCAAAGAGGTCAAGGCGGGTAAGATAGAGTTCAGGGTTGACAAGGCAGGAAATGTTCATGCCCCTGTCGGGAAGGTTTCGTTTCAGCCTGAGCAGTTGGTTAGCAATATTACCAGCTTTCTCAAGGAGGTTGTCCGGCTCAAGCCGTCAGCCGCCAAGGGCCAATATGTGCAAGGTATTGCACTTTCGAGCACTATGTCTCCGAGCGTGAAGGTTAAAATGGAAAAATTTGTCGCCTAATAAAAACGGTTTATACGATGAAGCGAGATAGAAAAGAGCAGGTTGTTCAGGAAGTTGCCGAAAAGATCAACAGGTCACAGGGTATATATCTGACGGAATTTCAGGGATTAAGTGTTGGAAAAATGGCTGAATTGCGTGCTGAGTTTCGTAAAGTTGGTGTAGAGTATCGTGTTGTAAAAAACACACTTATTAAGAAGGCTCTCAGGGATCTTTCTGGTGCAGACAAGTTGGCGCCCGGGCTTGCGTATACTACTGGTGTTGCTTTTGGATATGATGATCCTGTAGCGCCAGCAAAAGTTATCAAGAAGTTCAGTAAAGTCAATGACTCCCTGAAGTTCAAGATGGCTTCGATTGACGGTGTTGTTTTTGGAGCTGATTCGCTGCCGATGCTTTCTGAGATGCTGACAAAGACTGAAAATATTGGGCGAGCGGCCGGGCTGGTTAACAGTGTTGTCAGTTCTGTCCCGATGGTGGTTAATGCGGTAATGAGAAACCTTGTTTGTGCGCTTGATCAAATCGCAAAGCAGAAGTACTAAATTACACAAAACTATTACGCACTCAAGGAATTATAATACATTGATAAATTAAACAAGAGAGGGGAATAATGTCTATCGAAACACTTGTAGAAGAGATTGGTAAGTTGACTTTGACAGAGGCTTCCGCGTTAGTGAAAGCTCTGGAGGAGAAGTTTGGGGTCAGTGCAGCGCCCGTAGCTGTTGCTGGAATTGCTGCCGTTGCGGCAGGTGATGTGCCTGTTGTTGAAGAGCAGACGGAATTTGATGTTGTACTTACAGCTACTGGTGAAAGCAAAATCAATGTTATCAAGGCAGTTCGTTCTATCACTGGCCTTGGTCTCAAAGAGGCAAAGGATCTTGTGGATGGCGCTCCAAAAACGGTGAAGGAAGCTGTTTCCAAGGATGAAGCAGAAAAGATTGCCAAAGAGTTAAAGGATGCAGGAGCATCAGTTGAGGTGAAGTGATCTTTGACATGAGTCATTACTAAAGCAAGCTCCGTTTCTCTATGAGGCGGAGCTTTGTCTGTTTGTATAAAAGCCGTTTTGATGGTAGTTCCTGTGATGATACGATTAAGGTTTTGTCGGGCATTGTGTCGTTCCGGCGGCTTTGTGATGACTTAATCTGTAAGTAATTCATGCAAATTGATAAAAGTGAGGTGCATGTGAAAGTGGCTGACGCAAAAACAACACCCTGTATTGATTTTTCTAAAATTCAAAGTGTTATAGAGCCTCCTGATTTATTAAAAGTTCAATTAGATTCATTCAATAATTTTATTCAGGATAGCGTACCTCTTGCCAAGAGGAAGGATCAGGGACTTGAGAGGGTGCTGCGCGGAGCGTTCCCCATTACAGATACAAGGGGCCTTTATCTGCTTGAATATATTTCATACAGCTTTGACAAGCCAAAGTACACTGTTGAGGATTGTATTGAGCGTGGCCTGACGTATGATGTTTCCCTTAAGGTTAAACTCAAGCTCTCATATAAGGATGAAGCTGATGAGACTGACTGGAAGGAGACCATACAGCAGGAGGTTTATCTTGGCCGAATTCCGTATATGACTGATCGGGGTACCTTTATTGTTAATGGGGCTGAACGTGTCGTGGTGGCTCAGCTTCATCGTTCTCCGGGAGTTGTTTTCAGTGAGGCGATCCATCCTAATGGGAAAAAAATGTATTCGGCTAAAATAGTGCCGACCCGAGGTTCGTGGATTGAGTTTCAGACAGATATTAATAACCAGATTTTTGTTTATATCGATCAGAAGAAGAATTTTCTGGTCAGCGCCCTTCTTCGTGCTATCGGATTTGCACGTGATGAAGATATCCTTTCCCTTTTTGATCTTGTAGAGGAGATTTCGCTTAAAGCTGGCAAGAAAGAGCAGCTTGTTGGTATGTATCTCGCATCTGATATTGTTGACATGCAGACGGGTGAGGTTGTCAGTGCGCGTACGGCGATAACAGAGGATATCTTTGAGCAGATTCTTGCCGCCGGGTATAAAAGTGTCAAAGTGATGAAGACTTTTTCTGGTGGAGACAAAGGGATTGACAAATCCATCATCATCAACACCATTCTCAATGATAATTCGGCAACTGAGGAGGAGGCTCTTGAGATTGTTTATGAAGAGTTGAGAGCAAATGAGGCTCCTGATATTGATGCGGCGAGGAGTTTTCTTGAACGAACTTTTTTCAACCAGAAAAAATATGATCTGGGTGAGGTGGGTCGTTACAGAATAAGGAAAAAACTTGCCCGTGAGTTTGAGGAGCTGGATGGTTATCTTTCGAGAACTCCAGAACTCAAGCAGCTCTCTGATACGATTTACGAAAAAATTCTTCAGACTATTCAGTCTTTTTCAGATGAGCCTACTGGCGAGGATATTCTGGTGCTTACGCATTACGATATTATATCAGTCATTTACTACCTCATTAAATTGGTCAATGGCTTGGCAGAGGTTGATGATGTCGATCACCTGGCAAATCGTCGGGTACGATCGGTTGGTGAGCAGCTTGCAGCACAGTTTGTGATAGGTCTTGCCAGAATGGGCAAAAATGTACGTGAAAAGCTGAACTCGAGAGATTCTGACAAGATTGCTCCTGCTGACCTTATTAACGCGAGAACGGTATCAAGTGTGGTCTCAAGCTTTTTTGCGACCAGTCAGCTTTCGCAGTTTATGGATCAGACAAATCCACTTGCAGAAATGACCAACAAGAGAAGGGTTTCCGCCCTTGGGCCTGGCGGTCTCACCAGAGAGAGGGCTGGGTTTGAGGTTCGTGACGTTCACTATACGCATTATGGACGTTTGTGTCCGATTGAAACCCCTGAAGGCCCTAATATCGGTCTTATCTCCTCCTTGTCGGTTTATGCGGAAATCAATGATAAAGGATTTATACAGACTCCCTACAGGGTTGTTGAGAATGGTCATGTAACCGATACTGTCTTGATGCTCTCTGCAGAAGACGAGGAAAACAAAATTACAGTACCAGTCAGTGTTCAGCTTGATAGTAATCAGAAAATTGCTCTTGAGACAGTTCAGGCAAGAACGAAGGGTGATTATCCCGTTGTTGCGGCAGAGGATGTCAATTTTATGGATGTCTCTCCTGTCCAGATTGTCAGTGCCGCTGCGGCATTGATTCCTTTTCTTGAGCACGATGATGGTAACCGCGCTTTGATGGGCGCAAACATGCAGCGTCAGGCGGTTCCCCTGCTTACCTCTGAAGCACCTGTGGTTGGTACCGGGATGGAGGCAAAGGTTGCACGAGACTCTCGCTCGGTTATTGTTGCAGAGGGCCCAGGTGTGCTTGAAGACGTGACCGCAGAGCATATTACTATTCGCTATGATATCAATACTGACAATGATGTTCGCTTGTCAATGCTGGATCCTGATGAGGGTGTCAAAACCTATAAACTGATCAAGTTCAAGCGTTCTAACCAGGATACCTGTATTTCTCAAAAACCTCTGGTGCAGATTGGGCAGCGTGTAGAGAAAGGCGCAATTCTGGCAGATAGCTCATCAACAGAGAATGGTGAACTGGCGCTTGGTAAAAATGTTCTGGTAGCGTTTATGCCATGGCGTGGATATAACTTTGAGGATGCTATTATTCTCAGTGAACGACTGGTTTATGATGATGTGTTTACCTCGATTCATATTCATGAGTTTGAAGCAAATGTTCGTGATACCAAACGTGGCGAGGAGCAGTTTACCCGCGATATTTATAACGTCAGCGATGAAGCGTTGAGAAATCTCGATGAGAACGGCATTGTTCGTATAGGTGCTGAGGTAAAGGAGCGCGATATCCTGGTAGGTAAAATAACTCCAAAAGGCGAAAGTGATCCCACTCCTGAAGAAAAGCTGCTCAGGGCGATTTTCGGAGATAAATCAAGTGATGTTAAGGATGCTTCGATGCATGTTCCTGCTGGCATGAAGGGTATTGTTATCAAAACAAAACTTTTCAGTCGCAAGAAAAAGGTTGGTATGGACGTTAAAGAGAAGATTGAGCTGGTTGACAAAAGGTATGATGCAAAAGAGTTTGACTTGAGGAGGCGGTTTAGCAAATGGGTGCGACAACTTCTGGAAGGAAAAATTTCAACGGGTCTGTACAATGATAAAGGCAAGTTGCTTGTTCCTGATGGCGCGGTCTACGATGAGTCTGTTCTTGCCAAATTCAGCTCAATGCCTTTTCTTGAGTCTCTTGATTTTTCAAAAGGGGTGACTGATTCCAAACGGAACAGCGATAATGTTGTGCGTCTTGTCAAAGAGTTTCGTTTCATGCTCAAGGATATAGCTGATGAGCGGGATAATGAAAAATACAAGATCAATGTTGGCGATGAGCTACCTCCGGGTATTGAGGAGCTTTCAAAGGTTTACATTGCCCAGAAAAGAAAAATACAGGTTGGTGACAAGATGGCGGGCAGGCATGGTAATAAGGGAGTTGTCGGTAAAATCCTGCCGATTGAAGACATGCCGTTCATGGAAAATGGTACACCTGTTGATATAGTGCTCAACCCTCTTGGCGTGCCGAGCCGCATGAATATTGGTCAGCTCTATGAGACCTCGCTTGGCTGGGCAGCTAAAACGCTTGGTGTCAAGTTTAAGACACCGATTTTCAATGGCGCCACCTATCAGGAGGTGCAGCATGAACTTGAAAGGGCCGGTCTGCCGTCTCATGGGAAAGTGAGCCTTTTTGACGGGCGTACTGGTGAACGGTTTCATGACGAAGTCACTGTCGGATATATTTATATGCTTAAGCTGAGCCACCTTGTGGATGACAAGATCCATGCCCGTTCAACCGGTCCATACTCGCTTATTACCCAGCAGCCACTTGGAGGCAAGGCGCAGTTTGGAGGTCAGAGGTTTGGTGAAATGGAGGTATGGGCGCTTGAGGCCTATGGAGCATCCAATATCCTGAGAGAGATGCTTACGGTTAAATCTGATGATGTCGTCGGGCGGAACAAAACCTATGAGGCCATTGTCAAGGGTCAGAATCTGCCAGAGCCAGGCATACCAGAATCTTTCAATGTCCTCGTAAGGGAGTTGCAGGGTCTTGGTCTTGAGATTCGTATTGACGACAAGGTTCCTTAGTACTGTGTTAATTGGCGTGTACATCATTAACGGACGTTAACAAGAGTCGTTTAAAAAGGATATTGACTATGATTTTTTCACAGGGAGCCTCACCCTTAAAAGGTGAGTTTTCAAGAATAAAGTTTAGTATCGCTTCTCCTGAGAGTATTCTTGCCCATTCAAGGGGGGAGGTGCTCAAGCCGGAGACGATCAACTACCGCACATTCAAACCGGAACGTGACGGTTTGATGTGCGAAAAGATATTTGGACCAACAAAGGATTGGGAGTGTTATTGCGGAAAATACAAGCGAGTTCGCTATAAAGGAATTATATGCGATCGCTGTGGTGTTGAGGTAACAACGAAAAGTGTTCGGCGCGAACGTATGGGTCATATTTCCCTCGCCGTTCCAGTTGTGCATACCTGGTTTTTTCGTTCTGTTCCGAGCAAGATTGGCGCACTCCTTGATCTCTCGACCAAAGAGCTTGAACGTATTATTTACTATGAAGTATACGTTGTAATCAATCCTGGTGAACCTGGTGAAAAGCAGGGGATCAAGAAGCTCGATCGGTTGACCGAAGAGCAGTATTTCCAGATTATTACTGAGTATGAGGATAATCAGGATCTTGAGGATTCGGATCCAGACAAGTTTGTCGCCAAGATGGGTGGTGAAGCCATTCATCTGTTGCTCAAGAATATTGATCTTGATGCGTCGGCGATACATCTTCGTAAAGTGTTGAAGGAGAGTAATTCTGAACAAAAAAGAGCTGATGCTCTGAAGAGACTCAAGGTTGTTGAGGCTTTCAGAAGGAGTTATGAACCTCAAAAGAGGAGTCGCAAGAAGCCCCAGGGCCTTTTTCCGGAAGATGAGATGCCCGAGCCTTATGTCTATGAGGGTAACAAGCCTGAATATATGGTGATGGAGGTAGTTCCGGTTATTCCACCTGAACTTCGTCCGCTTGTTCCTCTTGAAGGTGGTCGGTTTGCTACGTCAGATCTTAACGATCTTTATCGTCGGGTTATTATTCGAAACAACCGACTGAAAAAATTGATTGATATCCGAGCGCCAGAGGTTATTCTTCGTAATGAAAAAAGGATGCTTCAGGAGGCTGTAGATGCGTTGTTTGATAATTCACGCAAGGCCAATGCGGTTAAAACCGGTGAGTCCAACAGACCGCTGAAATCACTTTCTGACGCACTGAAAGGCAAGCAGGGTCGTTTCCGTCAAAACCTTCTGGGAAAGAGGGTCGATTACTCTGGTCGTTCCGTTATTGTGGTTGGACCGGAATTAAAGCTTCATGAGTGTGGTCTGCCAAAAAGTATGGCAATTGAACTCTTCCAGCCTTTCGTTATTCGTCGTCTGGTTGATCGTGGTATTGCAAAATCGGTCAAGTCAGCAAAAAAACTGATTGACAAGAAGGATCCGATTGTCTGGGATGTGCTGGAAAAGGTCATTGATGGTCGGCCGGTGCTGCTCAACAGGGCACCTACCCTTCATCGTCTTGGTATTCAGGCTTTCCAGCCGCTGCTGGTTGAGGGTAAGGCGATTCAGATTCATCCACTCGTCTGTACAGCGTTTAATGCTGACTTTGATGGCGACCAGATGGCGGTGCATATTCCGCTCTCGCAGGAGGCGCAGCTTGAAGCATCATTGCTTATGCTCTCCTCCCATAACCTTATTTTGCCACAGTCCGGCAAACCAGTAACTGTTCCTTCACAGGACATGGTTCTTGGTATGTATTATTTGACCAAATCGCGCTCAGGTGAGCTTGGCGAGGGTCAGATATTCTACAGCTCTGAGGATGTACTGATAGCGTACAATGAAGAGCGAGTAGCTCTGCATGCGCAGATCTTCGTTCAGTACAGCGGTCAGATTGATCAGAAATTTGATCCTCTGAGGGTGCTTGATACCATCGTTGATGCAACGACCGAAAAGTCCCGTTGGCTTCAATCACAGATTGAAAAGAGATCAATTTTGCTCACCACAGTTGGCAGGGTGATCTTTAACCAGCATGTCCCCGATGAAATCGGCTTTGTCAACAGGGTTATTGACAAAAAAGTTGCCAAAGAGTTGATTGGACGACTGAGTAGCGAGGTCGGTAATGTTGAAACCGCAATATTTCTTGACAATATCAAGGAGGTAGGATTCCATTACGCCATGAAGGGTGGCCTTTCTGTAGGTTTGTCTGATGCTATTGTCCCAGAAACCAAGGTGAAACATATCAAGAATGCCCAGAGGGACAGCACCAAGGTTGTCAAAGAGTACAACCGTGGTACATTGACAGATAATGAACGCTACAATCAGATTGTTGATGTCTGGCAGAAAACCTCGAACATTGTTGCTGAGGAGTCCTATCAGAAGCTTAAAAAAGATCGTGAAGGTTTCAATCCGCTTTATATGATGCTTGATTCTGGTGCCCGCGGCTCCAGAGAACAGGTGCGCCAGTTGACCGGTATGAGGGGTCTTATTGCCCGTCCCCAGAAGTCCATGTCGGGACAGCCAGGCGAAATTATTGAAAACCCGATTATATCGAACCTCAAAGAGGGGTTGTCGGTACTTGAGTACTTTATTTCAACGCACGGCGCACGTAAGGGTCTTTCCGATACATCACTGAAAACAGCAGATGCTGGTTACCTGACAAGGAGATTACATGATGTTGCACAGGATGTTATTGTCACCATTGATGACTGTGGAACAACACGAGGACTTTATGTTCATCGCAATATTGAGGAAGAGACGAGCGGACAGATCAAGTTCCGTGAAAAAATAAAGGGTCGTGTTGCTGCCCGGGATATTGTTGATACCCTCAGTAATATGGTTATCGTAAATTCTGGAGAGATCATTACCGAGGAGCTTGCTGAGCTGATTCAGGAGACTATAGGCGTTGAAGAGGCTGAGATCCGCTCAGTGCTCACCTGCGAGTCAAAAATCGGTATTTGCTCCAAATGTTACGGAACAAATCTTTCCGTTCATGGAATCGTTGAAATCGGAGAAGCGGTAGGTGTTATTGCTGCCCAGTCGATTGGTGAACCAGGTACACAGCTTACGCTCCGTACATTCCACCAGGGTGGTACGGCCCAGGGCGGTATTTCTGAAACTGAGACCAAAGCATTCTATGACGGTCAGGTCCAGTTTGAAGATATCAAGACCGTCGATCACACGGCCATTAATGAGGATGGGGTGGAAGATTTCAGAATTATTGTTATTCAGAAGAACGGCAAGATTAATATTGCTGATCCCGAGTCAGGAAAAATTCTGAAGCGATATATTGTGCCGCATGGTGCTCACCTGCACTGCAAGAATGGTTCTCTGGTCAAAAAAGATCAGGTGATTTTCAGCAGTGAGCCCAATAGCGCACAAATTATTGCAGAGTTACCTGGTTTTATCAAGTTTGCTGATATTGAAAAAGGTGTTACGTACAAGGAAGAGGTTGATCCTCAGACAGGATTTTCGCAGCACACCATCATCAACTGGCGTTCAAAGCTGAGAGCTACCGAAACAAGGGAGCCAAGGCTGATTATTGTTGATGCAAGTGGTGAAGTCAGAAAGACCTATCCCGTGCCGATCAAGACAAATCTTTATGTCGAAGATGGACAGAAGGTTAATCCAGGCGATATCATTGCCAAGGTGCCAAGAAACCTTGACCGTGTTGGTGGCGATATTACCGCCGGTCTTCCCAAGGTAACAGAGTTGTTTGAAGCTCGCATTCCGACTGACCCGGCTATCGTTACGGAAATAGATGGGTATGTCAGCTTTGGTTCACAGCGCAGAAGCAGTAAGGAGATCAAGGTTAAAAATGACTTTGGTGAAGAGAAGGTCTATTATGTCCAGGTTGGCAAGCATGTGCTGGCCAACGAGGGCGATGAGGTCAAGGCTGGCGATCCGCTTACCGATGGCGCTGTGTCGCCTCAGGATATTTTGCGTATTCAGGGTCCCAATGCAGTGCAGCAGTATCTGGTCAATGAGATACAGAAGGTCTATCAGATCAATGCGGGCGTCGAGATCAATGACAAGCATCTTGAGGTTATTGTGCGTCAGATGCTGCAGAAGGTAAGGGTTGAGGAGCCAGGGGATACCGAATTGCTGCCCGGTGACCTGATTGACCGAAGCGCTTTTGTTGAATCGAACAGGGGAGTTGCCGAGAAGGTACGCATTACAGAAAAAGGCGATGCGCCACCAAGAATTCAGGACGAACAGCTCTACACCATTCGTGAGATTACCAAGCTTAACCGTGAGCTACGCAAGAACAGCAAGAACATGATAGCATTTGAACCCGCGCTTCAGGCAACATCGCATCCTGTGTTGCTCGGCATTACGAGTGCGGCTCTTCAAACCGAAAGTGTTATTTCGGCAGCATCTTTCCAGGAGACCACCAAAGTGTTGACTGATGCGGCTGTAGCCGGGAAAATTGACTACCTCGCAGGCTTGAAAGAAAACGTCATTGTTGGAAAACTGATTCCGGCTGGTACGGGACTGAAGAGATACAAGGCTATAAAACTGACTGGTGATGGTCAGGAGACAGCTTCATCCAGGGAGGGTTCTCAAGAGGTAGCGGTGGAAACTCGTGAGGGCTTCGCTAATGAGCGTTAGTTTTGTTCCTTCGGGCAAAAAGTAGAATAACAAAGCTGCCTCATGAGTTAATGATGAGGCAGCTTTGTTATGCGCAAAAAATCTCTTTTGGGTAAAGTCAGACAAATTAAAAAGGGCTACCTCTCAGGATAGCCCTTCTATTGTATTTTTGATTTCAGGCGTGTTACTTTCTTTCAAATCGGAAGCTTTCCAGAAAACTTGTATCAAAATCTCCGCTTTGAAAAACAGGGGAGTGCATGACCTGCTTGTGGAATGGTATGGTGGTCTTTATCCCTACAACAATAAATTCATCCAGCGCCCGCGACATGCGGCTAATTGCTTCATCTCTTGTATGAGCTGTCACAATCAGCTTAGCAATCATAGAGTCATAGTTAGATGGCACGACATAGCTTGCATAAGCATGTGAGTCCACTCTGACACCGTGTCCGCCGGGCGTATGAAAGACCTGAAGTTGCCCTGGTGAAGGTCGGAACATGTGCTCAGGATCTTCTGCATTGATGCGGCATTCAATGGAGTGGCCATTTGGAGTGAAGGTACGATGCCCAATTGATTCTCCAGCAGCAATGAGGATCTGCTCCTTGACGATGTCAACATTATACCGTTCTTCCGTCACGGGGTGTTCAACCTGGATTCGGGTATTCATCTCCATGAAATAAAAATCCTTGTGCTTGTCCAGCAGAAACTCAATAGTGCCAGCTCCTTCATAGTTTATAGCCCGGGCCGCAGCAACGGCGGCATCTCCCATCTTTTTTCTCAAGGCATCATCAACAGCAGGCGAAGGGGTCTCTTCAATAAGTTTCTGGTGACGTCTCTGGACAGTGCAATCGCGCTCGCCAAGATGCATAGTGTTTCCATGCTGATCCGAGAGGATCTGGATCTCGACATGTCTCGGATTTTCAAGATATTTTTCAATATAGACACCACTGTTGCCAAAAGCCTGTTCTGCTTCACTGCGAGCAGTGTTCAAGGCTTTTTCAAGCTGGCTCTCTTCGGTAACAACGCGCATACCCTTTCCCCCGCCACCAGCAGTTGGCTTGATAATAACGGGATAGCCTGTTCGATTAGCTGTTTCTATTGCCTGCTTCAGGTCGGTCACCAATCCAGGGCTTCCAGGAACGACCGGCACTCCAGCAGTAATCATGGTGGACTTGGCGGTATTCTTGTCCCCCATCTGGTTGATCATTGTTGCAGTAGGTCCAATAAACTTGATATTGGCCGACTCGCAAACTTCGGCAAAATCTGCGTTTTCTGCAAGAAATCCGTAACCGGGATGAATCGCATCTGAATTTGTTACCTCAGCAGCCGCAATAATGCGAGGGATATTGAGATAGCTCTCTTTTGACAAAGCCGGCCCGATGCAGACAGCTTCGTCAGCGTATTTGACATGGATAGAGTCAGCGTCAACTGTTGAGTAGACAGCGACAGTGCTGATTCCCATCTCGCGGCAGGTCTGCATAATACGCAAAGCAATTTCGCCGCGATTAGCTACAAGTATTTTTTTGAACAAGGCTTTGTGTGATGAATGATTATGGCTTAATCCGGAACAGTGGTTGATCATATTCGACCGCCTGTCCGTTTTCAACTAGAATTTCAATAATAGTGCCCGAAACTTCAGCCTCAATTTCGTTCATCAGTTTCATGGCTTCAATAATACAGAGCACGTCACCCTTCTTGACGATATCATTAACCGCAACAAATGGGGGGGAATCGGGGGAGGATGATTGATAGAATGTTCCGACAATGGGTGATCGTGAGTCTATAAGGTCTGAAACAGGTACCACCTTTGCAGTCTGGGCTACAGTGGCTTGAAGCTGTGGCTGTGCTGGAGTTGAGGGCATCTGGACTTGTACAGGAGTCGCTTGAGGGGTCGCACACGAGGAGTAACGTCTCAAGATAATTTTAAAATTTCCCTCCTCAATGATGGTTTCATGAAGATCTGAGCTATTGACAATGTCAATAAGCTGCTTTATTTCGTTAAGGTTCATGATAGTATTTCTTAGTTTATAATCAGGTGACCAGTAAAATAGCTTACTTTTTTACTCTTTCTATGTACTCTCCTGTACGAGTGTCGACTCGAATAACGCTTTCAGTTTGGATAAACATCGGGACACTCACCTCGGCTCCAGTCTCCACAATTGCTGGTTTTGTACCGCTGGTCGCTCTGTCGTCTTTAGATGCCGGGCTGGTTTCAGTAACTTCAAGTTCAACGAAGGTAGGAAGTTCAACTTCGAGAATAGCCCCATCGTCCGAAAATACTATGGTCACCGTGATTCCATCCTTAAGAAAACGCGATGAAGAGCCTATGGCAATCTCAGGGACATGAATCTGATCAAAAGTATTATTATCCATCATGACAAAGTCACTGCCGTCACGGTAAAGATATTGGTATTGCTTCCGTTCAGTAACGATCAGATCGACCGACTCGCTGGCACTGAAACGGTATTCCACGTTCCTGCCAGATTTCAGGTTTCTCATATTTGCCTGGTAAAACGCACGCAGGTTACCAGGGGTACGGTGCATAAGGCTTTCGATACTGTGAGGTTCACCCTTGAAACGGATAATTGAGCCCTTCGAAACGTTACTGATGGAAATCATAAGCCAAATAAAAAAATGTCTACCGCGAATCAGGAGTTGATGAATTAATGACCTGAAATATAACACAGTGAAGGACTATTACCAATTCCCATGATTTTCTATGGGATATATTCCCCCAAGCTCTGCTTCGAGGAATTTGAATATCCGGTAATTCCAGCCCAGATAGAACATCGACGGGCTGCATACGCTGTTCGTGATCAACGATGGGCTTCACCCATCGTTAGCATATTCCGCCCTTTCAGGGCTCTATTATCATGAGGCAGTTCTTTTTTTCTGTACGTCAGAAACTCTGGAATATTTACCATCTTCAAGAGGAAATAATCGTATTTGGTGGTGTTTGACAACAGGTTATCAGGAATGGTAAAAAGCCATTGCAAGTTTGTTGACTACTGTTTAAATTGGTGCGTCAATTTCTTCTCCTTACCATGAATGGACGTTGGACAGGAATATCTTTTTTGTCAGAAGGTCGCACTCTTTTTATAAAGCCCATCAAGAGCCGTTGCCTGATGGGCTTTTTATCTTTTCTATTACACAAATATTATGGCTACAAAAGTTGTCCTTGATTTTGAAAAACCGCTCTTCGAGCTTGAGGCGAAGCTCAGAGAGATGCGAGAGTGTCTGAGGAGCAGCACAAGGGAGCAGACTCCGTCAGAAACTGAGGTACTCCATCGCGAAATAGAGACATTTGAGTTGAAAGTTGATGCACTCCGACACTCTATCTATAAAAATTTGACTCGTTGGCAGAGAGTACAACTTGCGCGTCATCCAGAAAGACCTTATACGCTTGATTACATTTACATGATGACGAAAGAGTTTGTTGAACTTGCCGGTGACCGTCATTTCAGTGACGACAAAGCGATCATTGGCGGTTTTGCACGTCTGGAAGAGAACTCATCAGGGTTTTCTCAATCAGTCATGATTATTGGCCATCAAAAAGGCCGTGATACCAAATCCAATCTTTACCGGAATTTTGGCATGGCACAACCTGAAGGTTACCGCAAAGCGCTCCGATTAATGAAGCTCGCTGAAAAATTTCGCAAACCGGTCATTACGTTGATTGATACCCCTGGAGCATTTCCCGGTATTGATGCTGAAGAGCGGGGACAGGCTGAAGCGATTGCCAGAAATCTCTTTGAAATGGCAAAGTTGACGGTTCCGGTTATCTGTGTGATTATCGGTGAAGGGGCGAGTGGTGGAGCAATTGGTATCGGGGTAGGCGATCGAATTATCATGGCTGAAAATAGCTGGTATTCAGTGATTTCGCCAGAAAGTTGCTCCTCAATTCTATGGAGAAGCTGGAACTATAAAGAGCAGGCTGCTGAAGCGCTGAAGCTTGCCGCAACGGATCTTCTTGCCCAGGGGATTATTGACCGTATTATACCGGAGCCTGTGGGTGGTGCCCATACTGATCCTGATGCAATGGCGGCTACCCTGAAAAGTATTCTCGTTGAGGAGTTGAAGGTGCTTTTACCAAAGGATCCTGCAGAACTTGTGCGCGATCGGATAGAGAAATTTTCGGCTATGGGTGTCTGGAATCAGGAGGTGTAGCATCACATACGGAGAAAGCCAACTGACGAGTCTGGCTTTCTCCGTGTAAGGTATAAAACGCACGACCTGTTTTTACTTGATCTCGTAGGAGTTGTCTCCCTTGAGCAACTGTTCGAGAGTGGCGCACCCATTGACCTGTGCGTCATTGATTTGATCAGTCAAGGCATCTTCATAGGTGATCCGATTTTCGGCATAAAAAACGCCGAAAGGTCTTGGAAGAGAGTCATCATCTGCAAATCGGGCAAGGATTCCAGCCTTGTTGATGTCGGCCTCGTCATGAATCCAGAGATCGCTTTTGGAAACCCCCTCTTTATCGAGATCGACAACAATCGGTTTGAATCCATCAAGAACAATTCCCCTGTTTTTATCTTTTCCGAAAACGAGAGGCATCCCTTGTTCGACGTAAATCGTGTTATTGGCTTTGCTTTCAGGTGTTGCAAATGACTCAAATGCAGAGTTGTTAAAAATCGGACAGTTTTGATAAACCTCCACCAATGAGGTGCCTTTGTGCAAAGCAGCACGCTTTAAGATGGAGCGAAGAAATTTGCCATCGCGGTCAAAAGCTCTCGCAAAGAAGGTGCCACCTGAACCAATCGTCAATGCTGCTGTATTGAATGGATGATCAATGACACCGGATGGCGAGGTAACAGTTCGCAGACCAAGTTTTGATGTTGGAGAATATTGGCCCTTTGTCAGACCATAAATTTCATTATTGAAAAGAATAATGTTCAGGTCAGGATTTCTTCTCAGCGTGTGAATAAAATGGTTTCCGCCAATTGACAAAGCGTCACCATCACCGGTTCCAACCCATACGCTCAGCTCCGGGCGTGCAATTTTCAGGCCGGTCGCCATTGGCAGCGCTCTGCCATGAATACCGTGAACCCCATAAGTTCCAAGATAATAAGGGAGTCGTGAGGAGCACCCGATTCCTGAAATACAGGCAATATTTTCAGGTGCAACGCCCAGTTCCGGCAAAACGTTTTTCAGTTGCTGCAGCACGGCGTGATCACCACAACCAGGACACCATTTAGCTTCCTGATTTGAAGCAAAATCCTTAGCAGAAAGAACTGGCAGAGCAGTCATTGTTGTATCGTTGTCTGTCATGATTAAAGCTCCTTTATAAGATCGGTGATTTTATTCAGTATCTCCGTTTCGTTGAACGGTACTCCCTGTATCTTGCTGAACCCTTCAGGTGCAATCAGGAAGGTATCACGTATGATGTGGATAAGTTGCCCGTTATTGAGTTCAGGAACAAGTATCTGCTTGTAGTTGCCAAAGATCTCACGAAGATTTCTGGGGAACGGACTGATATAGCGCAAGTGTGCATGAGCGACGCTATACCCCTGTTCCAGTGCAATCTCAACAGCAGTTTTAATTGCTCCATAAGAGGAGCCCCATCCAAGAACCAGTAAATCACCTTTTAGTGGGCCGTTATCAATATGTTGAAGCGGAATACTCTCGGCAATTTTTGCGATTTTCTCCGCACGCAGCCTCGTCATCAGTTCATGATTTTCAGGATCATGGGATACATTGCCGGTCTCATGTTGTTTTTCCAGTCCACCGATGCGGTGCTCAAGCCCCCTGGTTCCTGGTTTTGCCCATGAACGAACTTGGCGTTCATCGCGTTTATATGGCAGATATGGAGCATCTTCAGGTTTTCTCTCTGGCTGAAAACGGGGTTTGATTTCCGCCAGATTATCTGGACTTTCTACCTTCCATGGTTCCGAGCTGAGCGCAAGATAGCCGTCTGTCAGGCATATAACCGGAGTCATGTGTTCAACGGCAATTCTTGCTGCCTCGTATGTTGCGTAAAAACAGTCAACAGGAGAGGAGGCTGCAAGAACGGGAAGGGGAGCCTCTCCATGTCGGCCATACATGGCCATAAGCAGATCCGACTGCTCCGGTTTGGTGGGCAGGCCTGTTGATGGGCCGCCACGCTGAACATTGATGACGACCAGTGGCAACTCCAGAATGACCGCCAGACCAAGTGCCTCGGTTTTAAGTGCCAAACCAGGGCCAGAGGTGTTTGTGGCGGCAAGCGCTCCACCGTAAGCTGCACCGATGCTGCTCACGATACCGGCGATTTCATCTTCGGCCTGAAAGGTTTTGACACCGTACTTTTTCTTTTTGGCCAACGTCGAAAGGATCTCAGTTGCTGGGGTGATAGGGTATGAGCCCAGGAAGAGATCAAGGCCAGCTTTTTTTGATGCGGCCGTCAGCGCAATAGCACAGGCTTCGTTTCCTGTGACACGGCGGTAAGTGCCATGCTGTTTTTGTGGGGAAATATCGAAACGACCAAGATTTGCAAAGAGTTCGGTTTCATCGCCAAAGTAATATCCAGCTTTTACCGCCCTGATGTTTGCCTCAGCCATCTGGCCATTTTTCTGGAATTTTGCTCGCAGTGTCTCAAACGTTCCTTCAAGAGGAAGAGAGTAGAGCCAGTAAAGCAAGCCTAAAACAAACATGTTTTTACAACGGTCAATCTCTTTGCTCGTAAGGCCGCTCTCTTTCAATGCCTCGCGGGTGAGTTGCAGTACCGGTACAGGAAAAAGGATATAGTTGTCCAGAGAGCCATCTTCCAGTGGATTTGCTCCGTCAGGATAGCCTGCCAGCTTCAGATTTTTCGCATCGAAGCCCTCGGTACCAGCAATAATAATACCGCCACGGTGCAGATCTTTCAGATTTGCTTTCAGGGCTGCTGAGTTCATGGCGACCATGACATCAAACCGGGCACCTGGCGTATAGACTGGTTTACTGCTGAACTGGAGCTGAAATCCTGAAACACCTGCAATAGTACCTGCCGGAGCCCTTATTTCAGAAGGAAAATTTGGGAACGTATTCAGTTCTGTTCCATGAACTGCCACCGTATTGGCGAACTGGGTGCCAGTCAACTGCATACCATCTCCCGAATCCCCTGCAAAAAGCACTGAGACGCTCGTTTTTGGTGTTACATTGACCAGTCTTGTTGGTTTTGTTGTATCAGTCATTGTTACCCTGTTAATTGCTTGTCAAAGTTGGTGCACACCAAAAAAAACCGCAACAGTGAACATCGCGGGACGATGTCCATTGATCTGTTCTTTGGTGAAATGTATGTCGGGTGAGTAAATGACAGGATGAAGCCACTCGATAACGTGCCTCCCCCAATCGAACCATTTTAAGAAAAAAAAGGGATTAAAACAAGCTCCAGGCTGTTTTAATCAGTACTTTTCTCAATGACTATGTTGTTTTTAGTCAAGTATTCTTGCCACTCCTTTTCCTCCCTGGTTGGGCAACCGGGAGAGAGGTCACAGAAATCACATCGCTGAATAAGGTACATCTGCTCCATCCAGCAGTCGTTCTTGCTCTTGGCAACCTCGTTGACGTGATTGGGGTTCTCCTTCATTATCCTGGAAGCAATCTCCATCAGTTCCTGGATATCTTTTCGCTTTTGCTGATGTTCCACACCCCAACTCATAGCTGTGCTCCTGTTTATTTTGGGGAAAAGAGATGGGTTCATGGTAATCAAGAACCTATCCCCAATAATATAATTTTTTTATGGAAAAAGAGTGTTCGGTATCAACCCTTTCAGTGCTCCTGGTGTTACAGTGCCAGACAATTGCTTGAATCACAAATTAAAATTAAGTTGGCAACAAGCCTCAAAAAAGAGTAAATTTAAGACCATGGTAAGCAGCCGTCCCCAAGGATCGGCTTGGAGAAAAGCATTGCAACAACAGAACAATCTCTATGAAATCCCGAGAAATCAGACAATCCTTTCTGGATTATTTTGCTCAAAAAGGTCATACTATCGTTCGTTCAGCCCCTGTTATTCCTGCCGATGATCCCACCTTGCTCTTTACCAATGCTGGCATGAACCAGTTCAAGGATGTCTTCCTTGCCAAGGGAACAAGGCCCTATCTTCGGGCGGCTGATACACAGAAATGTATCAGGGCGTCCGGCAAACATAACGATCTGGAGGATGTTGGTCGAGATACCTATCATCACACCTTTTTTGAGATGCTCGGCAACTGGTCGTTTGGCGACTATTATAAAAAAGAGGCTATCTCCTGGTCGTGGGAGCTTTTGACCGATGTCTGGTCGTTGCCGAAAGAGCGCCTCTATGCCACGGTGTATCAGGATGATGACGAAAGTTTTGAGATCTGGAAGAGCGAGACGGACATCAATCCGGCGCATATTCTCCGATTTGGTGACAAGGATAATTTCTGGGAGATGGGGGAGAGCGGCCCCTGTGGCCCCTGTTCCGAAATTCATATCGATTTGACACCGGATGGTACCGGCGGGGAGCTGGTCAATGTCGGCGATTATCGGGTTATCGAGCTGTGGAACCTTGTCTTTATACAATACAACCGGCATAGCGACGGTCATCTTGAGCCGCTGCCCATGAAACATGTCGATACCGGCATGGGATTTGAGCGCGTTGTGGCGGTGATGCAGGGGAAAGGATCCAATTATGACAGTGACGTCTTTCAGCCGTTGTTCGATCGTCTTACTGAAATTACCGGTGTCCGCTATGGTGCCACGATGGATGATCCCCTCGACATTGCGATGCGGGTTATTGCCGATCATGCCCGTACACTCACCTTTGCCCTCTCCGATGGTGCCATGCCCTCAAACGAGGGGCGTGGTTACGTGCTTCGCCGCATTCTTCGCCGAGCCTTGCGCTATTCAAAAAATCTTGGCTATAACGAACCGATTCTGCATCAGCTTGTTGGAACCCTGGCCGCATCAATGGGCGATGTTTTTCCTGAACTGCAAAAACAGCATCAGACGGTCGCCAATATCATCAGGGCAGAAGAGGAGAGTTTTATTGTCACCCTTGATCGTGGCATGGAGATTTTCAACGATGTTGTCGAAAAAGTCCGTCTTGCGAACGGGTCGATTATTGACGGGCAGGATGCCTTCAAGCTGTATGATACCTACGGATTTCCTTTTGATTTGACCAGTTTGATGGCTGCGGAAGTTGGCTTTCAGGTTGATAGCGAGGGCTTTGAACGTTGCATGCTTGAACAGAAAACTCGCGCAAGAAGCGACCGTAAGGAGAAGCAGCATGTTGGAGACGATGGCACAACATGGAGCTGGTTCAGCGATGTCCATGCGTCCCTGTTTGCCGGTTACGACCAGCTTGCCATGCCAGTTGTTATTACCGGCATCAAACATGCCAAAGAGAAGCTGCTGCTCGCGCTCAACCAGACGCCATTCTATGCCGAAAGCGGCGGTCAGACTGGTGACAAAGGAGTGATAGAAACGACCCGTTACCGTTTTAAGGTTGCCGATACCGTCAAGGATGGCGATACCGTTGTTCATGTTATTTCAGAAGCTTTTGACAAGATCCTTGATACGTCCGTTCTTCTTGACGACCTCTCGCTGGATGCCCACGAGCTGACAGCGGAAGCTGCTGTCGATTCCGCTGTGCGTCAGGATGCCGAGCGCAATCATACCGCAACACACCTCATGCATGCGTCGCTCCGCAGGATTCTGGGGCAACATGTGCAGCAGAAGGGCTCATTCGTGAGCGCCGAACGACTCCGTTTTGACTTCAGTCACTTTTCAAAGCTCTCCGATGCAGAGATTGAGGCGGTTGAGGCCGAAGTGAACGAACAGATACGAAGGGCTGAGCAGGTGGTCAAGCACGCCGATGTTCCTTACGATGAGGCGATTGCCAAAGGCGCCCTTGCTTTTTTTGGCGACAAGTATGCCGACCTTGTGAGAGTGGTCGAAGTGCCGGGCATTTCGGTTGAACTGTGTGGCGGCACCCATGTTGATAATATCGGAAGGATCGGTCTGGTTAAAATCGTCAGTGAATCGTCGGTAGCATCCGGGGTGCGTCGTCTTGAGGCGGTGACCGGCAGCGCGGCTGAAAAACTGTTATGGAACGAGTATCGTGAGCTTCAGCAGGTGCGCCATTTGCTCAAAGCCAAAGGGGATGAAGCGGTGTCGGGGAGAGTGTCGGAGCTGATGGAGGCTAAAAAAGAGCTGGAAAAGCAGCTTCTTGAAGGCAAGATCACCGCTCTTCTCACCACGTTGAGCGCTGAACTCGCGGCTTCACCCGATATCTCTTGCTGCCGGGTGATAACGAAGGTCGTTGAGGGGGTGGATGCCGAGACGTTACGCCAGGCGGCCCTTGCGTTGCGCGAGAAGGTGCCCTGTGCGGTGGGTCTGCTCTGTACGGTTGAAGACGGAAAGGTCTCGCTGGTGAGTTTTGCTTCCGACCAGGCCGTTCGTGCATGCGGCATTGATGCAGGGAAACTGATTCGTGAAGCCGCAAAGCAGGTGCAGGGCGGCGGCGGCGGCAAGCCCGAGTTTGCAACGGCAGGGGGCAAAAATATCGACGGAATACCGAAAGCGCTTGCAGCCTATACCGAATCGCTCAATGTTTTGCTGCAACAGGGATGCGTCAACAACAAATGATCGGTTATGCTGCTTCTTGACTGCTTTTTCGGGCGATGTGCAAAGCCCTCATGCGACGGTTGCGCCCTGGGGCTTGTTCGCTCACTGCGTCTTGCCCTCAAGTCACGCGCGATGCAGCGGCAGGAGAGCGCCTCTGTCGCTCCGGTCGGTTCGTGGGAGAAACCGGTGACGCTGCACCATAAGCCAACGCCCTCGAAACCGGATACATCGAAGAAACGGAAGCGGCTGCTCGCTCCGAGGGAGGAGATTGCGTGGTATCCTGTCATCAAGCCGGAGCTTTGCAACGGTTGCGGCGACTGCAAGGTTCTTTGCAAGCCCGGTGTCTTTGAGTTGGGCGAGCCAGACCCAACGGGCATTTGCAGACCGAAACTGATTGTTGCGCATCCATACAAGTGCCTTGTGCTTTGCAACAGATGTGTGCCGATTTGCACCTCAGGCGCCATTGTTCTCCCTCCAAAAGAGAAATTTGAGCACTTCGTGGAGTATCTGGACTGACGGAAAGCCTGCCGGAGAGGGGATGACATAAACTATAAAACGGAGAGGATGATGAGCGGCTCAGCGACACCCGCAAAGAAAAAACGCAGGCTGCTTGTTCCTCGCGAAGAGATTGCCTGGTTTCCGGAGATTGATGCATCCCTCTGCAATGGTTGCGGTGACTGCGACGAGTTCTGTAAACCGGGAGTTTTTGCGCTTGGCGAGCCGGAAGGAGTCAAGCGGGCAAGAATGACCGTTGCCAACCCCTACAACTGTGTCGTGCAGTGTACCAGATGTGAGCCGGTTTGTCCTTCCGGCGCGATCAGTCTGCCTGTCACGAAAGATTTTGACCAGTTTGTGGAATTTGTTGATTGACCAGGAGGTCGTCGCGATCCCTGAATCCCATCAAATAGAGAATAGCATCAAGCCCGAGGGTTGAGATTGCCTGCCTGGCGCTCTCCCTCACAATGGGTTTTGCCCTGAAGGCGATGCCGAGTCCAGCTTTCCCAAGCATCGGAAGGTCATTGGCGCCATCACCAACGGCAATGGTCTGTTCCAGCCGGATCTTTTCCTTTTTCGCAATAAGCTCCAGCAGTTCAGCCTTTCTTTTACCGTCAACAATCTGCCCGATCACCTTGCCGGTTAACCGGTGATTGTCAATTTCAAGCGTGTTGGCATAGACGTAATCGATATTCAGCTTTTTCTGGAGATAGTGGCCGAAATAGGTAAAGCCACCCGAGAGAATAGCGGTTTTGAATCCAAGGTTGTGCAGGTTATGAAACAGCGTTTCGGCACCCTCAGTCAGTTGAAGGCGTTGAGCAATTTTTTCCAGAACATGTTCATCCAGCCCTTTCAGCAGGGAAACTCTCCGCTGAAGGCTTCTGGTAAAATCGATTTCCCCGCGCATCGCCTGCTCAGTTATTGCCGCCACCTCAGCGCCGACGCCAGCCTCAATGGCAAGCTCATCAATTACTTCAGAGGTAATCACGGTAGAATCCATATCAAATACCACCAGCCGACGGTTGCGGCGAAAAATGTTGTCCTCCTGAAATGCGATATCGACACCAAGGCTATCCGTAATGGCCAGCATCTGCTCACGGAAACGGTTTTCGTTCTCAAGCGTTCCCCGTATCGAAAACTCTACACAGGCCTTTGTGTGTCCAGCGTTCTCGTTTTCAAGAGGAATACGACCCGAGAGGCGGTTGATGGTCTCAATATTGAGGTTATGCCCGGTGATGATCGACGACACCCGCTCAAGCTGCTCAGCGGTAATCTTTCGCGCAAGCAGTGAAAGCAGGTAACGGTGCTTGCCCTGCTCATGCACCCACTGATCATACTCCTCGTCAGTAACTGCCGTAAAAGTGATCTGAATGCCGAGCGTATGAGCGCAGAAGAGCAGATCCTTCAGAACCGGCGAAGAGGCCGACTCTTTCGGCACCTCCACCAGCATCCCCAGCGACAGATGATTATGGATAACCGCCTGGCCAATATCAAGCACCGGCACTTTATAACCAGCAAGGATTGAAGTGATTTTCGAGGTAAGACCAGGTTTGTCGGGGCCTGTAATGTTGATCAGCTGAAGCTCGCTCATAGTGGCTTGGTAAGGGTTTGTGATGCTGCGCAAGATATTACTAAAGTTGAAATTTACACAAGGTTCATGCGGAATATGCCGATGCTGTGGTTGCCTGTTTTTTTTTGATGGGGACTATTTCTTTGTTATAATATTGCTGTGATTTTTTTGTGAGAAAGCAAATAATGGACTGACAAGATGATTGCGGATCTCCATGCAGATTTACGAGTACCTGTATCTGCTCAGGTATTGCGTCGTTCACCGAAACTGCTGGAATCGTTGCGTGAGGCTTTGCATGTTCGTCATTACAGCAACAGGACAGAAGATACCTATT
>Ga0194060_10000057_pt1 | contig 75888 bp, 63 predicted proteins | sample SepL225m_MetaG_FD_163427 | JGI IMG/M metagenome (GOLD analysis project Ga0194060, IMG submission 163427) | Anoxic zone freshwater microbial communities from boreal shield lake in IISD Experimental Lakes Area, Ontario, Canada - Sep2016-L222-5m | ecosystem: Environmental > Aquatic > Freshwater >... | reverse complement strand
TCTCCGGCCCGCGCCCGCACCCCGAAGCCGACGAAGCTTTAACTCCCTGGTCTCGCGCGGGCCGCCTCGCCAGCTTGCTCGCCGGCTTGATCGGGCTGCTCTCGCTGGGCGAATACGCCTTCGGCTGGAATCCCGGCTTCGACCAGTGGCTGTTCCCCGAGCCGCTGGGCACGGTGGGCACATCGCATCCCGGCCGCATGGCGCCGGACACGGCGTTGTGTTTCGTGCTGTTCGCCGCGGGATGGGAGTTGCCCCACCACCCGCGCCGGAGCAACCGGGCTTGGGTTGCACCCCTGCTTTTCGGCGCAGCCGTGACCAGCCTGGCACTGATTGAAATCCTCTCCTACTTCACGCCATCCCTCCGCACCTATGGCTGGGGCGGCCTGACCATGATGGCGCTGCCCACGGCGCTGGTGTTCGCAGCGCTGGGCGCGGCGCTGATCCTGAGCGCGTTGCCGGGGAAGATGTCGGCGCCAGGCTTGCCGGCTGGGGACATGGGTCGACCCGGCGCGGATTCCGCGCTCAAGTTTGCGCTGATCTTCGTCGCGCTGGTCATCGGCATCACCGCCATCGGCACCAACTACTACCGGAGTTCCGAACGGCTGTTTCGCGCCACGGTAGAGCAGCAGCTTGCCAGCGTTGCGGATCTGAAAGTGACGGACTTGATGCTGTGGCGCAAGGAGCGGTTGGCGGACGGGAATGTGCTGTTCAAGAATCCCTCCTTCACCGCCCTGGTGCGGCGCTTCTTCGCGCAACCGGCAGATGCGGACGCGCGACGGCAGTTGCAGGACTGGATGGGCCGATACGCGGCATCTCACAACTATGACCAGATTCGCCTGATGGATGCCCATGGGGTCACGCGTCTTGCCGTGCCCGACGCAGTGCCTCCACCCGCTGCAATTACCTTGCGCCTGGTACCCCAGGTCCTGCATTCAGACCAGATCAGCTTCCAGGACCTGTTCCGGAACGAAGGCGACGGCCGCGTCTATATGCAGGTGCTGATTCCGCTTTTCGAGAACCTGGACGCCAGCCGGCCGCTGGGCGTCGTCAATCTGCGCATTGACCCGTCCGAGTATCTTTTTCCGTTTATCCAAAAATGGCCGGTGTCTTCCGCAAGCGCCGAGACACTGCTGGTCCGGCGCGAGGGCGACCAAGCCCTCTTTTTGAACGACCTTCGCTTTCGTTCGGACGCGGCCCTCGTGGTGCGCAGTCCGCTCAGCCCAGGTAGTGCTCTTCCGGCCGCCAAAGCCATCCTGGGTGAGACAGGAATCGTCGAGGGGGTGGACTATCGGGGCATATCGGTGCTGGCCGCGTTGCGCCATATCCCGGACTCGCCCTGGTTTCTGGTCGCCAAGGTGGACGTCGCGGAAGCGTTTGCGCCGCTGCAGGGCAAAATCTGGCAAGTGGCCGCCGTGGTCTGCATCTTGCTCTTGGGCGCGGGAGCCGGTGTCGGTTCGATCTGGTGGGCGGAAATTCTGCGGTTCCGCCGGAAGCTGGGGGTAAGCGCCGATGCGCTGCACGAAAGCGACAGGCGCGCGCGCTTCGCCCTGGATGTCGTTGAAATGGGTGACTGGGACCTGGACTTGATCGACCACTCGGCGCACCGGTCTTTGCGCCACGATCAAATCTTCGGCTACGAAACGCTCTTGCCGCAGTGGACCTTCGAGATGTTTCTGGAGCACGTCGTGCCCGAGGATAGGGCGATCGTCGAGCAGGGTTTCCAACAGGCCATCGAATCCAAAGGCGCCTGGAATTTCGAGTGCCGGATCATCCGTCGCGACGGCGAACAACGGTGGATTCTGGCCGCCGGGCAAGTTCGCCTGGATGCCGCCGGCAAACCCCGGCGGATGGTCGGCGTGGTGCAGGACATCACCCTGCGCAAACAGTATGAGATGTCAATTCTCCACGACAACGAGGAACTGGAGAAGCGGGTGCGCGAGCGCACTGCCGGTCTCGCGACGGCCAACAAGGAGATTGCTGCAGTGAACGCCGAACTCGAGCAGTTCGCCTACGTCGCCTCGCACGACCTGCAGGAGCCGCTGCGCATGGTGGTCGGCTACGTGCAATTGCTCGAGAAACGCCTCGCCGGCAAACTCGATGGCGACACGCTCGAATTCATGGCCTTCGCGGTGGACGGCGCGCTGCGCATGCAGACCCTGATTCAGGACATCCTCGCCTATTCACGAGTCAGCACCAAAGGGCAGCCGCTGGCCGCGGCGGACAGTGCCGCGGCGCTGAGGGAGGCGCTCGCGCTGCTGGCCGGCCGGATCGCCGAGACCGGCGCCGAGGTCACCGCACCGGAGCCGCTGCCGCGGGTGATGGCGGACCGTACGCAACTCGTGCAGTTGTTCCAGAACCTGATCGGCAACGCGCTCAAGTTCTGCAAGGACCCTGCGCCGCGGGTGCGCGTTGAAGCGGCACACGAGGCCGGGTGGTGGCGCTTTTCGGTCACCGACAACGGCATCGGCATCGAGCCCGAATACCGGGCGCAACTGTTTGTCATTTTCAAGCGCCTGCACACCCGGCGCGAATATCCCGGCACCGGCATCGGGCTGGCGGTCTGCAAGCGCATCGTCGAGCGCCATGGCGGGGAGATCGGGATCGAGTCCGCACCGGGCGGCGGCACGGTGTTCTGGTTCACGCTACCTGAGGAGAAAAACCCATGAGTTCAAACGAAAACGACAATCAGGCAATCGTCATCCTGCTGGTGGAGGACAACCCCGGCGACACCCGCCTCGTCATCGAGGCGATGCGCGAAGCCAAGCTCGAAAACTACATCCACGTCGTCGAGGATGGCATCGAGGCGATGCAATTCCTGCGGCGCGAGGGCCGCTTCGGCGATGCGCCACGGCCGGACCTGATCCTGCTCGACCTCAATCTGCCGAAGAAAGACGGGCGCGCGGTGCTGGCCGAAGTGAAGGCTGATCCCGTGCTCAAGCGCATCCCGGTGGTGGTCCTGACTACCTCGCAGGCCGAGGAGGATGTGCTGCGCGCCTATGACCTGCATGCGAACTGTTACATCACCAAACCGGTGGATATGGAGCAATTCATGAAGGTCGTCGCCCAAATTGACGACTTCTGGGTTCGCGTGGTGACTTTGCCCAAAGGATAGACTCTTGGATAGTCCCACGCCTACCTTTCGTGTCCTGCTGATCGAGGACAACCCGGGCGATGCGCTGCTGGTGCAGACCGCGCTCGCCGACCACGTGCCGGGCATGTTCGCCATCATCGGCGTCGAACGGCTGGCGGACGCGCTGGCACGCATTGCAGCAGAACCGTTTGACGTCGTGCTGTGCGACCTCGGCCTGCCCGACAGCGACGGGCTCGACACGGCACTGGCAGTCATGGACCGCGCCGAGGTGCTGCCGCTGGTGGTGCTGACAGGATCGCATGACGCGGCTGTCGGCCGCGCGGCGATCCGCCGTGGCGCGCAGGATATCCTGGTGAAGGGCGAATCAAGCGGCGCACTGATCGAGCGCACGCTGCGCTTCGCGATCGAACGCAAGCGACTGGAAATCGCCTTGCGCGCGGCAAACGAGACGCTCGAGCAGCGCGTCGCCGCGCGAACCGGCGAACTGCACCGGGAGCTGGCCGAGCGCAGGCAGGCCGAGGAGAGCCTGAAGACACGGAATGCCCTGCTCTATGCCTTGATCAACAGTCCCGCCGACATCGTGATTTTTTCGCTGGATCGGAACTACCGTTACACGACCTTCAACGAAAAGCACCGCCAGGAGATGCGCGCGATCTGGCAGGCCGAAATACAGGTCGGCACCAGCCTGCTGGAGAGCATGACCGACTCCCGGCTGCGCGAACTTGCCCGGCACAGCATCGATCGGGTGCTCGGCGGCGAAATTGTTACCGAAATCCAGCATCAGCCCGGCGCGGATATTCATTACGAATTTGCCTGGAATCCGGTGCGGCAGGCGGACGGCAAGATCACGGGGGTGACCGCCTTCATCCGCGACGTCACCCAGCGCGTTGCGATGCAAACGGCATCGAACGAAGCCCGCCTTGCCTTTCTGAGCATGCTCGAAGATCAGGCGCAGGACCAGGCGGCGCTGCGCGACAGCAATGCCTTCGGTCGCGCCATTCTCGATTCGGTCGACGTCGAAATTGCGGTGCTCGACCGCAGCGGCGTAATCACGGCGGTGAATCGGCCCTGGCACGCGTTTGCGCTGGGAAACGGCATCGTGCCGGACCAACCGGCGCCGCATACCGGGGTTGGCGAAAACTATCTGGCGCTGTGCCGCACCAGCTCCGGCGCGACGTCGGATGAAGCGGCGAGCGCCGGCGAGGGCATCCAGGCGGTACTCGACGGCCGCCTGCCGCTCTTCCGCCTCGAGTACCCCTGCCATTCGCAGCAGCAGCAACGCTGGTTCAGCATGAGCGTGACGCCGCTGGAAACCGAAGACGGCGGTGCGGTGGTGGCGCATACCGACATCACCGAACGCCGGCAGGCGGAAGAGTCGCTGCGCAAGCTGGCACTGGCCGTCGAGCAGAGCCCGGAAAGCATCATCATCACCAACACCCGGGCCGAAATCGAGTACGTGAACCAGGCCTTCGTGCAGGCCACCGGCTACCGGCAGGAGGAAGCGATCGGCAAGAACCCGCGCATTCTGCAGTCGGGCAGGACGCCGCCGGAAACCTACGTCGGCATGTGGGCGGAACTGAACCAGGGCCTGCCGTGGAAGGGCGAATTCCACAATCGCAAAAAAGACGGTCGCGACTGCATCGAGTTTGCCATCATCACGCCGCTGCGCCAGGCCGACGGCTCGATCAGCCACTATGTCGCGGTGCAGGAAGACGTCACCGAAAAAATTCGCATCGGCATCGAACTGGACAGTCATCGGCATCATCTGCAGCAACTGGTAGCCGAGCGCACCACGGAACTGGTCGACGCGCGGCGTCAGGCCGAGGCCGCCAACGCCGCCAAGAGCAACTTTCTGGCCAACATGAGCCATGAAATCCGCACCCCGATGAATGCCATCATCGGCCTCACCCACCTGTTGCGGCGCGCCGGGGCGACACCGCAACAGGTCGACCGGCTGGACAAGATCGACGGCGCCGGCCGGCACCTGCTGGCCATCATCAACGACATTCTCGACCTGTCGAAAATCGAGGCCGGCAAGATGCAACTGGAAAGCGTCGACTTTCACCTGTCGGCGATTCTCGACAACGTCACCTCGATTATCGGGCAGGCCGCGCAGGCCAAGGGCTTGCGGCTTGAAACCGACGCCGGCAGCGTGCCCTTGTGGCTGCGCGGCGATGTCACGCGGCTGCGCCAGGCCTTGCTCAACTTTGCCAGCAACGCCGTCAAATTCAGCGAGACCGGCTCCATCGTCCTGCGCACCAAACTGCTGGAAGACGACGGCGCCGGATTGCTGGTGCGCTTCGAGGTTCAGGACAGCGGCATCGGCATCGCGCCCGGGCAGATGGGCCGGCTGTTCAAGGCCTTCGAACAGGCGGATACCTCGACCACGCGCAAGTACGGCGGTACCGGGCTCGGCCTGGTCATCACCCGGCGCATGGCCGAACTGATGGGCGGCGAAGTCGGCGCCGACAGCACGCCGGGGGTGGGCAGCACCTTCTGGTTTACCGCCCGCCTGCAGCACGGCCATGGTGCCATGCCGAGTGTTCCTGTCGCGGATGCGCAGAACGCCGAGACGCGATTGCGCCGCCACCATGGCGGCGCACGGGTGCTGCTGGCCGAAGACAACCCGATCAACTCCGAAGTGGCGCTGGAACTGCTGCACGGCGCGGGCCTCGCGGTGGACACCGCCGCCGATGGCCGCGAAGCCCTGGCCAAGGTGCAGGCGCATGACTACGACCTGATCCTGATGGACATCCAAATGCCCGACATGGACGGCCTCGAAGCCACCCGTGCCATCCGTGCCCTGCCGGGCTGGGAAAGCAAACCGATCCTGGCGATGACGGCCAATGCCTTCAACGAGGACCGGCAGGCCTGCACGGATGCGGGCATGAATGACTTCATCGGCAAGCCGGTCGAACCCGATCAGCTGTATGCAACCCTGGAACATTGGCTGCCGCTGACCGGCGTCGGAAAAGACGCGCAGATGCCCAACGCAGCGCCGGCGGTCGATGATGCCGACCTGCGCAGCCTGCCGACGGTTGCCGGCCTTGACCTGGCGCACGGCTTGTCGATCGTTCACAACCGGGAGAGTTACCTCAGGTTGCTGGCGCTGTTTGCGGATAGTCACGGATCCGATCCGCAACGTCTGCGGCTGATGCTCGACGCTGGCGACCTGCCCGGTGTTCAGAAGCTGGCACATGCCCTCAAGGGTTCGGCGGGCAACCTCGGCGCGATGGGCGTCAGCGAGGCCGCCAATGCGCTGCAGTCGGCGGTCCGCCAGACGGCAGCACGGGCGGAAATCGACCGTCGCGCGCGGAAGCTGATCGACGAGTTGTTGCCTCTTCTCGCCGGTATCCTCGCTGCGCTGGCGACCGACAGTCCGGCGCCGGCGGTGGTTGACCCGGCCCGTGTCGATGAGGTGTTGGCAAAGCTCGAACACCTGCTGAAAAAGGGCAATATGGCTGCCAGCGAACTGGCCCACACCGAAGAACAATTATTGCGCGCTGCGCTAGGCAAGGAAGGTGACGAAATCGTGCGCTGCATTGCGCATTTTGACTACGAAGGGGCGCTCGCCATAGTGCGGGGGCGAACCGGGGCGGACGGCGACAACTAAAGCACACGTTTGCCCCCTCGTCGCATGCGCCGTTGATCGAATAGAATTGTCATAAACTTGCCGGGAGAAATGCAATGACTGCCACTGTAGCGTCCACCGACAACACTCCGCCGCTGCGTGCCGTGCTCGTTATCGATGACGAGCAGGGCATCGTCAACGCCATCCGCCGCGAGCTTTCGACGCCGCCACTGGGGCGGTATCGCTACGCCGTCGAGGGCTTTACCGATACGGCGGCGGCGTTGCAGCGGGCGACGGAAAAGGAGTTCGAGGTGGTCATCACCGACTTCCGCATGCCGCAGATGGACGGCCTGGAATTCCTCAAGCGGCTGCATGCCATTCAGCCCGACTGCGTGCGCCTGGTGTTGTCCGGCCAGACCGACATGGCGGCGCTGGTGGAGATGATCAACCAGACCCATATCTACCGCTTCATCCCCAAGCCCTGGAGCGGATATTTTCTGAAGAGCTCGGTCATGCAGGCGATCGATTTCCGCTCTACCCAGATCAACAACCGACGCATGGCCAAGGTGCTGCGCGAAAAGGGCATCGATCTGCCGCTCGACGCCATCAACAGGGTGGATCAGATCCTGGTGGTCGATGACGACATCAACGTGGCCCATGCCATTGCACGCGATCTGACCCATCACAGCCGGCTCGATGATGTCTTCTCGGCGATGCGCTTGGAAGCGGGTCAGCGCAGTTCGCCGGAACTCGACTCCGCACGGATCAGCGTGCAGGTCACCGAGTCGGCGGCGCATGCCCTCAAAATGGCCGACGAGATGAGCTTTTCCTGTGTCATCGCCGACTACCAGATGCCCGGCATGGATGGCGGAAAACTGCTCGAAGTGTTCGCCGAAAAGCAGCCGGACTCGGTGCGCATGCTGCTCTCGGGCGTGGCCAATCTGGACCAGATCGTATTTGCCCTGGACATGGCGCACATCCACAATTTCATCGCCAAACCCTGGGTGGATTACGAACTTCGCGCCGCCGTGGCGCAGGCTCTGACGCGCCGCCGGCTGAGCCTCGAAAATGCCGTGCTGGCCAAGATGTGCCGGGCGCGCGACCTCGATTTTACGAACGACTGATCTGACACAGGGGCTCCCTCGGCCGTGCCGGGAAGTCCTTTGAAGGTTGACTTATCTACATCCAAACCAGAACCTGGTGCGCCGAAGATGACCACTGCCGAAATCGAATTCAAGAAAACCGGAATTCCGGCAATCGACGAACAGCACGCCCAGCTCGTCTCGTATCTGGAACGGCTTCTGATGTGGATCAGCAAAGGACACGGTTTCGCCGCAACCTTCGATGCGCTTGAGTCCTTGTCGTCTTACACCAGAACTCATTTTGAGTTTGAAGAGCAGCACATGCGCGATCACCAGTATCCAAAACTGGCCGCGCACATTGAACTGCATCAATCGATAATCAGCGGTCTGGCCGGATTGAAGGCCGAACTGGAGTGCGCGAAGGATGTCGAGGAGGACTTGGCGGGAATGCTTCGCTTGTGGATCGTCAAACACATCGATCTCGAGGATATGGAATACGCCGTATTTCTAGGCACGGCTCAGCCGGCTGACTGTGGCTGACCCATCCGGCTGCGCCGGAATGCGCTCCTGATACCGGCGACAGCCGAGGCTGCGCCACCCGAAGGTCCGGTTGGCGCCGTCCGCTGTGTAAAAACGGCAGAAAACCTACTGCGTTTCGGTCATGCGGCCACACCGGCTGCGGTGTCTGCCGGGCCGGAAACGGGCAGCCAGAGGCGGACACGGCTGCCGGCACCGGGCGCGCTGTGCACCTCGAAGCGGCCGCCGTGTTTGTGCACGACGTCGTAGCAGATGGACAAGCCGAGCCCGGTACCGCTGCCCACAGGCTTGGTGGTAAAAAAAGGCTCGAACATGCGCTTGGCGGTTGCTTCATCCATCCCTTTGCCGGTGTCGGCCACTTCGATCCAGACCTGGTCATCTTGCTGGCCGCTCTCGAGGGTAATGACGCCATGATCGGGAATTGCCTGCACGGCATTTACCAGCAGATTCAGGAATACCTGGTTGATCTGCGCAGGAATGCACCGAACTAGCGGCAGCGGCTGCAGCTTGCGCACCATTTCCGTCTTGTACTTGAGTTCATGCGCAGCCACGCTGATCGTGCTCTCCAGTCCGGCGACTATATCCGCATAGCGGTATTCCGCTGCTTCGTCGACGTGGGAAAAGTCCTTCAGATTGGAAACGATCTTGCGTACCCGATCCAGACCCTCGCGTGATTCATTCAGCAGCGCCGCCAGATCGGCTCGCAGGAACGGCAGGTCCACTTCCTTTGCTATCGCTTGCACCGCAGGACCATCGCCGACGGCATCGACCAACCGCAGCAGATCCTCGACGTAGCGGCTGAGCGTACCCAGATTGGAATTGACGAATCCCACGGGATTGTTGATCTCATGCGCCACCCCCGCTGCAAGCTGGCCGATGGAGGCCATCTTTTCGGACTGCAGCAATTGGCTTTGGGTTTTTTCGACGCGGCCCAGCAGCGCGGTCAATTCCTGATTGTCCGAAGCCAGCTTGGCGTAGGCCTTGTTCAACTGATCGGTGCGTTCGGAGACGCGGGCCTCGAGCTCAGTGTTGGCCTTGGCAAGATCGCGATTTTGGTCGGACACCACGTCGTAGAGATTCTGCATCGCGCGCAGCAGCGCCGAGCTCGCAACCTCCATGTGATCAGCTTCGATCTTGTGCGCTGCCGTTGGCGACATGCCTTCACTGACTCGCACAATCTCACGAGCCATGGTCTGGTCTTCGCCGAGGATGTGATACACCAGCCAGGAGGACAGAAAGCCGTACAGTGTTTTCGCCGGATCGGCCATGCCGGCGCGGCTTTTCCACATCGATACGACCTGCTCGGTAAAACGCTGATGTACCTTTCTGTGTGAATCGATGTAGCCCGGATCCAGGCCGCCTTCGAGCATTACGCGTTCTTCGTCAGCGAAATGAAATCGTGCGTAGTCGGCGAGCTTTTTTATCAGAGCCTCGGAGCTGGCCGCGGTGGCCGCATCGCTGCGGACCAGCAATTCGCCGACCTGATTAATGATCCTGAATAGCTGCTGATGCTGGCTATCGACGCTCTCGATTCCACTGGCGAAACGGTCGGACCAGACGAAAGCTTCAATCACGCAACGGTCTCCCCCGGCAATTAAAGCGATTGTCCGACATACACGATAATCGGCTCTTGTTCCGAGATTTCCAGCCGCTTGAGTTGATCAACTTCGCTTTGACCCAGAACATGGCCGCTGGCGAGAAGCAGATAGCCGTCCCGGTGAATCAAGTCACGGGTGATCTGCATACCCGGCGCGAGGGACTCGGGCCGCAGCGGCAACTCGGGAAATTCTTCAGGCCGGGATTCGGCCAAAAGCCGCGAAAACTCGTCGACGACACTCGGATCGTAGCGCTTGCTGCGATTGTCCACAAGAAAACGCAAGGCATCTGCGGCATTCAAGCGGCGTGCCACGAGCGTGCCATGCTGCAGCGCGTCGTAATCGTTGGCGACAGCCAGTACGCGCGCGCCCAGCGGAATTTCAATCCCGGACTTGCCGTCAGGATAACCCCGTCCGTCGAATTGCTCGTGGTGATGGCGGATCAGGAGAGATGCGCCGGACAGCTGTTCGATCGGCATCAGCAACAATTCGCCTTTGACCGGATGCTTCATGATGCTGGCGCGCGCCTCGGCTCCCAGGCTGTTGAAAGCGCGGGTAATGATGCTCTCCGGCATGCCGATCTTGCCGATGTCGTGCAACAAGGCAGCGAGAAACGTGTCCTGCATGTCGACGCCGCTCATGTGCATGCGCTGGGCAAGCTTTCGCGTGAGTTCCGCAACCCGGCGCGAGTGACCCGCCAAGTCCCCGCTGTGCAGTTCCATGATGCCGGAAAACACATGAACGGCATTGACGAATCCCTGCTTCAGCGAGTTCATCGCGTTTTGCAGCTGCTTTGTGCGCTCCGCGACTTTCTGCTCAAGCCCTTCGTTGAGGACCTTGAGCTCATCGTTCTGTTGGCGCGTCAGTTCGGTCAGGCGCGCGTTTTCGTGCATCAGATCCCGGTGGGCCAACGCCTGTTGGACGGTGATGATCAGCTCTTCGTCATTCCACGGTTTGGCGACGTAGCGCCATATTTTTCCGCGATTGATGGCGGCAATTGTCGCGGATGCGTCGGCGTAGCCGGTGAGCAGGATGCGTTTGGTATCCGGCCAGCGCACAAAAACCTGTTCGAGGAACTGGGCACCATCCATCTCGGGCATGCGCATGTCGGAAATTACTGCTGCAAACCGTTCATGCTCCAGCAGCGCCAGGCCTTCCTTGCCCGAGGTGGCGGTGAGCACTTCGTAGCCCTGACCGCGAAAGACCCGCTTGATGGCATTGAGGATGGAAGGCTCGTCATCGACGACCAGCACCCTCGCGCGCTCGGCCGTTCTGGTGACGGGCTCGGCGCGCACCGTCTCGTCATCGCCGACTATTGGATTCATGCTGGCGTCTCGTCCTGTTGTTGTACCGGCAACGTGATGGTGAAGGTCGTGCCGGCGCCGACCGTACTGGAAACTTCTATTCTGCCATGATGCTTGCTGACGATACCCCAGACAATCGAAAGTCCCAGCCCGGTGCCCTTGCCTATCGGTTTGGTGGTGAAAAACGGGTCGAAGATCCGCGCCAGATTTTCCGCAGGAATACCCAGACCGCTATCGTGGATGCATATCCGGATCGTATCTTCATCCATCTGCCTGGTGCTGATGGTGATTTTCCCCTTGTCCGGAATGGCCTGCGCCGCGTTCAGCAGCAGGTTCATGAACACCTGGTTGAGCTGCGAGGGCAGGCAGCGTATCTGCGGCAACGCGACGGCGTACTGCTTGTCTACGACACATTTGTACTTGAGTTCGTTCCAGACGATGTTGAGTGTGGAATCGAGACACTGGTGAATGTCGGCCCATTGCCACTCCGCTTCGCCAACACGCGAGAAATCCTTGAGGTCTTGGACGATTTTCTTGACTCGGCTCAGTCCGTCCCTGGATTCATTCATCAACTGGAAGATGTCGGTCTTCAGGTAATCGAAGTCCTTTTCCGCCTTCAGCGCATCGATGCGCGCGAAGTCGGTCGGGTTGCTTGCCTTCGCAGCCGCGGCTTCACACGCGGAGGCAATCTCGAAGATGTCCCTGAGGTAGCTCTCCAGCGTCCCCAGGTTGGAATGAACAAAACCGATCGGATTGTTCAGTTCATGGGCCACACCGGCAGCGAGTTGGCCGATGGAGGCCATTTTTTCTGACTGCAGCAACTGGACCTGCGCATCTTCGAGCTTGCGGTTGAGCAAGGTCATGTCAGCCAACTGCCGGGCCAGTTCGTCGGTGCGTGACGAAACTTGAAGCTCCAGGTCGTCGCGGTGCTGTTGCACCGCTGCCAGTGCCGACTTGCGCTCGTTGATGTAGGTTGCCAGCGCCATGTCGACCACGGCGAGGCTCAATATGTAGAAAAAATAGTTGGTCAGATGGGTTTTTGCTACGTCATCGGCGAAGAAGCCAACCCCCAGTGCAGCCCCAGTAAGCCCCTGCGCGGCTGCCATCGCCACGATCAATACTGTGCCATGGCGCCCTATCCGCACGGCAGCCCAGGTGATGAGAGGAAACAGCCAGTAGCCCCGCGCAACCTGACCGAGCGAGTCATTCAGCGAACCAACAAAAACGACCTGACCGACCAGAATCGACATGCCGAGTATCAATATCGCCTCACCGGCTACCGCCGGTGAAGCCCATTCGCGGGGCAATCGCGACCACACCAGAGCGAACGACCCGGCGACAATGATGCCGAGCAGGCTGCCCGCCCAGTGCTGAATGAAGCTGTGCGCTTCATCAGGGCGCTGCAGGTCAAGCCCTGCGCACAGTTCAAGGCCAGCCGCATAGATCAGACTGACGCTCGCCGCCAATATCAGAATCCGAAAGAAATCACCCGGCTTCAGCAAAGCCGGATTGAGTCCTCCTTCCCGTTTCATGACCCATGTGCCGAGAAAGATGCTCGCCGCATGACACAGGGCGACCGCAACCGAAAATCCAGGCGGTTCGCCAATCAGCAGGTAACCCGGCAACGACCCCAAAAACACGGCCGGAAGATACTTGTTGCCCCCTAACAAAACAACCGCCAGGGATATGCCACTGGCCGCCCACAAAAACTCCACAACGCCATTGTTGCCGAACAGCAGCAACGTCAGCCTGGCTGCCAGCACATACAACGCAACCAGCGCAATTAGCTTCGGCAGATCCTTCTGGGCATAGGAACTTGGCATTAATATCCTCGCTTCGCCGGACGATGATAACAGGCTGAAGGACAGAACCAGATCGATGCGGTGACCCAGGCCGCACGCAGCATAATCTGAAGCTACGCTTTACTTCCGTGGCTGCAGCGCCTTCGAAGCCGTCACCCGGATTAGCTTTGGTCTAACGGCGTGGCTGACCAGAGTTGGCCGGGGTCTGCCCTCCACCTGAAGAAAATTGTTTCCCGTTTGAGCAGCGGGTTCGCGCTTACACCGACCGCTCCAATCTGATGCGTTCGTGATCACCAGTGGCGGCTAATGCTCGCAGGAACCTTCATGGCAAGAATATCACCAACGCATGGCGAATGGCGGCTCCCGCATTTTCGGGGTTCCTGGGGAATGTCGGCTTCCGGTTTCCTCCACCGCCGGCTAAGGGCAGGAGACAATCACGTTTAAAAATTCAACTCCGGAAAGCGGGCATAGAAATTCTGATCCCCGAAAGCCGCCCTTCCCCACCGATCACTAAGTGCCCTATGCGAACGGTGTAGCGAACCTGCCGCTCCAGCGGGGAAAGAACATTGGATGCCCCCATAGTCACTGACCAGTTATTTGGCTCTGATCATGGAGGTTAGCCAGGCACTTACCTGACGTTGCCGACGAAAGTATTCTCGACCAGCGGCGGGGCGTCGCTCTGGGCCACGTGACAGCTGTCGCATTGCCAGCGGACCATCTCCACGGCGCGCGATCCATCCTTTTCCTTGCGCGTCTTAGAAAAATGGCTGTCGCCCATCATCGGCATTTTCTTACCCTTGAATTCGTCCGAAACGTGGCAGTCAAGACAGGCGTTTTCCTGGAGCGTGATCGGCATGTACTTTTCGACCCCGTGCGGGATCAGCGGCGGCTGCTGGACGAAGGTTCGGGCGATCAATTCCGGCGAACCGGCGCCGGGCGACCGCTCCGAGTACGGCTTCTGCGCGGGGGCCTTGTCCTGGTCGCTGACATCGGTGCCGCGCATCGATGTCAAGGGTGCGTAGCTGGCACAGCCAAAAACTGCGGCCAGCAGCGATGCCAGAAGAATGGTGACTGTATGCTTCATGATGGACTCCCCAGACGAGGTTGAACGTTGATCACTTCGAGGCCGCCTGCGCGACGCCGGCCACGCTTGCATTGGAATGGTTGAAGCGGGTGCCGAAGGCAAATACGCCCTTCGAACAGACATCGATGCAACGGCCGCAGTTGGTGCAGTTGGCTTCCAGGATCAGCGGTGGCGCACCGCCAATCGCCTTCAAAGCCGGCCGGATGACTTGTGGTTCCGGACAGACGGCAAAACAATCCATGCAATCGTTGCACGCGGCACGAGCGGGAAGCGTGATGCGGATCAGCGCAAGTTTGCCGATCAAGCTGTAGAACGCGCCGACCGGGCAGAGATGCCCGCACCAACCGTGGCGCATGACGAACAGGTCGAAAAGGAACACGCCCGACAGGACGGCCCAGGCAAACCCCAAGCCGAAGAGCAGACCACGCTGCATCATCGACACGGGATTCATCATTTCCCAGGAAACGCTGGTGGTCACTGCCGCCACGACCAGCGTCATGCCGAGAACCCAGTAGCGGGTCGGACGGCTGATGTATGCACTGCCCTTGATGCCTAGCTTCACGCGCAGCCAATAAGCGGCATCGGCCAGCAAGTTCACCGGACACACCCAGGCACAATAGCTGCGACCTCCGACCACAAGGTAGAACGAGGCCACGATCGCGGCGCCGACGAGTGCCAACTTTGCCGGGCTTTGCCCGGCCAGCATGGACTGGACGATCACATAGGGATCGGTGAGCGGCAGAAAGTTCAGCGTGTAGCTGAAATTCAGATTGCCCTTTACGATCCACAGGCCGAACCAGGGACCGGCTAAGAACAACAGCAGAATACCGAGTTGGCTGCTGCGGCGCAGGAGAAACCACTTGTGCGCCGCTAACCATCCCTTGGCAATGACAGCTTCCGCCCCAGGGTGCATGGGCATCGCACTCACAACTTGTTCCCCTGCAGTGCTTTGGGCAGCCCGGCGCCAGCTTCGCCGGCGGAGGAAGGCGCAGGTGGCGCATCGGACGACAGTCCCTTGCCATGCTCATACGTCATGCCCTCGGGCATGTTGTAGCGGTGTTCGACTTCCGGTGCCACCAGGCTGCCGCCCGCCTTCTCCTTCTCCACCCACCCCAGGCGGTAGTGCGAGCCGAGTTGCCCCTTCGCCATGTGCAGCGGAAGCACCTTGATCGAAGCGACTTCGGTCGGACAAGCCTTTTCGCATTTGCCGCAACCGGCGCACGAGTCCGAATGCACCACGGGGATGAACTGGGTGTGCCGGCCGGTACGCGCATTGACCTGCCGGTCCAGAGTGATGGCCTTGTCGATCACCGGGCAGACGCGGTAGCAGATTTCGCAGCGCATGCCGAGAAAGTTGAGGCAGGTCTCGTGATCGACCAGCACCGCAAGGCCCATCCGTGCCTTGTTGATGTTTTTCAGCGCATGGTCCAGCGCCCCTGTCGGGCAGGCCTTCACGCACGGAATGTCCTCGCACATTTCGCAGGGCGCCTGCCGCGCGACGAAGTAGGGTGTGCCGGTCGACATCGGCTCTTCCGGCCGCGCCAGATGCAGGATGTTGTAGGGACAGTCGCGCACGCACATTCCGCAACGGATGCAGGCGGCGGAGAAATCCGCCTCCGGCAGCGCACCCGGCGGTCGGATCGCCGCAGGCGGCAAGGCCTTGGCGTGTCTCGCATACAGCCCGACCCCCAGCCCCAGCAGCCCGACTCCACAGGCCATACGTGCGGTGTCGGCAAGAAACCGACGACGCGCAGCAGTGCTGGGTTTTGTGTCCTTGTCCATGATCCATGGGTGCGGTGCGTCCTTAGCTCACAACTCCGTGCTCCGTAAAATACGGCGCTCAGGCCTTGACCACCTTCGCGGCGCACTTCTTGAAGTCCGTCTCTTTTGAAATCGGACAGGTGGCGTCCAGCGTGAGCTTGTTGACCAGGCGGTGCTCGTCGAAGAAGGGGATGAAGATCAGGCCCTCGGGCGGCTTGTTGCGACCCTGGGTATCGACCCGCAATTCGATCTCGCCGCGACGCGTCGATACCTTGACCACGTCATTGCGTTTCAGGTTGCGCTTCTCGGCATCCTTCGGGTGCATCCACACCACCGCATCCGGGAATGCCTTGTAGAGTTCGGGAGCGCGTCGCGTCATCGATCCCGTGTGCCAGTGTTCAAGGACGCGCCCGGTGCAAAGCCAGAGGTCGAAATCCTTGTCGGGCATCTCGGCCGCCGGCTGATAGGGCAAGGCGAAGATCTTGGCTTTGCCGTCAGGATAGCCGTAGAACTTGAGGCCCTCGCCTTTTTTGACGTAGGGGTCATAACCCTCGCGGAAGCGCCACAGTGTCTCTTTGCCCTCCACCACCGGCCAGCGCAGGCCACGCGCCTTGTGATAGGTGTCGAAAGGCGCCAGATCATGGGCATGGCCACGACCGAACCCGGCGTATTCCTCGAACAGTCCTTTCTGCACGTAGAAGCCGAAATACTCGCTCTCATCGTTGGTGTATCCGGCCCAGGCATGGGCGTTCACCTTGGCCGTTTCGTCCTTGGCAAACTTGTTCACCTGCCCGTTGGCAAACAGCACGTCGTACATGGTCTTGCCCTTGAACTCCGGCGCCTTGTCGAGCAACTCCGCAGGCCAGACTTCTTCCATCTTGAAGCGTTTGGAAAACTCGAGGTACTGCCACAGGTCCGACCTCGATTCGCCCGGCGCCTTGACCTGCTGGCGCCAGAACTGGCTGCGGCGCTCGGCGTTGCCGTAAGCGCCTTCCTTCTCCATCCACATTGCGCAGGGAAGAATCAGGTCGGCCGACATCGCGGAGACGGTCGGGTAGACATCCGAGACGACAACGAAGGCTTTCGGGTTGCGCCATCCGGGATAGATCTCGCCGTTGATGTTGGGACCGGCCTGCATGTTGTTGGTGGTCGATGTCCAGTAGAAGCCGATCTTGCCATCCTTCAGCATCCGGCTTTGCAGCACGGCGTGGTAGCCGGGCTTGGCCGGAATGGCGCCGGCGGGAAGTTTCCAGGCCTTTTCGGCCGTCTCGCGGTGCTTTGGATTCATCACCACCATGTCTGCCGGTAGCCGATGCGAGAAGGTGCCGACCTCGCGCGCCGTGCCGCAGGCCGATGGCTGCCCTGTGAGAGAGAAGGGTCCGTTGCCCGGCTCGGAAATCTTGCCGACCAGCAGATGCACGTTGTAAATCATGTTATTGACCCAGGTGCCGCGCGTATGCTGGTTGAAGCCCATGGTCCAGTAGGAGCAGACCTTGGTCTTCGGGTCGGCATAAGCCTTGGCCAGCGCCTCGAGTTTGTCCTTCGGCACCCCGGAGATTTCGTGCGCCTTGTCCAAGGTGTATTCGGAAACGAACCTGGCGAAGTCGTCGAAGGAAATCGGCGAGTGTGCGTTCGGGTCGCCCTTGGGCTTGCCGTCGGCGCCCGGGTAGCCGTTGTTGTTGGCAACCTGCTCCAGAGGATGATTCGGCCGCAGGCCATAGCCGATGTCGGTGACCCCCTTGAAGAAACCGACGTTTTTCTTGACGAAGTCCTGATTCACCGCCTTGTTCTGGATGATGTAGTTGCAGATGTAGTTGAGGATCGCCAGATCGGATTGCGGCTTGAATATCAACTCGTTGTCAGCCAGTTCACAGGAACGATGGGTGAAGGTCGATAACACGTGAATTCTGGAGTGGCTGGCGGTGAGGCGGCGGTTGGTGATGCGCGACCAGAGGATCGGGTGCATCTCGGCCATGTTGGAACCCCACAGCACGAAGGCGTCGGCGTGCTCCATGTCGTCGTAGCAACCCATCGGCTCGTCGATGCCGAAGGTGCGCATGAAGCCGGCCACGGCCGAGGCCATGCAATGGCGCGCATTCGGATCAATGTTGTTGGTGCGAAAGCCCGCCTTCATCAGCTTGACCGCCGCATAGCCCTCCCAGATCGTCCATTGGCCGGAACCGAACATGCACAAACCGTCCGGGCCCATCGTCTTGAGCGTCTCCTTGGCTTTCTGCGCCATGATGTCGAACGCGGCATCCCAGGAGATCGGGGCGAATTCGCCGTTCTTGTCGAACTTGCCGTCCTTCATCCGCAACAGGGGCCGGGTCAGGCGATCCTTGCCGTACATGATCCGCGACAGGAAATAGCCCTTGACGCAATTCAGCCCCTTGTTCACCGGGGCATCCGGGTCGCCCTGGGTGGCCACCACGCGTCCGTCCTTGACCCCGATCAACACGCCGCAACCGGTGCCGCAATAGCGGCAGACACCCTTGTCCCAACGTACGCCATCGTCGCTTTGCGGGGTGGCCGCCAGCGACATTCCGGGGATGCTCATTCCGGCGGTGCTTGCCGCGGCGGCAATGGCATTGGTCTTGATGAATTCACGTCGCGTCAATTTCATTTCAGATCTCCTATTGTTGCGGCTTGGCCTGGAACACGGGTTCTACAGCCATTTCCACTTCAGGCTCGGATTCGGTTTGGTGATAGACCATGGCGGTCGACATCACGCCGTCGAGCTGGGCGATGCGCTCATAGGTGGCCGCGTTGCTGCCGTCGTCTTCGGTTTCAATGGTGACTATCAACTTACCTTCAGGCGAGACGCCATGAATCTCTACGCCAGGCAACTCTGCCAGCCCGGCCTCAACGACCGCCACCGCGCCCGGTCGGGCATGGACGACGGCGCTGGATATGTTCATTGCATGGCTCCCGCTCTCGGATACCAATCGGTGCGAGCACTTTGCAGTATTTCAATCACGTCTTGATCCTCAAAAGGTTGCGCACGTGCGGCATCTTATGCCAGCAGCAAATGGCGGCCTTGATATCGATCAATATTGTGATCAAGGCAACAATCATTGACGACATCAACTTGGAGCGTGGCTCGGTTGGCCGATTGCATGCCGATTGAAGTGACGATGCGACTGGTAGTGGCGCAAGAATCTTGGCACTTTTGGGGACCACATTCCGTCCTACTACTTTCGCTCAATATCTATTTTTTGAAATTGAGCGTAGGGTCAAACCTTCTGGATCCTCCCAGCCTGCAACTGAGGTTTGAGTCATGCGTACCGGTCGTATGCTTCTTGCTGTGGGGAACTTCAAGCAGCCGTCATGCTGCTCCAAAGCAAGTACCGCCGGCGGTTTCGGGAGCTTTCCTCTACGAGTTATCCGCACCCCCAAAAAGAAATCAACGGATGAACAAGTTGATCGATAGATTATTGTTGCCCCTGGTTGCTGCAGCATTCTTGTTTGCTTCGATTGGGTCATCGACTGCACAAACACTGGCGCCATTGATCACTCCATATGTGAACGAGTCTGACATGGCGTCAATTCAGCAGATTTTTAACTCAAACCCCGACCTCAGCGCGCCCGATTTATCGCTTCGCCATATTCACGACGGGCTCGATATTGCACCAGCAGGAAATCTGAAACCGTTTCGGCCGCTTGTACTGGGACAGTTCGCTGGGTCCTGGCGTTTGACGATGGCGTCAACGTAATGATTGACTGCGACTCAACGCATACGCTCGACTACAACTTCGAGCCGCAATCTGCCAATACCGGGCAAACTCAGCCTGTCGGTCATTGACATTGGCATACGACTCGGGTTTGCAGCCCGCCCTGCAATCCGGTCAATATGGCCGTGATAGAGTGCGCTGATCGGCTGGCTGGATCCGGCCAACTCCGGGACGCGAGAACGACATGGATCAATTAAACCTGCTCGGCGCACGCCAGGCGGCCCAAGGCATCCGCGATGGATTGTTCAGTGCCGCTGATCTGGTGCGGCAGTGCCTCGAGCAGATCAAGCTGCGCGAACCGGAGGTGCAGGCGTGGGCATACCTTGACCCGGACCATGCGCTGGCACAGGCCCTGCGAGCAGACGAACTGCGGGAGAGCGGCAAGCCGCTCGGCCCCTTGCACGGCGTTCCGGTCGGCATTAAAGACATCATCAATACGGCTGACATGCCGACAGAGGACGGCACGCCGCTGCACGCCGGACGCATGCCAACGCATGACGCCAAGGTGGTTGATCTGCTGCGTGCCGCCGGCGCGATCATCATGGGCAAGACGGTGACGACCGAACTGGCCACCTACTTCCCCGGCAAGACGCGCAATCCGCACAATCTCGCGCACACTCCCGGCGGCTCCTCAAGTGGTTCCGCCGCAGCGGTGGCGGCCGGCATGGTGCCGCTGGCACTGGGCACACAGACCAACGGCTCGCTGATTCGGCCGGCCGCATATTGCGGCGTATTCGGTTTCAAACCCAGTCGCGGACTGGTCTCGTGCCAGGGCATCCTGATGCAGTCGCCGCGCCTGGATCAGGTCGGCGGCTTCGGCCGCAGCGTCGAGGATTTGGCTCTGCTGGGCGAGGTGCTGTCGACTTACGATCCCAACCAACCCGGCATGCTGCCGCGTGCCGCACTACCGCTGCAGAAGGTGTGCGACGAGAATCCGCCCCTGCCGCCCAAACTGGCTCTGGTCAAGACGCCGTGGTGGTCGCAGGTCGATGCGGATCTCCGCGAGGGTTTCGGCGAACTCGCTGATCGTCTCGGCGAGCATGTCGAAGAATTTGTGCTGCCCGACCCGGCTGCGAAGGCGCTCGATTGGCACGCCACAGTCATGGAGGCGGACCTCGCCGCAAACTACGCGGCCGACTACGAGCGTGGCGCCGGGCAACTGTCCGCTTCGCTGCGCGGCCAACTCGAGCGCGGATATGCAATAAGCGCCGTCGCTTACCTGAAGGCGCTGGAGCGCATCAGACCGGTGACCGAGTCTCTCGACGAGATTTTCGATCGCTGCGACGCGATTCTGACCCCCGCGGTGGCGGGTGCCGCACCCCTCGGCCTGGATTCGACCGGCAGCCCGATGTTTTGTACGCTATGGACCTTTTGCGGAATGCCTGCCATCAGCCTGCCCCTTCTGCAAGCAGGCAATGGCCTGCCGCTGGGAGTCCAACTTGTCGGTCGTGTAGGCGACGATGCCCGCCTGCTCCGCACGGCACGCTGGCTCGCCGGCGCCGTTGCTTGATCGTGAGAACAAATGCGACAGCGGGGCGGCAATGCAGCCGGAATCGATCGCCGGCTTGCCCGCTTAGCTGACGATGCCTTCATCATCAGCCGCCAGTCAGTCCGGAACCGCCGCTGACCCGCGCAAAACCAGGGTTCTGAGCCTGGCCGGCTGCAATGCAACGGGAACCGACATTAGATTGAGCTGACGAAAGGCTCTCCTTGTTGCCGGCGTATCTACTGGCGTGTTGACCTAAGTCACATATACGCATCAGGAATACCGATAGTGTGTCCATGTTTCGCTCCGGGCAGGGCAATAGCCAGGTCCTGATGAGACGCTCGGGCAAATAGAGCAGAATGGTTGGCGGCAGGTACCCCGTATGATCCGGAACGATACTCTTATGGAATGCGCTGCATCGTGAGTCCTGGTCTGACTGACGAACGAAGGACCTTGGGGCTGGACCCCAGTCATGGCCCGGCCATACGCGGCGTGCTTCTTGCCGTGGCGTTGCTTATGCTTGGCTTGGTGTTGGCGTGGGTGTTGCCGCCCCCGGCCGGTGCTCGCGGTATTGCCGGTTACATGCCCCTGCACATGCTGCTTGAGATGGCTTCGATTGTCGTCTCGGTATTGGTATTTGCCGTGGGATGGAAGATCTACGGCGAGGGGGCATCGGGAACCCTGTCCATACTCGCATGCATTTTCCTCGGGGTAGGCTTTCTTGACTTTACGCATACCTTTTCCTTCTATGGCATGCCGGACTTTGTTACCCCCAATGGTCCGGACAAGGCGATCTACTTTTGGCTGACGGCGCGGGCGGTGGCCGCTGCGGGACTCCTGTTGGCAATTGTCGCACCATGGCGCCCGTCTGCCACCGATGCGATGCGCTACCTGCTGCTGATTGGAGTGCTCATCGCCGTCGGCTTCCTGCACTGGCTGTTCCTGTTCCATCAAGACTCGACCAGGGAATTGTTTCTTGTTCCCGGCAAGGGACTAACCCCGCTCAAGCAGTACCTCGAATACGCGATTATCGCCATCAATATCGCTGCAGTGACGGCACTGTGGGTACGCATGAGCAGACCACAGCCATTCAGTGCAGCACCCCTGTTTGGTGCCCTATGTACCATGGCCATGAGCGAATTTTTCTTCACGCTCTATGCGGAGGTCACCGACGTCTTCAATCTCCTCGGCCATATCTACAAGGTAATCTCCTACCTGTTCATCTATCGCGCATTTGTCGTTACGACGATTGAAAGACCTTACCGCCAATTAAAGCAGAGCGAACAATCATTGCGAGAAAGTGAAGAGCGTTTTCGTCTGGCCATGGAGGCAAGTGCCGACGGGCTATGGGACTGGAACATCGAAAGCGATACGGGGTACTTCAGCCCGACCTATTTCCGCATGCTTGGTTATGAGCCCGGCGAGTTTCCCGCTACCGGTCGCAAATGGTCCGAGGTGATCCATCCTGACGATCGCCAACGAACTTGGTCAATCAATCAGGATTGCATTGAAAACCGGTGCCAGAGCTTCAAGGTCGAGTACCGCATGCAGACGAAGAACGGTTCCTGGAAATGGATACTTGGTCGCGGCAGGGCAATTTCCAGAGATCCCCTGGGTCGAGCGCTGCGCATGATCGGAACTCACGTAGACATCACAGAAAGCAAGCAAACCGAAGCTGAACTGGAGCAGTACCGACAGCACCTTGAGGAGTCGGTCGAAAAGCGAACCGCCGAACTGGCCGAGGCAAAAAATGCTGCCGAGGCCGCCAATGTCGCCAAGAGCGCCTTCCTCGCCAACATGAGCCACGAAATCCGCACGCCGATGAACGGCATCATCGGCATGGCCAACATCCTGCGCCGCGAAGGTGTCACCAGCAAACAGGAGCAACGCCTCGATACCATCGACGCCTCGGCCCAGCACCTGTTGTCGGTCATTAACAACGTCCTCGACCTCTCGAAGATCGAGGCCGGCAAGTTCACCCTGGAAGAAGCCCCGGTCGTCGTCAGCAGTCTGCTGGCCAATGTCAGTTCCATCCTGTCGGAGCGAGTCAAGGCCAAGGGTATCCACCTGCTGATCGAGACCGGGCACCTGCCACACAACCTGGTGGGCGACCCGACACGACTGCAACAGGCATTGCTCAACTACGCCACCAACGCCGTCAAATTCACCGAACAAGGCACCGTGACCTTGCGTACCCTCAAGCAGGAGGAAACTGCCGATTCGGTGCTGGTGCGCTTCGAGGTAAGGGATACCGGCATCGGCATCGAACCCGACGCCATGTCCCGGCTCTTCAGCACCTTTGAGCAAGCCGACAATTCAATGACCCGCAAGTACGGCGGCACCGGACTTGGACTGGCGATCACCCGACGCTTGGCAGAACTGATGGGTGGAGAATCCGGCGCTGACAGTAAGCCGGGGGTGGGTAGCACCTTCTGGTTCACCGTTAAGCTGAAGAAGGGCGACGAGAAGGCGGCGTCTGCGGCAACGGAAGTCGATGCCGAAGCTGAGATTCGGCGACGCTACGCCGGTCAGCGCATTCTGGTGGTTGATGACGAGCCGATTAACCGGGAAGTTGCCCTGATGCAGCTTGAAGCGGTCGATCTTGTTGCGGACACGGCAGAAGATGGCGCCGAGGCCGTCGCCATGGCCCGGAAGAACAGCTACACCGTGATCTTTATGGACATGCAGATGCCCAAGCTGAACGGACTGGAGGCGACGCGGCAGATACGCGAACTGCCGGGCTATCGGCAAACCCCGATCATCGCCATGACGGCCAATGCTTTTGCCGAGGACAAGGCTCGTTGCATTGACGCTGGGATGAATGAGTTCCTGATCAAGCCGTTCAATCCCGACGAGTTATTTGCAACTCTGCTGCGCTCGCTAAATCAGCACCGGGGGTAGCGGCACTGTCGCCGTGTGACCGGCAGCAATGCGCCGAGAAACGGCCCTTGGCCATGCGCCTGTCAAGAGGCCGGTGTCTGAGCGGACCTGCCGTTCCATCGGGTATCTACGCTCGACTCCTCCGGGCGCCATCAGCGTCAGCCCATTCGCAGACCTTTATACCCGCTTCCCGCTAGTGCAAAAAATGTCTTCCGGGCATTCCTCTCCTGAGCAGCTTGAATTGCAGCAAATATACCTTTACAGCCATCATGGGTAATGTTACATATATCAATAATGGATGCATAAAATAGTGTCACCCTGATTCGGCTGGACGGCCGTTGCAACTGCAATCCAATAAACGAGGGGGTGAGGCCAAACAGAAGCCCCGCGGCTGCTTGATGAGCGCACCAACCATTGGTAATGCCTTTATCATCAGCCGGCAGTCAGTCTTTGCAAAGCCTTACATAATCAATCTGAGGATACCGGCTTAATGCTTAACAATCTAAAACGCAAACACATTGCTGCCGGTATAACGCTGTTCAGCGTCGGCGAGATTGGTGATTGCGCCTATCTGGTCGAGACCGGGGAAATGGATGTTCTTGATGACCAGACAGGCAGGGTCCTCGGGATCGTTGGCGAGGGAGAACTCTTCGGTGAAATTGCGCTGATCGATCAACTTCCTCGCACTGCCACAGTCAGGGCAAGGCGTGACAGCACGCTAATTGAAATCAAGCGCGAGCTTGTTGCAGAGCCGCTTGAAGCGGCCAATCCGATCATTCGACACTTGCTTAGGGTCGTTCTGGACAGGTATCGAAGCAATATCTGGCATCGACCGGACTCGAAATCGGAGAACAACAGCACCAGTGATCCCCTGAAGATTGAGGTCGCTGAAAAACTGATGCTGCTAAAAGACATGCGGGATGCGATAGAGCATCAAGAGTTCGAACTGCACTATCAGCCGATAGTGACGCTTCCGCATAGGGAAGTTACAGGGTTCGAAGCACTCATCAGATGGCGCCACCCTGAAAAGGGCCTGATTCCGCCAAGTCGCTTTCTTGGATTGGCTGAAGACACAGGTTTGATCCTGCTCATTGGCAGGTGGACACTCGAACAAGCGTGCCGGGACTGGCATTCATTAAGAACAGCAACAACGACAGATGCCCCGTTTATCAGCGTCAATCTGTCGGGAAAACAGTTGCGGCAGGAGAACTTCGCAGTTGAGACCATCAATATTCAAAAGCAGTTTGATATGCCACCGGCTCAACTCAAACTGGAACTTACCGAAACTTCATTGATAACCAACCCATGCTTGGCGCACATCCTTCTCAATGATATAAAAGAGTACGGCAACTCGATTGCATTGGATGATTACGGCACGGGGTTTTCCGGTCTTGATTACGTGCAGCGCTACCCGTTCAAAACGCTGAAACTCGACCAGAGCTTCGTGCGTGAGATTCTGAATTCAAGCTTGAGCTTTCAGCTGGTCTCGAATTCGATCGACATGGCCAAATCACTCCATATGAATCTGGTCGCTGAGGGTATTGAAACTGAAGACATTGCATATGCCCTTGCTGAAATGGGTTGTGACTATGCACAAGGCTATTACTTCGGCAAACCCAAGCCGCTGGGTGAATTGCTGAAAGCAGGTTAGGTCTTGGACAGAACGTGCCAGGACACAGCGGAGTGACGCCAACCGGTCAACGGCAGGAAACTGAGCGGATCTACCGTTTGTAATGCAAAAGTCATCAGACCGCTTGCAGTCTCCGACCAATCGTGAATGGACGAAATAGTTGAACTGGCTGCCTCGCGCTCGGCTTTAGGCAAAGCTCGCGATCCGAACAAATACCCAAAGACTTAGCACGTTAGTCGGATATTGCAACGGCGCTACGTAGTCGCCGCAATTTTCTGCGTGTATTTCGGATAGACCAAATTCTCCTCTTTACGCACCATAGGATCATTCGTCGGATTATGACATTTGATAAGGGAAGAAGACCGTGTTCAAGAATCTAAAAATTGGTATGCGCCTGGGACTGGGCTTCGGCCTGGTCCTTCTACTGTTAGCCGCCATCGCCGCCATCGCTGTTCTTCGCGTCAGCGAACTCAACACCAGTATCGAGGTAGTGGTCAAAGATGCGATGCCGAAGACCGTGATGGCCAACAATCTCATCGGCAATGCCGCAGACGTCTCCGAAGCCGTTCGGAACCTGATCCTGAGCGCCGACGGGAAGCAACAGAAAGAGGAGATGGGAACAATTGCCAAGGCGCGCGTAAGTAATACGGAAATTTACGCCAAGCTGAACACCCTGGTCGTAAGCGAAAAGGGCAAGGAACTGCTGGCGAAGGTTCTCGATGATCGCGCCAAGTTTAACGAAGCAGTGGAACTGGTCATATCTCTGGCCGACAGTTCATCCGGGAAGCGCGACACAGTAAAAGCTTCTGAATATGTTATTGCGACTCTTATGCCACGCGGTGACGCGTACAGGGGATCCCTCAACAATTTTTCTGATCTTCAGGATGAGTTGGCGAACAACAGAGGTAAAGATGCGGCCGACCTGGCGAGTTCCTCCAAGATCATCGTTATTGCCATGGCGCTTGCCGCGTTCGTACTTGGAATCGGATTTGCGTGGTGGATCACCCGCAGCATCACCAAACCACTTGCTGAGGCCATGAGTGTCGCCAACGAACTCGCCGAAGGCAACCTCACTGTCAAGATCGACGTCGACGCCAAGGATGAAACCGGTCAGTTGAAGCAATCGATGAGCAACATGGTCGGCAAACTCTCGCACATCATCAGTGAGGTGAACACGGCGGGTGACGCACTCAACAATGCCGCCGCGCAGGTCTCGGCCACCGCGCAGTCGCTGTCGCAGAGTTCGTCGGAACAGGCAGCCTCCGTCGAAGAAACCACTGCATCGATCGAAGAAATGACGGCCTCCATCACCCAGAACACCGAGAACGCCAAAGTCACCGACAACATGGCCACCAAGAGCTCGGTGGAAGCCACCCAGGGCGGCACCGCGGTGAAGGAAACCGTTGAAGCCATGAAACAGATCGCCGGCAAAATCGGGATCATCGACGACATCGCCTACCAGACCAACTTGCTGGCGCTCAACGCTGCCATCGAGGCGGCCCGCGCCGGCGAACACGGCAAGGGCTTTGCGGTTGTCGCCGCCGAGGTGCGAAAACTCGCCGAGCGGTCCCAGGTCGCCGCGCAGGAGATCGGGCAACTGGCCGGGTCCAGTGTCAAGATGGCCGAGCAGGCCGGCAAGCTACTGGACGAGATGGTGCCTAGTATCAAGAAGACTTCGGATCTGGTGCAGGAGATTGCCGCGGCCAGCCAAGAGCAATCCGCCGGTGTCGGCCAGATCAACGGTGCGATGGGCCAGTTGAACAAGGCGACGCAGCAAAACGCTTCGGCCTCCGAGGAACTAGCGGCCACCGCAGAGGAAATGGGTGGTCAAGCCGCGCAACTCACCGAACTCATGTCGTTCTTTCGCATCGACCAACAGGGAAGCCGATCCAAGTCCTCGCGTCCGGCGGCAAGCGCTGCGGCGCCGGCGCGTGCGACAGCGCGCACTGCCAGAAAGGCAACAGCGGCTGCGACAAGTGAGCAAGACTTCGAACGGTTCTGAGCGAGAGAGACCGTCATGGCAACCCAAGCTCAGACAGCAGTGACTGCTCAGCAGGCTGCGACTGCGGTACATCATCTGGCAGTAGCGGGTGAGGCCAACCAGTATTTGACCTTCACGCTTTCGAGCGAGATGTTTGCGGTCGGAATCCTCAACGTCAAGGAAATCATCGAATACGGCAACCTGACGGAGATTCCGATGATGCCCGCCTTCATCCGCGGCGTCATCAATCTACGCGGTGCGGTGGTGCCGGTACTTGACCTCGCCGTCCGTTTCGGTGGCAAGACCTCGGACGCGCAGCGGCGCACCTGCATCGTCATCGTCGAAATGCAGCAGGAGGAAAGTCGTCATGACATCGGTCTGATGGTGGATGCGGTCTCGGAGGTGCTTGAGATTCCCGCTAGCGAGATCGAGCCACCCCCTTCGTTTGGCGCCAAGATACGCGCGGATTTCATCGCAGGCATGGGCAAAGTCAATAGCAAGTTCGTCATCATCTTGAACATCATGCGTGTGCTGTCGGCCGATGAGATGGCCGCCATCGCACAGGTCGGCCGAGTTTCGTCCGACGCAGTTGCTGAAGTTAAGTGAGCATCAGTGTCGTCCCTGTCCCATTGAAATGGACTGGGGATGACATTCTTCGATGCAAGACAGAGGACGTCCTATGCCAGCGCATCGTAAGCGTCCCGCCGTCAGAAGCCGTAGGGGTGGTGCAGCCAGTCCTTGACCACCGCGGCATCGCGGTCCGGCAGGTAGTGGAAGCCGGCCTGAGTGTCGTCGATGACGGCGGCGGACAAGGCGTGGGGCACGCTGCGGCTGGTGATCATGTTGAAGAACCAGGCCATCGGATAGCCGGCCGCCTTGTCGTAGCGCGACAGGGCGTGGTACAGAGGCAGGCCCTGGACGCCGAAGGTGCCGTCGAAACGCGGCGGCGCGCCGTTGACTGCAGCAACCGGCGTAGCCTGGACAATGGTCTGGCGGTAGCGGTCGAGATGCTCGCGCACGCCCAGCACCCAGTGGTTCGAGAACCGGGAGGCGGCACCGGCGCTGCTGCGTTCCCATGCTTCGATGAAACGATGGATCGGCTGCGGCTCGGGTTTTTGCTTACGCATGCGCGCCAGCAGGTCGGCCACCGGCGTCAGGCGGCGCATGGCGAGAAAGGGCTCGCCCACCGCCGCGCGACTGGCGTACGGGTCCTCGCAGCGCGGGTCCACCAGTTCTTCGATGCTGCCGGGCAGGGTACCGCTTCAAGCTGTTCCTCTGCGACGGCACCGGCTACGCCGCCATCCGGCCGGAGGACGCCGATCCGCGCCTGCCGGTGCTGTTCAAGCCGATGGGTTCGCCCAAGCCGAAGCCGAGCTACATCGCCTCCGATGCCGACTATGTCGATTACATCACCGAGCTGATGGGCGGCTTTGCCGTGCCGGCCTTCGTCAAGGCGCGCCGCAAAGGCAAGCGCTACCTGCTGCTCGGCCTGCGGCTCAACCGCGATTCGGAACGCATGGTGCTCTCCGACCTGATCTACGATGCCGCCCGCGAACCGGCCGGCTGGGCGCTGATCGCGCAGCCAAACGACAAGGAGCGGCGCTTCTGCAAGCGGCAGAACATCGAAGTCATCGAGGCGGAAAGCAGCGATCTGTTGCAGGAGTGGAACACCACGCCGCAGCAGGAACCCTGCGGCGACCCGGTCAATTGACAGGCCGGCAAAATCCGTCCGTAATGCGCATTGCATCGCCTGTCATGGACATTCCGCAAGGAGGAAATCCGCATGCAGCGCAAGATTCAGGGGTACGGCTGGGTACCCGATCTGCCCGACCAGCGCGACCGCCGCTATGCCGCCCCGCGCCGGGTGCTGGCGGCACTGCCGACGCGCTGCGACCTGCGCCGGAACTGCCCGCCGGTACTCGACCAGGGCGAACTCGGCAGCTGCACCGCCCACGCCATCGCCAACGCCCATCGCTACGACCAGATGAAGCAGGGCAGCACCGCGCATTTCCTGCCGTCGCGCCTGTTCATCTACTACAACGAACGCGCCCTGGAGGGCACGGTACGCGAAGACGCCGGCGCCCAGATCCGCGACGGCATCAAGACCCTGGCGAAACAGGGCGCCTGCCCCGAAGCCCTGTGGCCCTATGACATTGCCAGGTTCGCCAAACGGCCGCCGGCCGCCGCCTACCGCGAGGCGGAAAAGCACCAGGCCATCCTCTACCAGCGCCTCAACCCGACCCTGACCCAGCTCAAGGGCTGCCTCGCCGAAGGCTACCCCTTCGTCTTCGGCTTCTCGGTCTACGAAAGCTTTGAGTCCGCCGCCGTGGCGAAGAACGGCAAGGTCCCCCTGCCCGCCCGCGACGAACACAGCCTCGGCGGCCACGCCGTGCTCGCCACCGGCTACGACGACCGCCGGCAGCACTTCATTGCCATGAACTCCTGGTCCGCCACCTGGGGCGACAAGGGTTACTTCTACCTGCCCTACGCCTACGCCACCGATAGCGGACTGGCCGATGATTTCTGGACGGTCAGGGTGGTGGAGACATGAAGCGGGATCCCCTCCTGCTCGCCACGTAAGCGCGGCAGCAGGTCAGCCACAGCGATGTAGATGAAACCGGCGGCAGCCAGCGTCAAGGCCAAAGGAACCAGACCTTGCGCATAGTCGAGCAGAAAATACCCGATGATGCCACCGGCAATATCGGTCAAGCTCGATACCCCATTCCAGAACAAGGCGCGCTGCCGTCCCCGGCCTGAGGCCAGCAACAATGCAAAATCGCCAGCCTCTTGAGCTACCTCGTGCGCCACAACTGCCGCAGTCGCCGTCCAGCCAAGCAATGGATCGGCGAGAAACGCTGCCGCCACGATCATCCCCCGCCCTGCGCGGCACCCGCCTCCATCAGCTTGACCAGCGTGTGCAGCACGCGATTGACCGGCGTGGCGATGCCCAGCGCCTGGCCCCGGCGCAGTACGTGGCCGTTGAGATGATCGATCTCGCTGCGTTTGCCGCGCGCCATGTCCTGCGCGGTTGAGGAGAACTGGGCGGGCATGGTGTGGGCGATGCGCTCCACCGCCTGCCAACTGTCGCCCGGCACGTCCACGCCTTCGCCCGCCGCCACGGCGAGACATTCCCGCACCACGTCGCGCATCGTGTCCTGCACGCCTTCGGCCTGAAACAGGCGACCGTAGGGCGTCTGCGTGATGGCCGACATGGCGTTGAAAGCGCAGTTGAGGATCAGCTTGGCCCACAGCGCGCCGGCGACGTTGCCGGAGACCTGCACCGGCACCCCGGCGTCGGCGAAGGTCGTCGCCAGCAGGTCGCTCGCGGCCGACGGCCCGATCACCAGTTCGCCGCGTCCGTGATGCTTGAGATGGCCCGGCCCGGCCATCTCAGTGGCGACATAGACCACCGCCGGCAATACCTCGCGCCCGAGCAGTGCCTGCAGCCGCGCGGCATTGTCGACACCGTTCTGCAGGCTGAGGATGCTCGCGCCGGCATCGAGGTACGGCGCCATCTCGGCTGCGGCGGTTTCCGTATCGGTCGACTTGACGCAGCACAGCACCAGTTTTGCCCCGCGCAGGCCGTCGCAGCCGGTGGCGGCCTGCATCGGCACATGCGCCCGGAACGTCTGCGTATCCATCAACAGTCCGTCGCGCCGCACCGCCTCCACGTGCAGCTGCCGCCCGATCAAAACAACATCATGGCCGGCGCGGGCCAGCATGCCGCCGTAGTAACAGCCCACCGCGCCGGCGCCCATCACCGCAATCTTCATGTCGCCCGCTCCGCAACCAGTGCGTCGGGGTGCACCGCGCATGCCCCGCGGCACAACTGAATCTCTATTGTCGAATGCACGATTTCCTCATGCACCGCGAGGCGTTCCCGCAGCCGCCCGGGCGTCAGCCCGCTGTCGTGAGTAACGACAGAAAGGGCGCACGAATACACGCTCCTGCCGACCCGCCAGACATGCAGATCAGATATTGTCGTTTCGCCGGCCTCGGCTCCGCTTTCCACCACGTCGCGTATTTCCTGAACCACCGGGTGATCCATTTCACGATCCAGCAACACCTTCCCGGTCTCGACAATCAAGTTCCTCGCCCACACCGCGACAAGCCCCGCGCCGACGATCCCCATCACCGGATCCAGCCATGACCAGCCATACATCCAGCCGCCGGCCAGGGCGATGATCGCCAACACCGACGTCGCGGCATCCGCCATGACGTGAACATAGGCGGATTTCAGATTGAGGTCGTGACCGTGCGCGTGGTCGTGGCCGTGGTCATGGCCATGGTGGTGGTCATGAGCGTGATGGTGGTCATGCACCTTGCCGAGGATCATCGCGCAAACGACATTTACTGCCAGGCCGAGCACGGCAACGAAGATGGCTTCCTGGTAATGGATAGCCTGCGGCACAAGAATCCGCTCGACCGAGGCAAGGATCATCATGGCGGCCACGCCAAGCAGGAATATGGCGCTGGCGAATCCGCCGAGCACTTCGATCTTCCATGTGCCGAAGGCGAAGCGGGGATCGCCTGCGTAACGGCGGGCGGCGGCATAGGCAAAGGCACTGACGCCGATCGCCACGGCATGCGAACTCATGTGCCAGCCGTCGGCAAGCAAGGCCATTGAGTTGAACCACCAGCCGGCGATGATTTCGATGACCATCATTGCGGCCGTGATCCACATCACCAGCCGGGTGCCGCGCTCGGCGGCGCGGCTGTCTCCGGCAAACAGGTGTTCGTGCGACCATTCCGACATATTGTGCGCAGGCATAGGCTTCCTCAAGCGGATCTGGCGCGGCCACCGGCGCCACAATCGATCGGGCACATTTTACTGGAGCCGCGATCCTGACGATGCCGTGTCTTCACGGCAAATCACATACACTTGCGTTTTTGGAATCGTGCGACACGACTCATTGCAATCATGACCGGCAGCCCGAAGACTTGCCGCAGGGACGATAGGATCGGATGAACTCCTTCAAGAAGCGCACGGCGCAACGCATCGGCGCGGTCAGCGTCATCCTCGCCTGCATCGCCAGCCCGGCCTCCTGGTTCGTTGCACGCGAGGGAGAAGAAGACGTCATTGTCTCGCTGGCAATCGAGGAATCCGGCAGATTGCTGCGCGACCGCAACGCCCTCGATCTGCACCAGGCGGATACGGCGCGTGCCGCCAGCGCGGCCAGATCCATTGCCGGCGGCCTGTTCGACATCGCCGAAATTTATGATCGCGACGGGCGCAAGCTGGCCGAAGCGATGACCCGGGAGGGCGAGGCGGTCGAGCAGCATCTTCCCAAGCATGGTTCGCCGGGTTACACCGACGCCTCCTACGAGAGCCTGGAACTTCCCGGCAACCACTGGGTCCTTCGCGTCTTCGTCCCCCTGCGCGGTTCGGCAAGCGGCGCGAGCGGTCCGGTGACGGGTTATTTCGAAGGGGTAAGGGTAGTACCGGCGTGGCAACGCGAGCATATCTTCAGCAGTTCATTGACGGTGGCGCTGATGGTCTGCCTGGCCTCCCTGCTCTGCGGCGCTGCCGTCTATCCGGTGGTGGTGCATCTGTCATCGGACAATGAACGCAAGGCGCGCGAAGTGCTCGATTCGCACATTTCGATGATGGAAGCCCTGGGCCGGGCCATTGCCAAGCGCGATTCCGATACCGGCGCTCACAACTATCGGGTGGCCTGGATCAGCGCGGGCATCGCCGAACGCATGGGCCTGAAGGGGGCGGACATGCAGGCCCTGATCGCCGGCAGCTTCCTGCACGATGTGGGCAAGATCGGCATTCCCGACGGGATCCTGCTCAAGCCGGGGAAACTCGACGATGTGGAGTTCGGCATCATGCGCACCCATGTCGCCCAGGGGGAACAGATCGTCACCGGCATGGGCTGGCTGGACGGCGCCAATGAAGTCGTTGCCGCCCATCACGAAAAATGGAACGGCTCCGGCTATCCGCGCCAGCTCGCCGGCGCGGCCATCCCGCTTGCCGCACGAATCTTTGCCGTCGCCGACGTGTTCGATGCGCTCTGCTCCAAGCGCCCCTACAAGGAGCCCATGGGTTTCGATGCGGCGATGGCGATTCTTGAAAAGGACACGGGAAGTCATTTCGATCCATCGGTCATGGCCGTATTCAAACCGATGGCGCTGGAAATTTTCAACCGCCTGGCAAACAGCGCTGAAAGCGACACGCGGCAACTCCTGGAAGACAGAGTGCGCAAGCACTTTGAGATGTGACCCGGGTTCCCCGCCGGCAACGGAGAATCCTGTTCAACGGCATGATCCGGATCGACTAAACTGCCGGCCTCGCTGATGAAAAGCATGCGTCGGCAGCCGCTTCCGCTGGACGTCGCTGCAGCGACAGACACTCACCGCAAAAGGAAAGAGGGCTTCATGGTCAAGATTGATTTTGCAAAAATGGGCGGGCTGATCCCCGCCGTGATCCAGGATGTCGACAACGGCGAGGTGCTGATGCTCGCCTTCATGGACGAGAAAACCCTGAACCTGACCCTCGAGTCGGGCAAGACCTGGTTCTTCAGCCGCACCCGCAACAAGTACTGGATGAAGGGCGAGGAGTCGGGCAACACCCAGGACGTGGTGGAGGTGCTCACCGACTGCGATGCCGACAGCGTCGTCATCAAGGTCAGGCAGAACGGCCCGGCCGCCTGCCATACCGGCAACCGCAGCTGCTTCTATGTCAAATGGGAAGACGGCGCCTGGGTCGAGCATTCCAATCCCCTGTTCGATCCGGCACAGGTCTACAAGAAGGGCCCGCAATGAGCAGCCTGCTGAAATTCGGCATCCCCAAGGGCAGCCTCGAGGAAGCCACCGTCGATCTGTTCGGCAAGGCCGGCTGGCGCATCACCACCGCGTCGCGCAGCTACTTTCCCAGCGTCGACGACGAAGAAATGAAGTGCAGCCTGATCCGTCCGCAGGAGATGGGCCGCTACGTCGAGCGCGGCACCATCGACGTCGGCATCGCCGGCCGCGACTGGGTCCGGGAAAACGACTCGGACGTGGTCGAAGTCTGCGAAATGGTCTATTCCAAGGTCTCGCGCGGCGCGGTGCGCTGGGTGCTGGTGGTCAACGGCGATTCCAGGGTACGCACGCCCGAGGATCTGCGCGGCGGCACCATTTCCACCGAACTGGTGGGCTTTACGCAGCGCTACTTCGCCGAGCGCAACATTCCGGTGACGGTGGAATTCTCCTGGGGCGCGACCGAGGCCAAGGTGGTCGAGGGTTTGTGCGATGCCATCGTCGAGGTGACCGAGACCGGTTCCACGATCCGCGCCAACGGCCTGCGCATCGTCTGCGACCTGATGGAGTCGGTGCCGGTGATGATCGCCAACAAGACGGCCTGGGAAGATCCGTGGAAGCGGGTCAAGATCCAGCAGATCGCCACGCTGCTGCAATCGACGCTGCGCGCCGAGGGCATGGTGGGCCTCAAGATGAACGCACCGGGTGATCGCGTCGCCGCCATCACCGGCATCCTGCCCAGCCTCAACAATCCGACGGTGGCACATCTGCACAACTCGGACTGGGTTTCGATCGACACCATCCTGCCGGAAAAGGAAGTGCGTCGCATCGTTCCGGAACTGATGAAGCTTGGCGCCGAGGGTATCGTCGAGTATCCGCTGAACAAGATCATCTGACGGCACGGCCTGCGGCGCCGTCGTCGGCTGGTCAGACCCTAGTGCTCGGTCACTGACCAGGCCTTGCGGATCTGATCCAGCCGGTGACTTCCGGCATCGCGCAGGCTGACGAAATTCAGGTAGCCCTGCATTCGATTATTGAGCCGCTTCGAGGTGGCGGCATCGATGGTCAGTTGTCCGGCGGCAGCGCTCTCGAAACACTTGATGATGCAGGTCGCCGCGTTGAGATAGAGCGCCACATTCTTGTTGGCTTCGGCCAGGCGAGAAAACTCCTCGGCGGCTTCCAGCAGTTGGCCATTCCCGGCCAAACTGGCGGCAGCGGCGTTCATCTGCCTGAGATTCTCCTTGGCGCCTTCGGCAATCCGCGAGGCTTGTTCCTGCCAGCCGCCGGCCGCCATCAACTGACCGATGCGGCCTTCCATCGACTGGTTGCCGACGTGATCCTGATACAGCGTCTGCGCCATCTGGCACGCCGTAGCCTCGTCGTGCATCTCGACCGCCGCCTGCAGCATGAACATCGACTGCTCGCTATCGACTTCAATCTCGGCGATATCGGCGGACTCCAGAGCCTGGCGCATTTTCTCATAGGCCTCCGCGGTCACCTGGCGATTCCCCGCCTTCAGCGCAATGGCATACGCAACCGCCTTGGCGGCGGAATTGTAGTCGGCATCGTTCCTGTGGAAATCGCGCAGATCGCAGTGCAGCACATCGAGCCGGGCCAGATCCGGCTTGCTCCCGCTCTGGATCAACATCGCGGCGTAGCTGCAGAAGTCTCCCGGGCGAACGAAACTCGATCCGCGACCGTGCTTGTGCATCAGGGCAAAGGCGGCGATGGCGGTCTGCATGTCGTTGGTGGCAACCGCGATGCGGGCGATCTCGCGCTGGCGCGTCAGCGACTTCGGGTTCTTCTGCAACACCAGCCTGAGCAAGGACTTGGTTGCCTCGAGATCACCCTTGCGTTCATGCACCTTCACCAGCAGGTCGTGCGCCTGCAGATAGTCCGGGTTGTCATGAATCAGTTCCTCGATGATGGCCGAGGTCTCGTCATAGCGGTCGAGATGAAAAAACGCACGGGCCTTGCCGAGTTTGGCCCAGGGAGACTCCGGCCGGAGCGCGAGGACGGATTCGAAATGGTCGTAGGCTTCCTGGTAATGCTCCAGTTGCATCAGGCATTCGCCGGCAATGCGCTCGAAGCCCGCGCTGTGCCGGGGGTTGTTGCGGGACTCGATGCGACAGAACTGAATCGCTTCCTCGAAGCGGCCGGCCTCGAAGCGGTCGGTCGCCCCTTTCAATGCCTGCCGGTGATCCCATGCCTTGCCCAGGCGGTCGTGCAGCAGGTCCGGCGAAATCGGCTTGATCAGGTAGTCGTCGGGCGCCAGTTCCACGGCGGAGAATACCTGCTCGTACTTCTGCTCGCCGGTAATCATGATCCAGATGGCCGATTGCGGCAGCAACTTCTGGCGTCTGACCTCTTCCAGCAACTGCTGGCCGTCGCGGCTGTCGGACAGGATGTAGTCGCACAGCACCACGTCGTAATTGCCCCGGGTACGGATGCGGTACAGCGCATCGAAGTAACTGTCGGAAACGTCGATCCGGATGCCGCCGGCTTCGGCTATGGTGTTCCGCAGCCAGGCGCGCATCGTGCTCGAATCCTCTACCAGGAGGTAGGAAAGATCGCCATAGGGACAGGCATGCCGCGGCCTGAGCGGCCTGTCGGCAGGAAGCGGGCCACGTTCAGTTGCCTTGACGCCCTGCGTCGGCTTCAAAGAATCGTCAGAGCCAGTCAGTTCGGGCATAAGAGTCAGTATCGGTTGAAATCATCCCGCATTCGACCAGAATCGGCGTCTGCGGCGCGGCGATCAGCATTCTGCCTGCTTTTTGCTTGCCGTGGCTAGCCTGAAACGCACAGCACCACTGCCACGCGCTGCCGTTCGCGGTGCCTTGCCCGCAAACGTGCGGATGCGGGTACTGCCACTCATCAAATGTGAAAGCTTGCGTGAGTTCCTTCTGCCGATGCCGTCCTATTACTTTCGCTCAATATCTATTTCGGGAAATTGAGCGTAGGGTCAAATCTTCTGAATCCTCCGAGATGAACGTGGCAGTCTCGCAGCATCTTTCCAAGTCTGCTTTCAACCTGTGGCTTACGGTCGGGATATCTTTCCTGTTTTCGGGGGTCTTTGTCCTCTATGTCAGCTCCGAAAAGGAGATTGATCGCGCCAACGAGGACCGCAGGCAGTCATTTGTCCTGGCCGACGAATTGCGCCAATCCTCTGATGATTTGACGAGGACGGTCAGATCCTATGTGGTCACCGGCCACTCCCGGTTTAAGTTGCAGTATCAGGAAATCCTTGATATCCGGGATGGCAAGGTGCCCCGCCCGACAGGCTACGGCAATGTCTACTGGGATCTGGTTGGGCCGGATAACGTCCGGCCACGTCCTCGCGGCCAGGCGATTCCCTTGCTGAAGTTGATGCGGCAAGCCGGTTTTACGGCGGACGAGTTTGCCAAACTCGAGAAAGCCAAGGGCGCATCCGATGCGCTTACCCGAACCGAATTCACCGCGATGGCGCTTATTGAATCCATCAGTCCGCCAGCCCACGCCATTCGTGACCAGGCGATCCAGATGCTCCATGACAAGGCCTACCATGACGCCAAGCGAGGCATCATGCAGCCTATCGGCCAGTTCATTGACATGGTTGATCAGCGCACGCTGACCCAGGTTCGTGCCGCCGAGAGTCAAGCGGACAGGATTCGGGTGCTGTTTGTTTTGTTAGGCACATCGCTGGTATGGCTGCTGTGGAGAACACTGAGCACGCTGAAACTTGAGAAAAAGGAAAAGGAAGAAGGCGAACTACGCTACCGCACGGTTGCGGATTTCACTTTGGATTGGGAATTCTGGATGCTGCCGGACGGATCGCTCCGGTACGTCTCACCATCGTGCGAACAAGTCTGCGGCTACTCTGCGGAGGAGTTTTATGCCGACCCCGAACTTATAACGCAGATCATCCACCCCGACGATCTGTCGCTCTACGCCAAACATACCCATCCCATATCCGCACGGGGTACGCCGGAGCCGATTGAATTCCGCATACGGAGAAAAGACGGCGAACTCAGATGGATATCCCATGTCTGCCGGCCTGTAGTTGATTCCGCCGGGAACCCGCGCGGACGCCGTGCCAGCAATCGTGACGAAACCAAGCGCAAACAGGCCGAAGCCGAACTTGAAGAGTACCGCTGTCGCCTGGAAGAACAGGTCCTGGCCCGCACCTTTGAACTGGCCGCCGCCCGTGATGCCGCTGAAACCGCCAACATCGCCAAGAGCGCCTTCCTTGCCAACATGAGCCACGAGATCCGCACCCCGATGAACGGCATCATCGGCATGGCGAATCTTTTGCGCCGGGAAAATCTGACCCTGTTGCAGGCACAGCGCCTCGAGACGATAGACAGGTCCGCCAAGCACCTCCTCTCCATCATCAACGACATCCTGGACATATCCAAGATCGAGGCGGGGAAGCTGGTCCTTGAGGAAATACCGCTCAATGTCAGTTCATTGCAGGTGAATGTCACTTCCATCCTGTCCGAGCGGGCCAAGGCCAAGAACATCCGTCTGGTGGTCGAGGATGTAGCACTACTGCCCCCGCTTGTGGGCGACCCCACGAGGTTGCAGCAGGCCCTGCTTAATTACGTCACCAACGCCGTCAAATTCACCGAAACCGGTTCGGTGACAATGCGCGTCGTCAAGTTGGACGAGACTGAAGAGTTCGTGGGAATACGCTTCGAGGTTGAGGATACCGGGATCGGCATTCCAGCCGAAACCATACCGCGGCTTTTCGGCACCTTTGAGCAGGCCGACAACTCGATGACCCGCAAGTATGGCGGTACCGGCCTGGGACTCGCCATTACCCGGCGGTTGGCTGAACTGATGGGCGGCGATGTGAGCGTAAAGAGCACTCCGGGCGTCGGCAGCACATTCTCGTTCAGCGTGCGACTGAAGAAAAGCACAGAAGTGGCTGCTGCGACTGCGTCAGTGGGGGGCGATGCCGAGACACTGCTGCAGCAGTATTACGCAGGCCGCCGGGTTCTAGTCGTCGATGATGAGCCGGTTAACCGGGAAGTGGCTCAACTTCAGTTGGAGGCTGCCGGGATTGTTGTGGACACCGCAGCTGACGGCGCAGAGGCTGTCACCATGGTCCGGCAGGGTGCTTACGCGGCCATATTCATGGATATGCAAATGCCGAACGTCAATGGGCTGGAGGCAACGCGGCAGATACGCGAATTGCCGGGCCATCGGCAAACCCCGATCATCGCCATGACCGCCAACGCTTTTGCCGAGGACAAGGCACGCTGCATTGAGGCGGGAATGAATGACTTCCTGATCAAGCCGTTTAGCCCCGACCAACTGTTTGCCATCTTGCTGCGCGCGCTGAATCAGCGCCACGGGTAGGCAGCGGACGTCCGCCGGGGCCGCGCCGGGGAGTTCAGCTGAACCAGGATACGAACACGGGGATCAGCAGCGCACCGAGAACCCCATGAAGACCCATCGCCAAACTCGCGTATGCGCCCGCTTCGGGGTGGACACTGAAGGCACGTGAAGTTCCGATTCCGTGTGCTGCAACGCCGATGGCAAAACCGCGCTGCCACCACTCGCGAACGCCAACGATATCAAACACGAAGCGACCAAGTACGGCGCCAAGAATGCCGGTACTGACCGCGAAGACCGCCGTCAGGGTCGGCGATGTGCCAATCCGTTCGGCCACCCCCATGGCGATCGGTGCCGTAACTGACTTGGCATAGAAGCCGCCGACGATGGCCGGATCGGCACCCAGCAAACGTGCCAGAAAAACCGAACTTGCAACGGAAGTGACACCCCCGCCGAGCAGGGCGGCCAGGAGTGGCAGCATCCGCCCGGACAGCGCGTTGAAACCCTTATAGATCGGCACCGCAAGCGACACTGTTGCCGTGCCAAGGAGAAAATGAACGAATTGGGCGCCTTCAAAATATTTCGGGTAGGGCATATCAATTGCAGTAATCGCCATCGCAACAATCAATACCGCTATCGCTACCGGATTTGCCAAAGGATTGCGCCCGGACTTTTCATAGGTGAGCATGCCGACTTGATACGCTGTCAGCGTAAGGATGAGCGCAAGCAGCGGACTACCGGAAAGATAAACCCAGATTTCGGCGATGGGCGGGAGGCTAGCGTGCATCTTTCCCGCTTCCTGCCAGCGCCTTGAGGATCAAAGCGGTGACGGCCATGGTCAGCAGCACGCTGACGACCAATGCGACGACCACCGCCAGGGCCTGCGCCCGGAGTTGAGGCAAGAACACGACAACGCCGACGGCGGCCGGAACGAATAGCAGGCCGAGGTGTTGGCTGAAGGCAGCCGCGACCAGTTCGAGCGATGCGCCGATTGATCTCTTCGCCAGAAGGTAGCCCAGAAGCCCGATCAGACCTATCACAGGCCCGGGGACGAGCGGCACAGCGAACTTTGAGAGCAGTTCGCCGAGACCTTGAAACAACAGTATTTGCACCAATCCGGAAATCATCAGGTCCCCAACTTGATCAACATTTCACAGGTATCCGGTCGCCAAGGAACACCGCTTTCAGTGGTGCCCGAAAAGCCGGCATCACTTTGCATAGCGAGCACTCTACGCTTTCCCGGTCGAACTGATGAAAAGTGGCGGGTTGGTTTGCAGCGATACCCGGCGCAGATGATGCCGGACGCGTGATATTCCAGCGGCCGGTGCTGGAGCGGAGATGCCGCTCCAACCGGCAGGGAACAACCTATTACTTTCGCTCAATTGACATCCAACTCCCACGCGCGCAGCATAAAGTTGCGCGGATCGCAGCAGGTACGCCCCTTTCCTTGAATGCGCCAACGGCGAAGGAATCCGTCCATGAGCATGAAATGCCCCTCCCCGCAATTGGGGGGGACTGCCGAGACAAAGCTCGCCAACACACCGGAATGTGAGATACCGGCGCGTCCCGCGGCGGAACTTCTGCATGAACTGCAAGCGCATCAAATCGAACTGACGATGCAGAACGAGGAATTGCACCAGGCGCAAAGCGAACTGGAGGCGTCGCGTGACCGCTATCTCAATCTCTACGAGTTCGCCCCGGTCGGCTATCTCACGCTGCGCAGCGACGGCCTGATCGAGGATGCCAATCTCACCGCCGCCACGCTGCTCGGGACCGAACGCAAGAACCTGCTGCTGCGCCGCTTCACCGCCCAGGTCATCGCCGAAGACCAGAGTCGCTGGCTGACGCTGTTCCTGGCCATGATGCAACAGGACGGCACAGGCAGTGTCGAGGTGACCATGCAACGTGGGGATGGCACGGCGTTTCAGGCACTGCTGAATTGTGCAACCCAGAAAGACGGCGGTGGCGGGACGGCGCTGCTCATCGCCCTGACCGACATCAGCGAACGCGCGCAGAGGGAGCGGGTCGATGCCTTCCTCTCTCAAGCCGGCAGCACCACGACCGGACCCTTCTTCGATACGCTGGCCCTGTTTCTGGCCCGCAGCCTGCAGATGGACTACATCTGCATTGACCGGCTCGAAGGCGATCACTTGAATGCCACCACTCTGGCGGTCTGGCACGATGGCCATTTCGAGGACAACCTGACCTATGCTCTGCGCGACACCCCCTGTGGCGATGTGGTGGGGCAAAAGGTGTGCTGTTTCCCGGCCAGCGTGTGCCGGTTCTTCCCCAACGATGCGGCGCTGCAGGAACTGCAGGCCGAAAGCTACGTCGGCGTCACCCTGTGGAGCCACACCGGACAGCCGATCGGGTTGATCGCCATGATCAGCCGCCGTCCGCTGACCAACCGGACAATTGCCGAGACCACGCTGGAGCGGATTGCGGTGCGCGCCGCCGGCGAACTGGAACGGCTGATGGCGGAGGATGCATTGCGCGAAAGCGAGTTGCGGTTTTCCCTGTTCATGGAAAACCTGCCGGCGTGTACTTACATCAAGGATGCGCAGGGGAGACACATATTCGCTAACCACGCACTGGCTAGCCAAACCGAGGCTACGGTGGGCTCGCTCCTCGGAAAGACGAATGCAGATTTATGGCCGCCGGAAATCGCAGCGAAGCTCGATTCCGCAGACGCGGCGGTAATCACCGGCAGATCACCGCTGACCATTGAAGAAGACGTGTTGATGAAGAACGGGGTGCGAACCTATCTCACGACCAAGTTTCCCATCGAGTGCTCGAACGGAGAAACACTTCTTGGTGGCGTATCGTTTGACATCACCGAGCGCAAACAAGCGGAAGCCGAACTGATCCAGCACCGCAAACACCTCGAAGAACTTGTCTCCGCCCGTACCTTGGAACTTGAACAGAGCCGTGATGCCGCCGATGCCGCGAACATCGCCAAGAGCGCCTTCCTCGCCAACATGAGCCACGAAATCCGCACGCCGATGAACGGCATCATCGGCATGGCGAATATCCTGCGCCGCGAAGGCGTGACAAGCAAACAGGCACAACGCCTCGACACCATCGACGCCTCGGCCCAGCACCTGTTGTCGGTCATCAACGACGTCCTCGACATCTCGAAGATCGAGGCCGGCAAACTCACCCTGGAAGAAGCCCCGGTCGTCGTCAGCAGTCTGCTGGCCAATGTCAATTCGATCCTGTCGGAGGGAGTCAAAGCCAAGGGCATCCACCTGCTGATCGAGGCCGAGCACTTGCCGCACAACCTGATGGGCGACCCGACACGGCTGCAGCAGGCGCTGCTCAACTACGCCACCAACGCCGTCAAGTTCACCGAACAAGGCACCGTGACCTTGCGTATCCTCAAGCAGGAAGAGACCGCCGATTCGGTGCGGGTACGCTTCGAGGTAAGGGATACCGGCATCGGCATCAGCCCCGAAGCCATGTCCCGGCTCTTCAGCACCTTCGAGCAGGCCGACAATTCGATGACCCGCAAGTACGGCGGCACCGGCCTCGGCCTGGCGATCACCCGGCGGCTGGCCGCACTGATGGGCGGTGAAACCGGCGCCGACAGCACGCCGGGCGTCGGCAGCACGTTCTGGTTCTCTGTGAAACTGAAGAAAGGCGGCGCGCCAGATTCAGCTCCGACGGAAGCGGCACTCGATGCGGAAGCGGAGATCCGGCAGCGCTACGCCGGCCAGCGCATTCTGGTGGTTGATGACGAGCCTATCAACCGCGAAGTCGCCCTGATGCAGTTTGAAGCGGTCGGTCTTGTTGCGGATACCGCAGAGGATGGCGCAAAGGCCGTCGCCATGGCGCGGGAGAACAGGTACGCCGCCATCTTCATGGACATGCAGATGCCGAAGCTGAACGGGGTGGAGGCGACTCAGGAGATACGTCAGCTTCCCGGGTATCGGGACACACCGATCATCGCCATGACCGCCAATGTATTTGCCGAGGACAAGGAACGCTGCTTCAAGGCCGGGATGAATGACTTCCTGATCAAACCGTTCAACCCGGACGAGTTGTTTGCGGTCCTGCTGCGTTCGTTAAGCCGGCGGGATGCCTGGTAACGATCCAGCGGCAGCGGGAATGGCAGCCGGAAAAGATTACGCTGGAGTATGCTTGGCAAATCCAGAGACGCACTTCAGGGACCGGTTCCATGGAAACGCAAAGTACCCCAAGTTACGTGATTACGGGCCATCGACAAATCGACAGCCAACATCAAGAGTTGGAAATGTTGATTCAGCAACTTGGCCGGATTTGCGAAGCGCAAAACAGATCGGGCAATAGCTGCAGCCGATGTCCCGCTGAATACAGGACGGACTGCATCAAGCGGCTGGACGGGCTGCTTGGTGACCTGTTGGGTTTCGTAGTGACGCATTTCGCCTACGAAGAAAAATTGATGCGCCAGCTACCGGCGACACCGCTGTGTCGCCGGCACATAGAGGAACACCAGTTGGCGCATGCCGAAGTTTCCAGCCAACTGACCGCGGTGACGAGGAGTTTGGATCGCGAAGACCCGAAGCAATGTGCATTACGGCTGCAGAACGTCGTCAGCGCCTGGATGGGCGCTCACATGTGCAACTTTGATGTTCAACTGGCGGGCAAGCTGGAGGATGTGATTGACACGGAACTCGCCTACGACATCAAGTTGGCCGAACTGCTGCAGAAAGGGAGCGGATAGGCAGTAACAGCGTCACCTCTGCCTTGTGCGCAGCGCTCCTGCCGGAGATCGGTTTCTTGCGCCAAAGACCACAATGGCGATGCATTCACGATGCCCTTCGCATGAGACCGGAGCGGCCGGCGTTGGCGTCAGGCTGCCAAATTTCCCGCCACTTGCCATTGCCTGCGTTCATTGAATCCGTGTGGATTCACCGCTTACGGCGCAAGTTCCCGATCGGGCCATGTGCGGCGGCAAGCTTCAAGCGAGATCGCGATGGCGACGACGATCAAAGCCGCGGCAACGGCGAACGTGATCCGCATGCCGGCGGCAACCGCCTCGAGGTGTGCCGTTGTGATGTCGTTCGTCGCCGATCCAAAAGCGAACACGGTGCCCATGACCGATGCACCGGTGATCAGCCCGAGATTGCGCGACAGATTGAGCATGCCGGATACCACACCCCGCTGGTCGGGTCGGATATTCGTCATGACGGCGGTGTTGTTGGCTGCCTGGAACAGCGCATAGCCGGCAGTGATGACGACCAGCGGCACGATGTAGCCCGGTATGCCGAATCTCGCCGGCAGCAGGGACAGGACGGTGGAGCCGACCACCATTCCGGTGAGCCCGACGATGGTCATGCAGTGCGCCCCGAACCTGTCCACGATGCGGCCGGCCGGCACGCCCGTTAGCGCGGCAACAACCGGACCGGACGACATGACGAGTCCGACACGGGCTGCATCAAGCCCGAGCGCGCCGGAGAGATAGAACGGGCCGACCACCAGGGTTGCCATGACGACGGTTGTGACCAGGGCGCTCATGGCGAAGCCGGCACTCAGCACCGGATTGCGGAACATCGCCAGGCGGACCAGGGGCGACGCAGCTTTCGTCTCGGCCAGCGCGAACAGGCCGGCTCCGATGACGGCAGCCGACAGCAGGGCCATGTTGAGCGCACCGAAACTGCCGCGCCCCGCGGTCACCGCCAGTGCATATGCCGCGAGTGTCAGGGCAAGCAGCAGCGTACCCGCATGGTCGAAGCGGGTCCGATCCGTCTTCGCCGCCGGGTGATCAGCTGGCAGGAAGCGATGCGCGAGAAGCAAAGTCAGGATGCCCAATGGTACGTTTATGAGGAAGATGGCCGGCCAACCGAACCCGCCGATCAGGACGCCACCGAGCGACGGACCGAGCGCGGTGCCGATCGCGGACATGGTTCCGAGCAACCCCATGGCACTACCGGTCTTGTCTTTTGGAACCGTCTCACCGACAAACGCCATGGTGAGCGCCATCATGATGGCCGCCCCTAGCCCCTGCGCCGCCCGGGCGGCAATCAGCAGCCGCAACGTGGGGGCTGCGCCGCACAGGACTGAAGCTGCCGTAAACAGGAAGATTCCAGCCAGCAGCAGCCGGCGGCGACCCATGATGTCACCGAGCCGTCCGACGCTGACGATCAGCGTGGTTATGGCGAGTAGATAAGCAAGGACGACCCACTGAACTTCCTGAAAGGAGGCAGCGAACGCCTGTGCCAGCGTCGGCAAGCCGACATTGGCGATGCTGGTGCCGAGCGAGGACAGCAGCATGGACAGCGAAAGACTGGCCAGCGCCCATCGAACAGGCGGCGTCCCTTGGGTAGTTCCGCCAACTACTGCATCTGGTCCTGAAAAGATTGATTTCACGCGAACTCCTTTTTTCCGGCGGCCCCGAAACGGGACTGCTGGAAGCGTAGTTCTTTACGTGACATGGCGGAAGGCGCAGCATTTGCACCTTATTCATGCGTTTGACGCCATATGTCGATCAAACACTGCTATGGTTGGCGTATGTCGACACCCGACCTGAACTTGCTTGTCACGCTTGATGTGCTGCTCGCGGAAGGCAGCGTTGCGCGCGCCGCCAGACGGTTGCGGCTCAGCCCGTCGGCGATGAGCCGGGCGCTGGCGCGATTGCGCGAGACCACGGGTGATCCGCTGTTGGTCAGGGCCGGACGCGGTCTCGTCGCCACGCCCCGAGCGATCGAGCTGCGCGAACGGGTCAGTCAACTGGTGCAGGATGGAAAAGCAGTCTTGCGTCCCGCCGCGAAGCTCAACCTCAAACAACTCGTCCGGACGTTCACGCTGCGGACCAGCGACGGGTTTGTGGAGAACTTCGGACCGGACCTCATATCCCGCGTCGGCAAGGATGCACCCGGCGTACGGCTGTGCTTTGTGCAGAAGCCGGACAAAGACAGCACGCCACTTCGTGACGGGATCGTCGATCTTGAAACCGGTGTTGTAGGGAACACGGCGGCTCCGGAACTGCGTGTGCAGGCGCTGTTCCGCGACCGTTTCATCGGCGTCGTGCGAAAGGGGCACCCGCTAAGCCGCGGCGAGATTACGCCTTCCCGTTATGCGGCCGGCAGGCACGTCTATGTGTCGCGGCAGGGTCGCGACAAGGGACCGATCGATGAGGCCTTGAGTTCGCTCGGGCTGGAACGGGAAATCGTAACGATCGTCGGCGGCTTTCCGGCCGCACTGGCCTTGGCCCGGGCCTCTGATCTGATCGCCAGCGTTCCCGAACGTCATACCGGGAATCTGCGCACCGGGATGCATAGCTTCCCCCTTCCGGTCCCTGCGCCGGAGATCACCATTTCATTGCTCTGGCATCCGCGACTGCACGCCGATCCGGCACATCGATGGCTGCGTAGCCTGGTTCTGGATACCTGCGCGGCGATCCTCTGAAGGGGTAAATCGTCCAGCAGAAAACCGGCGGCAGCGCCTGGCAGGCGGCCGGCAGGCCGATGTTGCACAACACCGGCAGACGATTCTGGTCGTTCATGCGGCGGGCACGGGGACCTGGCTCAATGCTCAGGCCAGCGTCGCCACGCCGCTCATCGCCAGCCAGCCGTCGGCGTCCCGCGCCCAAAGCGTGACCGTCTTGCCGTCCCCCTCGGGCCGGCCGCAGACGGCGAAGGGCGCGACATCGAACAAAGGCTTGATCGCCTTGAATTCGAAAGCGGCAATCGCCGCTCCCGGCAGGTTCCGCCGCAGCAGGTCGAGCAGCAGGGTGGCGATCAGCGGGGCATGCACGATCAGACCGGGATAGCCCTCGACCACGGTGGCATAGCGGCGGTCGTAATGGATGCGATGGCCATTGAAGGTCAGCGCCGAATAGCGGAACAGCAGGACGTCATCGGGCACCACGGTGCGCTGCCAGGCGCACCCGGCCGGCGCCGGCAGCGGGGCCGGCGCCGGTGTGCCGGCAAGCGGCGGGCCGCGATAGACGATGTCGTGCTCTTCGGTGACGGCCAGGCCCGCGGCGCCGTGAAATTCATGACGGACCAGGACGAATACCAGTTCGCCGGAACGCCCGCTCTTGTGCTCGACGGAGATCACCTCGGACTTTCGCGTTACCGGCTGAGCCACCCGCAGCGGCCGGGGAAATGTCAGACGGCCGCCGGCCCACATGCGGCGCGGCAGCGGCACCGGCGGCAGAAAGCCGCCGCGTGCCGGATGGCCGTCCGGCCCGAGCGCCGACTGGCGCGCCGCCGGCACGCACAGTGTCCAGTGCCAGGGCGGCGGCAAGGCATCGCCCGGCGCCGGCGGCGGATCATCGCGGTCCAGTGTCGCGGCCAGTGCCGCCACCCTGGACGCGGCAACCACATCCTCAATCTCTTCGCGTCGTCCCACCCAGGTGCGCAGGTGTTCCAGTGTCAGCGTGTCCATGTTTTTTCTGCCGGCTACGGTGACGGAATGGCGCACGCCTCAAGCTTGTTCAGCAGGGCCTGCAGCCTTGAAAAGTCCCTGGCATTTCCCACAAAGTTTCCTCCCCGACGTTGTCAGCCATGCCCGGCTCCCGATCAGGCTCGATGCGGGCATTGAGCGCAAAGTCTAGCAGGACTCGACACCGGGATTTGCCGGGGGCCGGCCGCCACTGGCGGCGAGAGCGCTTGGCCGCAGAAAACGAAAACGGGTGCCCGATTACCGGCACCCGTTTGCGCTTGATACTGGCGACCCCACCGGGATTCGAACCCGGGTTCATACCGTGAAAGGGTATTGTCCTAGGCCTCTAGACGATAGGGTCAATACTGTTACTTGGTGGAGGTACGCGGGATCGAACCGCGGACCTCTTGCATGCCATGCAAGCGCTCTCCCAGCTGAGCTATACCCCCACAAGAGAGCGCGCATTATATGGAGGCGGGCTCGGCGTGTAAAGCCCCGCTCAGCAATTAGATCACTTTCCCGGGATTCATCAGGCCGCGCGGGTCGAGAGCCTGCTTCACCGCGCGCATCAGATCCATCTCGGTGCGGCTCTTGTAGCGCAGCACCTCCTCGCGCTTCAGTTGCCCCAGCCCGTGCTCGGCCGAAATCGAGCCGCCAAGTTCATGCACCAGATCATGCACGATGCGATTGACCGCGCCGGTCTGCGCAATGAATTCGGCATTCGACTGGGCATCCGGCCGCGACTGGTTGTAGTGCAGGTTGCCGTCGCCGATGTGGCCGAAACAGACGATGCGCACACCCGGGAATGCAGCCTGCAAGGCGGCATCGGCGCGCGCGATGAATTCGGCGATGCGCGATACGGGCACGGCGATGTCGTGCTTGATCGAGACGCCCTCGATCTTTTGCGCCTCCGACACGTTCTCGCGCAGTGCCCACAGCGCGGCTGTCTGCGCCGCGCTGTGGGCGAGCACGGCATCGGCTACCAGGCCCTCGCTGGCGGCTTGTTGCAGCGCCTGCTCCAGCACGGCGGCGGGATCGTCGCGCGCACCGCTGAGTTCGATCAGCAACTGCCACGCAGGTCTTCCTGCCAGCGGGTCGCGCGAGTTCGGCACATGCCTGAGGACCAGTTCAAGGGCGGAGCGACCGACCATTTCAAACGCCGTCACCTGGTCGCCGGCCGCATCGCGAAAGCGCCCGAGCAGGCGCACCGCCGCCGCCGCATCGGGCACGGCAACCCAGGCCGTGGCGTGAGCGCGCGGCCGCGGAAAAAGTTTCAGCGTCGCCGCCGTGATCAGGCCCAGCGTGCCTTCGGCGCCGATGAACAGGTGCTTGAGGTCGTAGCCGGTGTTGTCCTTGCGCAAGGCACGCAGACCGTCCCAGATGCGCCCGTCGGCGAGCACCACTTCGAGACCCAGGGTCAGGTCGCGGGCATTGCCGTAGCGCAGCACCTGCACTCCGCCGGCGTTGGTGGACAAATTGCCGCCCAGGGTGGCACTACCCTCTGCCGCCAGCGACAGCGGAAACAGGCGATCTGCGGCGAGCGCGGCGTCCTGCACCGCTTGCAGCGTGCAGCCGGCCTCGACGGTCATCGAATTGTTATCGACATCGATGGCAAGAATCCGGTTCAGGCGCCGCAGGCTGACCACGACTTCGCCGCCGCGCGGCGTCGCCCCGCCGCACAAGCCCGTGTTGCCGCCCTGCGGCACGATCGCCACGCCAACGGCGGTGCAGGCAGCCACCACGGCGGCCACCTCCTCCGTGCTTGCCGGCAGTGCCACGCAAAGCCCGCTGCCGGCATAACGGCCGCGCCAGTCGGTGCAATACGGCGCCAGATCTTCAGTTGCGGTGAGCACATGGCGCCCGCCCAGCAACCGGCTCAATTCGGCTATCAGTGCGCTCATGCCGGCACTCTGCGCTCAGTCCGGCTCTGCCAGCGTGGCGTAGAGATCATGCACGTCGCAATCGATGACGCTGACCTCGGCAAACTCACCGATCTCCAGATCGTGGCCGTCGGTGATGTAGACCAGGCCATCGACGTCCGGCGCATCGCCTTCGGAGCGGGCGACGGCGCCCTCCTCGTCGATGTCGTCGACCAGCACCGTGATGCGGCGGCCGATCTTGCGTTCCAGCCGCTGCGTCGAGATGTCCTCCTGATGCCGCAGCAGGCGCGCCTTGCGCTCTTCGCGCAGGGCTTCGGGCAGCGCACCCGGCAGTTCGTTGGCACTGGCGCCGGCTACCGGCGAATAGGAGAAGGCGCCGACGCGATCCAGCTGCGCCTCGTCGAGGAAATCCAGCAGTTCGTTGAACTCGGCCTCGGTCTCGCCGGGAAAACCGGTGATGAAGGTGCTGCGGATGCTCAGGTCGGGTACTTCGCGGCGCCATGCGGCGATGCGGTCGAGCACCTTTTCCGCCGAGGCCGGCCGTTTCATGAGTTTGAGAATGCGCTGGCTGGCATGCTGGAAGGGCACGTCAAGATAGGGCAGGATCTTCCCCGCCGCCATCAGCGGAATCAGGTCATCGACGCTCGGATAGGGATAGACGTAGTGCAGGCGCACCCACAGTCCCAGTTCGCCCAGTTCGCGGCACAACTCGAACAGCCGCGTCTTCACCGGCTTGCCGCCCGAGAAGCCGGTACGGTATTTCACATCCATGCCGTAGGCGCTGGTGTCCTGCGAAATCACCAGCAGTTCGCGCACCCCGGCCTCTGCCAGCACTTCGGCTTCGCGCAGCACCTCTCCGACGGGTCGCGAAACCAGGTCCCCGCGCAGCGACGGAATGATGCAGAAACTGCAGCGATGATTGCAGCCCTCGGAAATCTTCAGATAGGCGTAATGGTCCGGCGTCAGGCGTATGCCCTGCGGCGGCACCAGATCGACGAAGGGATCGTGCAGCGGAGGCAGGTGCAGATGCACCGCCGCCATGACTTCCTGCAGGGCATGGGGTCCGGTGACGGCCAGTACCTTGGGGTGGGCGGCGCGAACCACGTCGTTGCCGGCCGCATCCTTCTTGGCGCCGAGGCAGCCGGTGACGATGACCTTGCCGTTTTCCGCCAGAGCCTCGCCGATGACGTCGAGCGACTCCTCGACCGCGGCATCGATGAAGCCGCAGGTATTGACCACCACCAGATCGGCGCCGGTGTAACTGCCGGAAATTTCATAACCCTCGGCACGCAGCCGGGTGAGGATCTGTTCTGCGTCCGACGCCGCCTTGGGGCAGCCCAGCGAGACGAAGCCGACTGTCGGCGCCTTGGCCTTGCGTCGCGTCGCCAAGACTACTTCTTCTCGGATTTTTCTTCCGGCTTGACGTAGATGCCAGGGAAAATCTTGCGCGTCTGTTCCTGCATGGTGTCCTGCATCTGCTGGAACATCTTCTGGCTCTGCTCGACGTAGGTGCCCATCATGTGCTGCATCGCGGGGCCCTGGAATTTGAGGAACTGCGCCCAGAGGTCCTGGCTGTCGCCCGGATGCTCGCCGTACATCGATTTGGCCTGGTCCTTGAGCTTGGCCTGCACCTCGGTGAAGGACTTGATGTTGTCGCCGATATAGCTGCCCATCAGCCCCTGCATGGCATTGCCATAGAAGCGGATCATCTGCGACAGCAGATCCGAAGAAAACATCGGCGCGCCACCGGCTTCTTCTTCGAGAATGATCTGCAACAGGATGGCGCGCGTCAGGTCGTTGCCGGACTTGGCGTCGACGACCTGGAAGGCCTCATGAGCCAGCACCAGTTCCTTGACATCGGCCAGCGTGATGTAGGTGCTGGTACGGGTATCGTAAAGTCGGCGATTCGGGTATTTCTTGATGAGTCGGCTCTGTGCGGCCATTATCTTTCCCTCCGAAGATTCGTTCTACGACCGTGGTCGCCCTCCAATGATACTGCCCCCGCCCGCAAGGGCGAGGACTTCATGCCCGGGCAAACTCAGCAGTAATGCAGTCCGCCATTGATGTTCAGCGTGGCGCCCGTCATGTAGCCGGCCAGATCCGACACCAGATAGGCGCACAGCGCACCGATTTCTTCGGGCTTGCCGAGGCGACCGACAGGTATGGTGGCGACGATCGAGTCGCGCACTTCCTGCTTGATGGCCATGACCATGTCGGTGCCGATATAACCGGGGGCGATGGCATTGACCGTGACGCCCTTCTTGGCTACTTCAGCAGCGATCGACCGGGTGAAGCCGAGGATGCCGGCCTTGGCCGCCGCGTAGTTGGCCTGGCCGAACTGGCCCTTGACGCCGTTCACGGAAGACATGTTGATGACGCGACCCCAGCCACGGTCGACCATGCCCGGAAGCACCTGATGGGTGACGTTGAACACCGAGTCGAGGTTGGTCGACAGCACGGCATCCCACTGCCCCTTGTCCATTTTCTTGAAAACGGAATCGCGCGTAATGCCGGCGTTATTCACCAGCACGTCGACCGGGCCGACTTCCGCTTCCAGTTTCTTGACCATCGCCGCGCACGAATCGAAATCGCTGACATCGGCCTCGGCCACCACGAAGTCAAATCCTTCTGCCTTCATTTTGGCAAGCCATTCGTCCTTCGGCGGGAAATTCGGCAGACAGTTCGCCGCCACCGTGAAACCGCTCTGCGACAGCGCCTTGCAGATCGCCGTGCCGAGTCCGCCCATTGCGCCCGTTACCAATGCAATTTTCTTTGCCATTTTTGAAACTTCCTATGCGTCTAAAAAAACTTGAAGGCGAAAGGCGCGCTGCAAGCCGCAGCCTTCCGCCCGGGGTGGATCAGTACATGTGCTGACCACCGTTGATCGAAATGTTGGCGCCGGTAACGAAGGCGGCCTCTTCGGATGACAGGTAGGCAACCAGACCGGCCACTTCTTCCGGCTTGCCCAGGCGACCCTGCGCGATCAGCGGCAGAATCTTGCTGTCCAGCACTTCCTGCGGAATCGCCATGACCATCTTGGTGCCGATATAGCCGGGTGAAATGGTATTTATCGTCACGCCCTTTTTCGCCACCTCCAGCGCCAGCGCCTTGGTGAAACCATGCATGCCGGCCTTGGCCGCGGCATAGTTGGTCTGGCCGAAAGCGCCCTTCTGCCCGTTCACCGAGGAAATGTTGATGACCCGGCCCCAGTTCCGTTCCACCATGCCGTCCATCACCTGCTTGGTCATGTTGAAGACCGAATCGAGGTTGGTGTGCATCACCGCATCCCAATCGGCCTTGGCCATTTTCTTGAACGTCATGTCGCGGGTGATGCCGGCGTTATTCACCAACACGTCCACCGGGCCGATATCCTTGCTCACCTGCGCAACGCAGGCTTTGCACGAGTCGTAATCACCGACGTCGCAAGGATAGGCCTTGAAGCCGTAACCCATGTCGTTCATGGCGCGCAGCCATTCATTCGCCTTCGTATTGGTGGGACTGTGCGTCGTTACCACCTTGTAGCCAAGCGCCGCCAGCTTGATGCAGATCGCCTCGCCCAGACCGCCCATTCCGCCAGTTACCAGTGCCACTCGCTGCATTTTCTTCTCCTATCGTTCTTATCGGGACGGGGTCATTGCCTTGCTGCACCGGACGCTGCGCCCCTCGCAGACACCCGGCGTATTCATTATGCCTTGTCCTTGACGTAGCGACCGGGAGCCGGTTCACCGGGCGGACAGGCCTTGCTGCCCAGACGCCCGCGTGCCGCAATCTCCTTGCCGCCATGGCCCTTGAGCCACGTCGCCCACGCCGGCCACCAGCTGCCCTTGACTTCAGTGGCGGCATCGAACCATTCATCGGCATTGGCAGTCTTGCTCTCACTCAACCAGTAGTTGCGCTTGTTCTTCACCGCCGGGTTGATGACACCGGCAATGTGCCCCGATGCGCCGAGGACAAAGGTGGTCTCGCCGCCGAGCAGGGCGCGCGTCTGGTAGGAGGTCTTCCACGGCACGATGTGGTCTTCGCGGCTGGCGAGAAGGAAGGCGGGCATATCCACCCGCCCCAGATCGGCCTTGACACCGCACATTTCCAGCTTGCCGGGAACCCGCAGATTGTTCTCCAGGTACATGTTGCGCAGATACCAGGCGAGGAAAGGTCCGGGCAGGTTCGTCGCGTCGGAATTCCAGTACAGGAGATCGAATGCCGGCGGCTTCTGGCCCTTGAGGTAATTGCCCACCACGTATTGCCAGATCAGGTCGTTGGCGCGCAGCGCAGAAAACATCGTCGCCAGTTCGCTGCCGCGCAGCAGGCCACCCTTGCCGATGCCGGTTTCGCGCGCCTGCACGGCCTTCTCGTCGATGAAGTAGCCGATCTCGCCGGTGTCCGAGAAATCCAGCAAGGTGGTCAGCAGGGTCACCGACGCGACCGGATCATCGCCGCGAATGCGCGCCACGGAGAGTGCCGAACCGAGTATCGTGCCGCCGACGCAGAAGCCGAGGGCGTTGATCTGCTTGACCTTGCAGATCTCCTGCACCGTCTTGATCGCGAGCAGCACACCCTTCTCGATGTAGTCATCCCAGGTCAGATGCCCGAGATCGGCCTGCACGTTGCGCCAGGACACCAGGAATACCGTGTTGCCCTGCTCGACGGCATAGCGCACAAACGAGTTTTCCGGCTGCAGGTCGAGAATGTAGAACTTGTTGATGCACGGCGGCACCATCAGGAAAGGCCGTTCCGCCACGGTTTCGGTCAGCGGCGAATACTGGATGAGCTGCATCAGTTCGTTTTCGAAGACCACCGCCCCGGGCGTGATCGCCAGATTGCGACCGACCTCGAAAGCGCTGTCGTCGGTCATCGAAATGCGGCCCTTGTCCATATCGCCGAGCAGGTTCTTGATGCCCTGCTGGATGCTTTCGCCCTTGGTATCCAGCGCCGTCCTGACGAACTCGGGATTGGTGGCGAGGAAATTGGACGGCGCCATCGCATCGACGATCTGCCGCGTCAGAAAGCGCATGCGGTTCCTGGTCTGGCCGTCAGGCACCGGCGCCGCGTCGGCCATGCGCTTCATGTACTCGGAATTGATCAGATAAGACTGCCGCAGATACTCGTAGAGCGGGCTTTCGCCCCACGCCGGATGATCGAAGCGCCTGTCACCTGCGGCCGCGCTGGCCACCTGCGGCGCCGGCTGGTCGGGGGCCTTGCCCAACATGCCTTGCCAAAGCTGGGCGTGCCGCCCCATCCATTCCTGCTGCAGGGCCTTGAGTTCCTCCGACTCCGCATTCCACGCCGCGGGATTTGTTGCGCCCGGCGTCGCGGCGAGCTTCTGCTGCTGCTCTGTCAGAAACTGGTTGAAGTTTTGAGCCATGGCGGTTCCGGTCTGGAACATGGCTTGCAGCAGGGCATTCTGATCGGGGGGGGAAGACATCCGGCACTCCTCAAGTCGGGTATTTATTTTGCACTGCACAATAAACGGTGTCAAGCAAGGCATCTGCTTTGTCCGTCCCAAAACCGGCGGGTGTATGCAATAACACGCAGGGCGGACCCGTATCAGTCAGCCCGGGGCAGCCGCCGCGACGCATCTTACCGGGCGGGTGGTCGATTTGTACTGTCCGCTGCAGCGCGACCGGCGCTGCCGTTGCCGGCAACAAGGCTAGTGCGCGGCGAAGAGGTCGACGATGCGGTCGGTGAGGACGATGGTGGCGATGCCGGCGGCGATGAGCAGTACCTGCTGAATGGTGGAGCGAAGTTCCGTACGCTTGTGCAGGCCCGGGATCAGATCGGCGACGGCGACGTAAATCATGCTCGCCGCCGCCAATGCCAGCAACACCGGCACCGCGCTTTGCACCCGGCCCAGCGCAGCATAGGCCAACAGGGCGCCGACCAGCGTCGCCAGGCTGGAAAGCAGGTTGAAGGCCAGCGCCCGCGTCTTGCTGTAGCCGGAATGCAGCAGGATGACGAAGTCGCCGACCTCCTGCGGGATCTCGTGCGCAATGATGGCCACTGCGGTGACAATGCCGAGGCGCACGTCTTCCATGAATGCGGCCGCAATCAGCACGCCATCGACGGTATTGTGGAAGGTGTCGCCGACCAGGATCATCATGCCGCTGCGGCCGTAATCGTGCTCGTTGTGCCGCCCGTGGTCATGCGCCAGCGGCTCGTGTCCCTCGCAGGACTCGATGTGGCAATGGCGCCACAGCACCAGTTTTTCCAGCACGAAGAAGGCCAGGATGCCGCCGAGCACCGTCGCCGTGGTGGTCGACGCATCGCCGCTGGCGGTGATGGCATGCGGCAGCACTTCCAGGAAGGAGGCCCCGAGCAATGCGCCGATGGCATAGCTGACGAGCAGGGACACCCCCCATTGCGCGCGCGCCCTCAAGGCAAATGCAGCGGCGGCGACCACGCTCAGCGCGCCGCCGACCAATGACATGACGATAATCCAGGAAAGAACGGACATGGGCGGCGGATTATAGGCGCTATTCCAGCCAGACCAGGCTGGCCATGCGCCCGGTGACACCGTCGCGGCGGTAGGAAAAGAATCTTTCCGCATCGCTCATGGTGCAGCAGTCGGCGCCGGCAATACGCCCGATGCCAATGGCATTAAGGCGCTGCCGCGCCAGGCCGTAGATGTCGCACAGCCACTTGCCCCCGGCGACGGCGGCAAACGCGCTCGCCGCCTGCTGATCGCGGGCGATGAAGGCATCACGCACCTCGCCGCCGACTTCGAAGGCCTGCGGCCCGATGGCGGGACCGAGCCAGGCCATCAGACGCGCTCCCGGCTCACCCATGGCAGCCACAGTGGCTTCGATCACGCCGGCCGCCAGACCACGCCAGCCGGCGTGCGCGATGCCGACGACAGTGGCGCGCTCGTCGCAGAACAACACCGGCAGGCAGTCGGCGACAAGCACGGCACAGACCACGCCGCGCTGTCGCGAAAAACTTGCATCGGCCTCGACCCCGGGCGCCGCCAGCGCGGCATCGACGCAGTGCGCACCATGCACCTGGGCCAGCCACAGCGGCTCTGCCGGCAGTTCGCGGCGCAACAGCGCCCGGTTGGCCGCCACCGCCGGGCGCTCGTCACCGACGTGCGCGCCCAGATTGAAACTTTGCCACGGCCCGTGGCTGACTCCACCGCAGCGCGTCGTCGCCAGCGCGCGCACCCCCGGCGGCGCCGGCCAGCCGGGAAGGATGTAGTCAGTCATGCCGCAGGTCTTCGAGCAGCTGCGCGAAATCTTCCGGCAACGGCGACTCCCAGGCCACCTCAACACCGCCAGCCGGATGCTGCAATGCCAGCCGCCAGGCATGCAGCGCCTGGCGCGGAAATGCATCCAGCCGGGCATCGCCGCTCCTGCTCCGGCCATACACCGCATCGCCCGCCAGCGGATGCTTGATCGACGTCAGATGCACGCGGATCTGATGTGTGCGCCCGGTTTCCAGGCGGCATTCGAGCAGCGTGGCTTTGGCGAAGCGCTCGAGCACCGCGTAATGCGTGCGCGCCTCCTTGCCGCCGGCCCGCACGATGGCCATTTTCGTGCGCTGCACGGCATGGCGCCCCAGCGGCGCATCGACGCTGCCATCGCGCTCGACCGTGCCCAGCACCAGCGCCAGGTAGTGTCGCTTCACCGAGCGTGCCTGCATCTGCCGCACCAGGTCGGTCTGCGCCGTCAGGGTCCGCGCCACCACCAGCAGTCCGCTGGTGTCCTTGTCCAGCCGATGCACTATGCCGGCACGGGGTATCGCGGCCAGTTCCGGCGCATGGTGCAACAGCGCGTTCATCAGCGTGCCCGAGGCGTTGCCGTTACCCGGATGCACCACCAGGCCGGCCGGCTTGTCGATCACGATCAGGCTCTCGTCCTCGAACACGACGTTGAGCGCGATGTCCTCCGCCGCGTCGGCGAGACCCGGCGTCGCTGGCGCGGCGGCAGCGGCGTCGAAAACGATGCGCTCGCCGCCATACACCTTGCGCTTGGGCTCGGCCGCGCTGCCGTCGAGCAGAATCAGTCCCTGCTTGAGCCAACCCTGAAGGCGGCTGCGCGAGTGCTCGGGAAACAGCTTCGCCAATGCGGCGTCGAGCCGCCATCCGGCGCACTCCCGGGGGATTTCCGCGCTCGGGGGCTGGCAGGGGCTTCGGCTATAATCGGCCGCATAGTCATGCGAGGTCTTCACCATGCGTAGTGTAGCGGCATTCCTCCGGGCGCTTGCCCCCATCGTGGTCATTGGCGCCAGTCTCGGTACCACCCTGCTGGGAGGCTGCGGCCTGCTGCCCGACGTGGTCGACGAAACCGCCGGCTGGACACCCAGCAAGCTCTACTCCGAAGCCAAGGAGGCCATGAGCGACGGCGCCTACGACAAGGCCATCAAGTTTTTCGAAAAGCTCGAGTCGCGCTTCCCCTACGGCCGCTATGCGCAGCAGGCGCAGCTTGAAGTTGCCTACGCCTACTTCCGCCAGGGGGAGGTGGCCTCCACCATTGCCGCCTGCGACCGCTTTGTGCGCCTGCATCCGAACCATCCCAACGTCGACTACGCCTACTACCTCAAGGGTCTCGCCAACTTCAACGAAGATCTCGGCCTGATGGGCTACGTCAGCCTGCAGGATCTCAGCGAGCGCGACCCCAAGGCGGCGCGCGACTCCTTCGATGCCTTCAAGGTGCTGGTCGCCAAGTACCCCGAAAGTCGCTATACGCCGGACGCCATGGCGCGCATGAAGTACCTGATCAATACACTGGCGTCCTATGAAGTGCATGTCGCGCGCTACTACATGAAGCGGGAAGCCTACATCGCCGCGCTCAATCGCGCGCAAACTGCGGTCAAGACCTACCCGGACGCTCCCGCCAACGAAGAGGCCCTGTTCATCATGGTCAAGGCCTATGATCTGCTCGGCATGAACAGCCTGCGCGACGACGCCGAGCGCGTGATGCGCAAGAACTTCCCCAAGAGCGAATACTACGAACGCGGCCTCAACCGCGACCTGCCGTGGTGGCGACTCTGGTAGTTCGCGTCCGGCTCAAGCCTTTGCCGTTTGTGACCCGACTTCAAATCTTGCACCACGGCGACACGGCGCAAATCAGAAGCTTGAACACCAGCCTTGATTTTCGCCGTGTCGCCGTGATCACCGTGGTAAATGCTCTTCCGGCGTGTCGAGCTTAGGAAAATTCCCCATGCCCGTCGACATCAATTCACCCCCACTTTGTCTCGGCATCGTCGGCACCGGTGCCATGGGTCGCGGCATTGCCCAGATCGCCGCACAGGCCGGCATCCGCGTGCTGATGTTCGACGCCTTGCACGGCGCCGCAAGCGGCGCACGCGAAACGGTCATCGGCACGCTGGCCAGGCTGGCGGAGAAAGGCAAGATCCCGGCGGAGGCTTTGGCTGCAGCGTCGGCCAGGCTGGAAGTCGTGCCCCGGCTCGAAGGGCTGGCTTCGGCGCAGGTCATCGTCGAGGCCATCGTCGAGAATCTGGATGTCAAGAAAGCCTTGTTCCAGCAGCTCGAGGACATCATCGGCGCCGATTGCATCCTCGCCACCAATACCTCGTCGCTGTCGGTAACCTCCATCGCCGCCGCCTGCAAGCGGCCGGAGCGCGTAGCTGGCCTGCACTTCTTCAACCCCGTGCCGCTGATGAAGATCGTCGAGGTGGTGGACGGCCTGCTCACCGCGCCCCGGGTCAGTGCCGCGCTGCTGGCGCTGGGGCAGCGCATGGGCCACACCGCGGTGCAGACCAGAGACACGCCGGGCTTCATCGTCAACCATGCCGGCCGCGGCTTCGTCACCGAAGCCCTGCGCATCCTCGGCGAAGGCATTGCCGATTTCCGCGAAGTCGATCGCATCATGCGCGAAGCCGCCGGCTTTCGCATGGGGCCGTTCGAACTGATGGATCTCACCGGGCTCGATGTTTCGCAACCGGTGATGGAATCCATCTACCACCAGTACTACGAAGAACCGCGCTACCGGCCCTCGGCCATCGCCGCCCAACGCCTCGCCGGCGGGGTACTCGGGCGCAAGACCGGGCGCGGCTTCTACAGCTATTCCGGTGGCGTACAGGAGCCGGCGGCGGTGGCCGCCGTGCCGGACGCCAGGGCCGCCAGCGTCTGGGTCAGCCAGACCCATCCGGAATGGGCCGACGTCCTGCGCGAGATCGCGGCTGCCGCCGGCATCGAGGTCGAGACCGACTACGCCCCCAGCAGCCAGGCCCTGTGCATCGTCACCCCGCTCGGAGCGGATGCCACCACCGCCTGCGTCACGCAAGGCCTCGACCCCGCACGCAGCGTCGCCATCGACTGCCTGTTGGGGCTCGGCAGCGGCGGCCCGGCGCGCCGCACCCTGATGACCACGCCGCTCACTTCCGCGGCGACGCGCGATGCGGCGCACGCCCTGTTTGCCGCCGACGGCAGCGCGGTCAGCGTGATCCGCGACAGCGCCGGCTTCGTCGCCCAGCGCATCCTCGCCTGTATCGTCAACATCGGCTGCGACATCGCCCAGCAGCGCATCGCCAGCCCGGCCGACATCGACCGCGCGGTAACGCTGGGTCTGGGCTACCCCAAAGGTCCGCTGGCTTTCGGCGACGCCCTGGGCGCCATGAACGTGCTGGCGATCCTCGAAGCCATGCAGAGCTTCTACGGCGACCCGCGCTACCGTCCCAGTCCGTGGCTGAAACGCCGCGCCCTGCTAGGCATCTCGCTCCTTACCGACGACACTTGAGCAAACCCGCCCCGCTCCGCCTGCGCCTTCTGCTCACTCAGGTCTTCTGCGCATAAAAGCGGATCGCATTGCGCCCCGCTTCCTTGGCCTGATACATTGCCGCGTCAGCCCACTTGAGGATTTCATCCTGGCTGGCTTCGTGATTCATGAACAAGGTCACGCCGATGCTCACCGTGCAATGATGTTCGACCGTTGCCGCGATGTTTCCATCACGCCTGATTTCCAGCAGATAGGGTTGCGAGAGGCGGAGGCGGATCTTTTCCGCGACCAGTTCGGCTTGCCCAGTCGATAGGGCTTTATCCGGGCTCAATTCACTCAGCATCACCACGAACTCGTCGCCGCCGAAGCGCGCCACGGTATCCATCTCGCGGATGCAGCTTTTCAGCCGATCCGCCGCTTCCACCAGCAGCAAGTCGCCAACCACATGGCCATGGGTGTCGTTCAGCGGCTTGAAGTTGTCAAGGTCAAGGAACATCAGTGCGCCGTAGCAAGCGCTGCGCTTGCTGGCAGCCATGGTCTGACTCAGGCGGTCGTTGAGCAGGCGACGGTTGGGCAGGCTGGTGAGCGCGTCGTAGAAGGCCAACTGCCGCACCTGCTCTTCCATCCGGTTGCGCTCGGTGATGTCGATGTAGATGGTGACGAAGCCGCCGCCGGGCAGGGGCATGCCGCGGATATCCAGCACCGTTCCGTTGGGACGGACGCGCTCGATGGTATGCGGCTTGAAGTTGCGCGCACGGTCGACGATGGCGGCTGTCTGCTGCTCCGGGTCGCCCGGGCCGTATTCGCCGCGGCCCACGTTGTAGCGGATGATGTCCTCGAAATTCAGGTCGGGCCGGGCAAACAGCGAATCGGGCAGTTCCATCAACTGCCTGAACTGCTTGTTGTGCGCGGCCAGGCGCAGGTCGGCGTCGAACAGGGAGATGGCCCCGGGGAAATTCTCGATGATTGCCGAGAGCACGTCGTTCTGCCGCACCAGCTTTTCCTCGATGCCCTTGCGCTGCGTGATGTCATGCCAGATGCAGTAGATGAGTTGCCTGTCCCCGACCACGATGATCGAGAGCGTCACCTCGGCGATGAAATTCGTGCCGTCGGCCTTGCAGTGCGTCCATTCAAACCGGTGCAGACCCCGCTCCCGGGCGATGGCCATCATTCTCTCCGCCTTGGCGTAGGAGTTCTCGCCGTCGGCTTGCACCGCCGGCGAAAGCCTTGATGGATGGACGTTCAGGAGTTCCGCTTGCCCTGAGTAGCCAAGCGCCCTGACGGCCGCTTCGTTGCATTTGACAAAGCGGTTGCCGTCGATGATCCACGCCGGATCAGGCGACGACTCGAACAGCTGCTTGAACCAGCTCTGATCGGTTTCAAAGGCGGAAAGTGGCATCGGCTATAGTCCTTTGGCGTCGGCCAATGATGCCATCATAGCCGGCCGGGCGCAATCTCCGCTGCAGGGTGGGAATACGTGGCGCCCCGCCGCCGTGGCAATTACAGCCTCCCGGCAGTCTCAGACGCCGCGCTGCCGGCGCACCTCGAACAGGCAGATGCCGGCAGACACCGAAACATTGAGGCTTTCGACGCTGCCGTGCATCGGAATGCGCGCCAGTTCGTCGCAGGTCTCACGCGTCAGGCGGCGCATGCCGTCGCCTTCGGCGCCGAGCACCCAGGCGCAGGGACCTTTCTGGTCGATGGCATAAAGCTCGCGCTCGGCCGAACCTTCGGCGCCGATGACCCAGATGCCGCGTTCCTGAATCTCCCGCAGCGAGCGCGCCAGATTCGTCACCACGACGTAGGGCACGGTATCGGCGGCGCCGCTGGCAACCTTGATCACCGTGGCGTTGAGGCCGCAGGCCTTGTCTTTCGGCGCCACCACCGCATGCGCCCCGGCGGCATCGGCGACGCGCAGGCAGGCGCCGAGATTGTGCGGATCGGTGACGCCGTCCAGTACCAGCAGCAAAGCCGGTTCGGTCAAACCATCGAGCACGTCGTCCAGCGTCACGTGCTTTGCCTGCGCCGCGACGCGCGCCACCACCCCCTGATGCTGGGTGCCGCCGGCCAGGCCGTCGAGGCGCCTGGCATCGGACAGGATGACGCGCACGCCGCGGGTCTCGGCCAGTCGCAACAGGTCGCGCATGCGGCCGTCCTGGCGCCCCTCGGCCACGGTTATTTCCCTGACGTCATCGGCGGCGTGGCGCAGCTTGGCGGTGACGGCATGAAAGCCGTGGATCAGGCGGGTGTCATTGCGGGTGTCAGTCATTGCCGGCCTCTTTGAGTATGCGGACTTCGCGTTGCGGATAGGGAATGCTTATGCCGGCCTGCTTGAATTCGCGCCAGATCGCCAGATTGATGTCCGAGCGCAGCACGCCGACGCCGGCTGCCGGATCGGCGACCCAGAAGCCGAGTTCGAGATTGATGCCGGATTCGGCAAATTCCTTGAGCAGCACCGCCGGCGCCGGCTCAGCGACCACCCTCTGCTGCGTCCTGGCCGCCGCCACCATGATGGCCATGGCGCGTTCCAGGTCGCTGTCATAGCCGACCTGCAGCGGCAGCGCCACGCGCACGTGGGGGTCGCTGTAGGACTCGTTCTGCACCACCGAACCGACCAGCAGTTCGTTGGGCACCAGGGCTTCGATGCCGTTCAGGTTCTTCAGCACGGTATAGCGCGTGGTGATGCGCGTCACCTCGCCGCGGTCGCTGCCGACCGAAATGAGGTTGCCGATGCGGATCGAATTGTCGAGCAGCAGGATGAAGCCGGAGACGTAGTTGCTGGCGATCTTCTGCAAACCGAAGCCGAGGCCGACACCGAGCGCGCCGCCGAACACCGACAGCGTGGTGAGATCGATGCCGACCATCGGCAGACCGATCAGCACCGCAACCAGTATCAGCAGCGCACGCGACAGGCGTGCCAGCACCGCACGCAGATTGTTGTCGAGTCCGGCCGCCGCATTCAGCCGCGATTCGATCGCGCTGGAGAGCCAGAGCGCCAGCAGGACGGTGGCGAGGACCGCGGCGGCGCCCTGGAGGAAGATCCATAAGCTCAGCTTCTGTTTGCCGGCGGTGAAGGTCACCGACTCCAGCGCGTCTATCACGTCGGGCAGCAGGCCCGTGATGTGCAGGGCGACGATGGCCCACACCAGCAGGGAAAAGACCCGCTCGAACTGGGCCAGCCAGGTGGCGTCGATGAAACTCACCCGCAGCACGTAGAACACCACGCGAATCACCGCCAGCGAGCCCAGCAGCGGCAGTGCCAGCGAGAACAGGCCGACGTGGATCCACTGCTGCGCCAGAGGACGCGCCAGCAGCACCAGGATCAAGGCCAGCATGGGAAAGGTGATGCGGCGCAGTCCGCCGCGGCCGAGCTCCCAGGCGCGGCCGCCGGCGACGTGCCTGCCGCGCAGCAGGCGTTCGCCCAGTTTCGCCAGCAGCAGGCAGGCCGCCAGCGCCAGCAGTTGCCAGACCAGATCCGCTTCACCCAGATCGGCGATGAATCCGCGCCAGAGGCTGGCAAGTTGGTGTTGGCTCATGTCAGTTGGATCCGCTCATTGCTTCGGCCTCGTCGCGATGGCGCTGCCAGTTGTCCAGGTAGCGCCGCGCCAGTGCAGGATTGTCGCGCAACAGCAGCAGGTTTTCGGCATTGCGCGCCTGCGCCGACCAAGTGAAATTGTAGCTGCCGGTGATGACGATGCCGTGTTCGCCGGGCACGTCGATCAGGATGATCTTGTTGTGGGCCGCGGCGTAACGCGTTTCCAGCCAGACCGGTATGCCCCCTGCAAGCAGTTTCGGGATCAGCGAATTCTCGCCCTTGGCGGCCATCTCCCTGTCGGTCAGCACCTCGACCGCCACGCCGCGACTCTTGGCGTCGAGCAGCGCCGCGGCGATCGCGCGACTGGTGAGCAGATAGGCCTGCACATGCACGCTCTGCTTCGCCTTGCCCAGCGCCCGCACGATGGCGCCCTCGGCATCGTCCCACGGTGTGAACAATGCCTCGACGCTGCCCGTTGCCGGCAACGGCGCCGCCACGACGGCAACACTGGCGCCGAAAAACAGCGCCAGTGCCGTTAACAGCGACCATCTCCCCAGCCCCCTTCCAGGGGGTGACTGCGGTTCGCGGGCTGCGCCCGCTCCATGTTTAACGTTCATTTGGTCCGTTCCAGCACCGCCGCATAGAAGGCATCGGTGCCGTGCTTCTGCGGCGACAGGCGCATGTCCTCGCCGCAGTCGATGATGATGCCCTGTGCCGCCAGCACCTCTTGCGCCGACAGGCGATGGAAGTCGGCATGGGTGGCGAGGAAGGCATCGACGATGGCTTCGTTCTCCTCGGCGAGAATGCTGCAGGTGGCATACACCAGGCGACCGCCGGGCCGGACCAGTTTTGCCGCCGCGGCGAGAATCGCCGCCTGCTTGGCGGTCAGCTGATCCACGCTCTGCGGCGACTGGCGCCATTTCAGGTCGGGGTTGCGGCGCAATGTCCCCAACCCGGAACAGGGTGCGTCCACCAGCACCCGGTCGGCCTTGCCCGCCAGCCGCTTCACCCGCGTGTCATTCTCGCCGGAGAGGCAGGCCGGATGCACGTTCGACAGCCCGGCGCGGGCGGCGCGCGGTTTCAGCTTGGCCAGCCGCTTGTCGGATACGTCAAAGGCATACAGGCGTCCGGTGGAGCGCATCAGCGCCCCCAGGATCAGCGTCTTGCCGCCGGCGCCGGCACAGAAATCCACCACCATCTCGCTGCGTTTCGGCGCCAACAGGTAGCCCAGCAGTTGCGAGCCCTCGTCCTGCACCTCGATGCTGCCGTCGAGGAAAGCCGGATGCTTCTGCAGGTAGGGCTTGGTCTTCAGCCGCAGCCCCAGCGGCGAATACGGGCAGGGTGCGGCGACGATGCCGTCGGCGGCGAGAAGCGTTATCACCGCCTCGCGTTCCGCCTTCAGCGAATTCACGCGCAGATCAAGCGGCGCCGGCGTGTTGAGGGCGCGCGCCAGGGCCAGCAGTTCGTCCGGCGTCATTCTCAGTGCCAAGCGCTCCGCCAGCCAGTCGGGGAAATCCAGCTGCTCGGCCAGGCTCAGTTCCGGTTCCGGCTGGCGCCGGATGTCGGCCAGCCATTCTGCTTCGCCCGGCAGCAGCGCGCCTTCGAGCTGGCGCTGCGACATGCCGCGCACCCGCGACAGCGACAGCAGCACCAGTTCGCGCGGCGAGATGCGGCGCGGCGCGGTCGCCTTCGGACCGCGCCTGGGCGTCGCCCCCGGCGCGAGGAACGCCGGCTCGAGATTCGGCCCCGAGGCGGCGAGGCGCTCCAGCAGGCGTTTGCGGCGCAACACGGCATAGGCCGTTTCGGCGATGAAGGCACGATCCCTGGCTCCGCTCTTGCGCGCGCGGAAGAAGGCCGAGAGGGCGCCGTCGGCCGGCAAAATGAAAGTCAGCAGTTGCGCGGTCGCGGCCACTGCGGCATTCAGCAGATCGGCGCCAAGCCCGTCCGCCGCGGCCGGCGTGTCGCCCGCCGCATGCCGCTCAGCACTTTCATCGCGACGCCGGCCGCCGGCGCGCGGCCTGGCGGTTTGCCTGTCATCCTTGGGATTGCCGCCCCTGCTCTTGAAAGAGGGCTTTGATGCAGTAGTCATTGTTTCTCCAGGGTGTCGGTGTCGTCCGCAAGCTGATCGAAGATCTCGCCCTTGCGGTCGGTAAAACGTATTTTCAGGGGCAGCCCGCGCTTCTCTGCTGCGATCCACAGTTCGATGCTGTCGCTGCCGCTGCGGGTCCTCAGGTGCGTGGCCAGGCGCTCACCGGAGGGCAGCGCCACGGCTTCCTCGCCGAGGATTTCGAAATGGTAGGTCTCCAGTCTGCGCCCGGTGGCTATGGCCAGGTCCAGTACGCCGCTTTTCGGCGCCAGCAGCACCAACTGGTAATACATCGAAAGCATGTCCTGCGCGCCGGCGGCGACAGCCTCCTCGCGCCCGGCATAGGCGACGATGCGGCGCGTCCAGTCGAAGTTCGCGGTATCCAGCCCGCCGACACGCTCATGGCGGAACTGATGCGGCTTGAGGCCCTCTGCCGTCACCTCGCCGCGGCTCGTCTGCACTACCCGCGCCGGCCTGAAGACGGCCGCCAGCCCGGTGGTTTCGGTGACGCTTTGCAGGCTGTAGGCGAGTCCGTCATGTTCCCAGGTATGCACCGACTGGCCGATGACGAAGCCGCCCTCGCCGCGCGTAATGGAGTAGCGCAGACGCCCCTTGAGCGGCAGCGCGCCGGGCGGCGGCGGCAGCGGAGCCGGCGCCGCTGCCGTAGGAAGCGGGGCAAAGACGGCCGGCGGGGGCTCGAATACCGGCACCTCCGGCACGGGGACAGGCGCAGCGGCGACGGGCGCTACGGCAGCCGTTGCCGCTGTCGCCGCATGCGGCCGCGGCTTGTCCGCTGCAGGCTTCGGCGCCGGCCTGGCGGCGGGTGCCGCTTCCTGGCGTGACGGCGGCGGCAGCAACACGGCGCCCAGCGTCAGCGGCGCCTCGGCCTCATTGACGCCGGGGAGCGTCCAGCCCGGGCTGACCAGCGCCGCAACGTGGATCAGGGCCGAGGCAAGCAGGGCCAGAGCAAGCGGCATCTCAGTCGGCTTGCGGCGCGTGCAGCGAGCCGCAAGCCGCGGTCTCGCCGGCCAGTCGCGCGCGACCGTCCGCCAGTTGCAGCCGGCCTTCCAGAAACCAGCGCGCCACACGCGGATAGAGAACATGCTCCTCGGCCAGCACGCGACGGGCCAGGCTGTCGGCGTCATCGTCGGCCAGAACCGGCACCGCCGCCTGGGCGATGATCGGCCCGCCGTCGAGCGCCGGCGTGACGAAATGCACGCTGCAGCCATGCAGCCGGACCCCGGCGGCCAAGGCCTGGGCGTGCGTCCTGACGCCGGGGAAGGCAGGCAACAGGGAGGGATGGATATTCAGCAGGCGGCCTTCAAAGCGGCGCACGAAACCGTCGGTAAGGATGCGCATGAAACCGGCAAGCAGCACCAGGTCGGGCGCGTGACGCTCAATTTCGTCGGCCAGCACGGCATCGAATTCCTCGCGCGAGGCAAAACCGCGGTGGTCGATGGCGATGCCGGCAATGCCGCGGCCGGCCGCCGCCGCAAGGCCCGCCGCATCCGGGCGATTGCTGATGACGGCGGCGCAGGTGCCGGGCAGACCGGCATCGAGCAGCGACTCCATGTTGCTGCCGCGGCCGGAAATGAGGATGACGTAGCGTTTCATCGCAGCGCCATGACCGGGAGAAACACCGCCGTGGCCAGGCTTTGCGCCACCCGGGCGATGGTGCGGTGGCCCTTGTCGGCGACCACGCTCGAGAGCAGGTCGAGGTTGCCGATCATCTTGCCGAATTCACGCTCGAAGCTGAGGTTCGCCGCCTGCCCGCCCTGCCCCGTTTCATTGCTCAGCAACAGCAGGGCACCGCCGCCATCGCGCGCATTGGCCAGCTTCCAGGCGGCAATCTCGAGGTTGCGCGCACTGTTGTAGAGTTTCTGCGCATCGAGGTCGTCGAGCATGAAGAACTCCGTCTTTTCGTCGAATGCGGCATTCAGCATGGCGCCGATGCCGGCGATGAACACGGCGACGCGGTCGCCGGCGAAATCCTCGCGCAGAGCCAGCAGGATGGCTTCCGTGCCTGACTTGCCGCCGGCTTCCGGCAGACGCCAGCCGTTGCGCGGATCGAGCAGGCGATCGAGCGCCGCCTCGACACTGGCGTGGCCGCCCTTCTTCCATTCGCGCGGATTGCGCCGGTAGAGCTTTTCCGCAAGTACCCGCAGGCTGGCAAACACCTCGCGCCGATGGACATCGGCAACACGGTCGATGTCGCTCTTGCCGATCTGCTTGGGATCGAAACTGGCCACCGAATCACCTGCCGAGCGATTCCGCTCACCCGGCTGCGCAGCCGCCTGCAGGCCGTTTTGGGCGCAGCCGGCCTGCAGCAGGATGAGGGCTGTCGCCGCGCCGCGCATGTTCAGGAAGCGTTCGCCGCAAAACGCTGGCGCAGCCACGCCAGCACCAGGGGCAGCAGCGACAGGCCGATGGTGCCGAAGACAATCAGGGAAAGATTGGCCTTGACCCATGGCAGGTTGCCGAACCAGAAACCGGCAAGGCACAGCGAGAAAACCCAGAGCACCGCGCCGCAAAGATCGAACAGGAAATAGCGCGCATAGGTCATGTTGGCGACACCGGCGACAAAGGGCGCAAAAGTCCGCACGAACGGCATGAAGCGCGCCACCAGCATGGTCTTGCCGCCATGCGTCTCATAGTAGGCGTGCGTCAGGTCGAACGCCTTGCGATTGAAGAAACGCGACTTCTCGCCCCATGTCAGGATGCGCTTGCCCGCCCAGCGGCCGACCCAGTAGTTGGTGTTGTCGCCGAGCACGGCCGCCGCCAGCAGCACGCCGGTGACGATGCCGATGTCGAAACTGCCGCCGCTGGTCGCGGCCAGGGCCCCGGCCACGAAAAGCAGCGAATCGCCGGGCAGGAAAGGCGTCACGACGAGACCCGTCTCGCAAAACACGATGGCGAAAAGTATGGCGTAAACCAATGTGCCGTACTGCGCCAGGAGCATGGACAGGTACTTGTCCACGTGCAGGACGACATCGATGAACTGGGCGAGAAATTCCACGTGGGCGCAAACGGGCAGGGAAAGGCGTGATTTTACCGGAAGCTATATGTCCCCGAACCGCAGGTGAGGGGACGGTATCCCGGCGATATGTCCCCGAACCGATGGTGAGGGGCCGGTATCCGGAGGATAATCCGGCCCCTATGGGAATCATCAAGCCGCTGCCGGAACTCCTGATCAGCCAGATCGCCGCCGGCGAAGTGGTGGAGCGGCCGGCGTCGGTGCTCAAGGAGTTGCTGGAAAACAGCCTCGACGCCGGCGCCACGAGGATCGACGTGCAACTCGAAGAAGGTGGCGTGCGCCTGATCCGCGTCGTCGATGACGGCGCCGGCATCGCCCCGGAAGACCTGCCGCTGGCCCTGGCGCGCCACGCCACGAGCAAGATCGCCAGCCTCGACGAACTGGAGCGGGTCGCCAGCTACGGCTTTCGCGGCGAAGCGCTGGCCTCCATCGCCTCGGTCGCCCGCGTCACTATAACCAGCCGCCACGCCTCGCAGACCCATGCCTTCCGGCTGCGCAGCGAGGCCGGCGGCGTTGAACCGGCGGCGCTGGCCGGCGGCACCGTGATCGAAGTCGCCGACCTGTACTTCAACACCCCGGCGCGGCGCAAGTTCCTCAAGTCCGAGGCCACCGAATTCGCCCATTGCGACGAGGTCCTGCGCCGCATGGCGCTGGCGCGACCGGACGTCGCCTTCACGCTGAGCCACAACGGCAGCGCCAAACGCCGTCTCGCCGGCGCCGACTTCCCGCGACGCGCCCGGGAAATCATCGGCGAGGATTTCTTCCCCCAGGCCCGGCCGCTCGACGCCAGCGCCGGGCCCTTGCGGCTTTCCGGCCTCGCTGCGCTGCCGGCCTATTCACGGGCGGGACGCGACGAGCAGTATTTCTTCGTCAACGGCCGCTTCGTCCGCGACAAGCTGCTGATGCACGCCGCGCGCCAGGCCTGGGCCGACATCCTGCACGGGGCGCGGCATCCGGCCTACGTGCTGTTCCTCGAACTCGACCCCGCCGGCGTCGATGTCAATGTCCATCCGGCCAAGACCGAGGTGCGCTTTCGCGATGCCCGCGGCATCCACCAGTTCGTTTTTCATGTCCTGCAGCGCACCCTGGCCACCCCGCTGAGCGCCGCCGCGGCTGCGCCGGAGCCGACACCGGGCTACGCGCCATCCGCCTTTTCCCTCTCGCGCCAAGCCGGCCTGGCGGTCGGCGAAGCGGCTGCCAGGCCTTACCTTGAATTCGCCCGCACGGCGTTCGCCGCAGCCGAAGGCGACGTGCCGCCGGCGCCGGCGGCCGCCACCGGGGACGGCGCTGCGCCGCTGCTCGGCTACGCCATCGCGCAGTTGCACGGCGTCTATATCCTCGCCCAGAATGCCACCGGCATGGTGCTGGTGGACATGCACGCCGCACATGAACGCATCCTCTACGAGAAGCTGAAAAACAGCCTCGACGCCGGACCACCGGCGACGCAGGCGCTGCTGGTGCCGCTGCTGCTGTCGGCCGGCGAAGCCGAAATGGCGACGGCCGGCGAACAGGGCGAGGCCCTGGCTGCGCTGGGCTTTGCCGTCGCCGCCGCCGGACCGCGGGAACTCGCCGTGCGCAGCCTGCCGGCATTGCTGGCGGGCGGCAACGCGGTCGATCTGGTGCGCTCGCTGCTCGGGGAACTGGCCGAACATCCGGCCAGCCGCGTGATCGAAACCCGTCGCAACGAACTGCTGGCGACCATGGCCTGCCACGGCGCGGTGCGCGCCCACCGGCTGCTCAGCCTGCCGGAAATGAACGCCCTGCTGCGCCAGATGGAAGAGACCGAGCGCGCCGACCAGTGCAACCACGGCCGGCCGACCTGGGTTCAGTTGTCGATGGCGGAACTCGACAAGCTGTTCCTTCGTGGCCGCTAAGCCCCGTCCGTTAACGCTCCCGCAAGGTGACCGGCGACCGCCGGCCATTCTCCTCATCGGCCCCACCGCCAGCGGCAAGACGGCGCTGGCCTTCGAACTGGCGACGCGCCTGCCCTGCGACATCATCAGCATCGATTCGGCTCAGGTGTTTCGCGACATGGACGTCGGCACCGCCAAGCCCGATGCCGCCACGCTGGCGCGTTTCCCGCACCGGCTGATCGACCTCATCACGCCGGAGCAACGCTATTCGGCGGCAGCTTTCCGCAGCGACGCGCTGCGCGAGATGGCGGCCAGCACCGCAGCCGGCCGCATTCCGCTGCTGGTCGGCGGCACCATGCTCTACGTCAAGGCGCTGCGCTCGGGCCTCGCCGACCTGCCGCAGGCCGATCCGGCGCTGCGCGCGCAGATCGACGCCGAAGCCGCGGCGCGCGGCTGGCCCGCCCTGCATGCCGAACTGGCGCTACTTGACCCGGACACGGCGGCGCGACTCAAACCCAACGATGCCCAGCGCATACAGCGCGCCGTCGAAGTGCTGCGTCTGAGCGGTCGCAGCCTCGGCAGTTTTTTCGCCGAGCAGGAGCGCGCCGCCCTGCCTTTCCGCAGCCTGACGCTGGCGCTGGTGCCGGCCGATCGCGGCGCCCTGCACCGGCGCATCGAACAGCGCTTTGACGCCATGCTGCAGGCCGGCCTGATCGATGAAGTAGCGGGCCTGCGGAGAAAGTACCAACTCGACGGCGGACTGCCTTCGATGCGCTGCGTCGGCTACCGCCAGGTCTGGGAAATGCTCGAAGGACAATTGCCGCGCGGCGAATTGCGCGACCGCGGCGTGTTCGCCACGCGGCAGTTCGCCAAGCGGCAGCTGACCTGGCTGAGGAGCATGGACGAACTGAGGATCTTCGATCCGCTGGCGGCGGATCCAACGGCGGCCGTGCTGGCCGCGGTCGATGCCCACCTGTCGGAATGAGTTGTCGCCGGCCCGCACCGGGCTGCGGGTTCAGCCGGCGCTAAATGACGATGGTCTGCGCCTGGCCCTCGCCGCGCGCCTCGATGCGTCCGATGTGATGGACCGTCTCGCCGGCCGCGGCAAGCAGTTGCCGCGCAGCGCCGGCATTGGCTTCGGCAACGATCACCACCATGCCGATGCCGCAGTTGAAGACCCGATGCATTTCGGCGTCGGCCACCTGGCCTTCCTTTTGCAGCCACTGAAACAGGGGCGGCAGGGGCCAGTTGTTGCGGTCGATGATCGCCGTCAGATTGTCGGCCAGCACCCGCGGGATGTTTTCGGTGAGGCCGCCGCCGGTGATGTGCGCCATGCCCTTCACCGGCATCGCCTGCATCAGCGCCAGCAGCGACTTGGCGTAGATGCGCGTCGGCGCAATCACCGCATCGGCCAGCGGCACGCCGCCGATATCCATGGCCAGGTCGGGCCGGGCGCGCTCAAGAATCTTGCGGATCAGCGAATAGCCGTTGGAGTGCGCGCCGGACGAGGCCAGCCCGAGCACGACATCGCCCGGCCGGATCGACTTGCCGTCGATGATCGCCGACTTTTCCACCGCGCCGACGGCGAAGCCGGCCAGGTCGTATTCGCCTTCCGGGTACATGCCGGGCATTTCCGCGGTCTCGCCGCCGATCAGCGCGCAGCCGGCGAGTTCGCAACCCCGGGCGATGCCTTCGACCACCGTCGCGGCGGTGTTTACGTCGAGCCGGCCGCAGGCGAAGTAGTCGAGGAAGAACAGCGGCTCGGCGCCCTGCACCAGGATGTCATTGACGCTCATCGCCACCAGATCCTGGCCGACGGTGTCATGGCGGTTCCACTGGAAGGCCAGCTTGAGCTTGGTGCCGACGCCATCGGTGCCCGACACCAGCACCGGATCGCGAAACTTCTTGGAGATCTCAAACAGCGCGCCGAAGCCGCCGATGCCGGCCAGCACCTCGGGACGCATGGTACGTTTGGCGGCCGGCTTGATGCGCTCGACCAGAGCGTCGCCGGCATCGATATCGACCCCGGCATCGCGGTAGGTCAGCGGGTTGGAAGCGGAGGTGGAATCAGTCAAGATGGAGTCCTAGCAGACACGGGCGGAACGAATGACAGGGGCACGGTTTGCGGCCGGATGGGCGATAATCCGCGCTGCCAATCACAGCGATGCTGCGAATTTTACCGGAAATGACCGCGCCTCCCGACACCCGCCGCAGCGACCTCCTGCAAGCCAGCCTGTGGATAGCGGCCGGACTGGCGATTCTCGCCCTGCTCTACACGCTGTCGCCGATCCTGACGCCCTTTCTGCTGGCGGGAATCCTCGCCTATATCTGCAACCCGGCGACCGACCGCATTGCCGGCTGGGGCCTGCCGCGCCTGCTGGCCGTAGTTCTGGTCATGCTGGCGCTGACGGCGCTGGCCGCCTGCCTGATCCTGATCATCCTGCCCTTGCTGTACGAAGAGGGCGCAGTGCTCGCGGCTCGCACACCCGAGGCGCTGACGCTGGCCAACGAGAAGCTCTCGCCCTGGCTGCGCGAGCACTTCGGCATCCGCCTGCGCTTCGATTCGGCCTCGCTGCAGAAGCTGGCCGCCGGCAACTGGGACACGGTGCAGGCCATCCTCGAGCGCATCTACCTTTCGCTCAAGATCGGCGGCGTGGCGCTGGTGGGCCTCGCCATCAACCTGATGCTGGCGCCGGTGGTGATGTTCTACCTGCTGCTCGACTGGCACGGCATGCTGGCCAGGGCCAGCCGCATCATCCCCCGCCCCTGGCACGCCAAGGTAACCGGCGTGGCGCAGGAAATCGACGGCGTGCTGTCGCAATACCTGCGCGGCCAGCTGCTGGTCATGGCCCTGCTGGCGGCCTACTACGTCGCCGCCCTGTGGCTGGCCGGCATTCCCTCGGCGCTGTCGATAGGCATCGTCACCGGCCTGCTGATCTTCATTCCCTATCTCGGCTTTGCCACCGGACTGGTGCTTGCCCTGCTGGTGGCCGCGCTGCAGTTCGCGGGATGGGGACCGGTCGTCGCGGTGATGATCGTGTATGGCATCGGCCAGGTACTCGAAAGTTTCCTGCTCACGCCCTTCCTCGTCGGCGAGCGCATCGGCCTGCATCCGCTGGCGGTGATCTTCGCCCTGATGGCCTTCGGCCAGCTGTTCGGCTTCTTCGGCATCCTCGCCGCGCTGCCGGCATCGGCGGCGCTGCTGGTCGGGCTGCGCGAAGTGCGGGTGCTGTATCTGGCCAGCCGCTTTTACCGGGGACGATAGATGGCCGCGCCGCAACAGCAGATGCTGCTTGATCTCAAGCCCGAGCAGCCGCCGACGCTGGACAACTTCGTCATCGGCGCCAATGCCGAACTGCTGCAGCGCCTGCGCGGCCTGGGCGACACCCGCAACTTCGAGGCGCTCTACATCTGGGGACCGCCAGGCTGCGGCAAGAGCCATCTGCTCGAGGCGACCGCCGCGACCGCGCTGCCGCAGCGACCGCTGACGGTTGTGCGCGGCGCGGAGGCCGGCGCCGAACTGCTGCTGGCACCCGGCAGCCTGCTGGTGATCGACGATATCCAGGAACTCGGCGCCGAGGCCCAGATCGCCCTGTTTCGTGCCTTCAACGGCGCACGCTTTCTCGGCCTGGCGCTGTTGCTGGCCGGCAAGGTACCGCCGCTGCGGCTGGGCCTGCGCGAGGATCTGCGCACCCGCATCGGCCAGACCCTGATCTACGAAATCCAGTCCCTGTCCGACGACGAAAAGGCAACCGCCTTGCGCCGCCACGCCATCGAGCGCGGCATGCTGATGGACAGCGGCGTGGTGCATTACCTGCTGCGTCACGGCCGCCGCGACCTGCCCTCGCTGATGACCATGCTCGACAGCCTCGACCGCGCCTCGCTGCAACAAAAGCGCCCGCCCACCCTGCCCTTGCTGCGCGAACTGATGCAGACCTCGCTCGACCTCGACAAGGATTCCAATCCGCCATGAACCTCGCCCTGTTTGACCTCGACAACACGCTGCTGTCAGGCGATTCCGACTTCGAGTGGGCGCAATTCCTCATCGGCAAGGGAGTCCTCGACCGCGAAGTGCATGAAGCCAGGAACCTGGAATTCTTCGAACAGTACAAGGCCGGCACACTGGACATTCATGCCTTCCTCGATTTCCAGCTCGCCCCCCTGGCGCGTCACACGCGCGCCGAACTCGACGCCTGGCACCGCGAATTCATGATGACGCGGATCCGGCCGCTGATCTCCGATGCGGCACGCAAACTGGTTGCGAAGCACGCCGCCAGCGGCGACCTGCTTGCCATCGTCACCGCCACCAACAGCTTCGTCACCGCACCGATCGCCCGCGAGTTCGGCATCCCGCACCTGATCGCCACCATACCGGCGCAAGAAGGCGGCCGCTTCACCGGCCGGCCGCGCGGCATGCCGTCCTTTCGCGAAGGCAAGATCGTGCGCGTCGAAGCCTGGCTCGAATCACTCGGCCTGTGGCTCGGCAGTTTCGGGCAGAGCTGGTTCTACAGCGATTCGCACAACGATCTGCCGCTGCTGGAAATAGTCTCGAATCCGGTCGCGGTCGATGCCGATACGACACTGGCACAAGCAGCCGCACAAAGGGGTTGGCCGCAGATCAGCCTGCGCGGCTAGCCCGCGGCAACGGCCGTTCCGCCTATTGCCGGCATTCGCAAACAGCGCCGGCCTATTCGGGTATACTCCGCCCCCTGCAAACGGCAGCGAGCCTCGTGTTCAAAGCCGTTTTCGGAGACGTGGCCGAGTGGTCGAAGGCACGCCCCTGCTAAGGGCGCATCTGGGCAAAACCTGGATCCAGGGTTCGAATCCCTGCGTCTCCGCCAGTACATTGTCATATCACGGTCTTTGAC
>Ga0194060_10000056_pt1 | contig 76008 bp, 76 predicted proteins | sample SepL225m_MetaG_FD_163427 | JGI IMG/M metagenome (GOLD analysis project Ga0194060, IMG submission 163427) | Anoxic zone freshwater microbial communities from boreal shield lake in IISD Experimental Lakes Area, Ontario, Canada - Sep2016-L222-5m | ecosystem: Environmental > Aquatic > Freshwater >... | reverse complement strand
ATCATAAGCATTGTCGCCGCCTAAAACATTATCAGTTGGTGGCTCAGGATAACCGAGGAAGTTAACTTCAAAAGAATAAGCAGAATCGATGGCAAGTGCAACTTGTTGTACATTATCAACAACAGAAAGCGCCGAATCATAATTAGGCATATTAGTTCCGGAATTATCATAATGTATCCTGAACCTGCCGGAAGGCGAAAGCATACTCGCCTGCATAACCGGCCTGTCATAGATAGTTTTTAATAAAGCCTGTTGCTGTGGCGTAAAATTCCGAAAATTAGAATATATCTGAGCAGACAATTCAAAGCTGCATTTATTATTGAATCCTTCCGGAACAGTCTGCGCCGGAATACCTTCAGTTGCATCCTGATTCTTACATGAAAGATAAACATTAAAAAGCGAATCAAGATATGCCCTGCCAGGTGATTCCTGAGCGACAACAATTATCTGAAACAGCAGAATAAACAGAACAATTAAACTTATGATTAAAACGTGATTTCTTTTATCGTAATACAATTTTCCGCCTTGTCAGTATAAACTAAATGGTTTTTATTAAAATTCATGCTCTTCACAAAATAACTGCCTGCATTTATTGATTCGATAAGTTTTTTGCCGTAAAGAGTTCTTTCATTCGGTGACTCTATTATCCTCTCAATCGTTGAATTTTTCTTATCATAAATCAAAAGTTTGTTTAAACCGGTAAACTTATTTTCTACGCAGAATATTTGAGACTCATTAAGACCATTTAAATCGGAGAGCGATCCTTTAAGATTCATCTTTATTGAGCCGTCGGGAGTCGAGATAACGGAGAAGTTCTCTTTCCGGCTAAATATAAAGTTGACCGCTTCATTTCTGTTCTTATTAAATAAATCGCCAACATAACAGGTAATCTGACTTTCGCCGGCAGGCGGAATTACATATTTTGTCTGTTGCGTAAGAACGTCCAGGTCTTTCCCAATAATAGCCTTTACAAAGATAAAGGCATGCTTCTCCTTTTTCCAGTAAAAAATTGCCATCGGATTTTCTATTATAAGTCGGCCACTTATAACATTAGAAGCATAATTTTCAGAACTGATCAGATTATATCTGAAATTACTATAGCTGTAAACAAGTAGCCTCATATTGCCATTTTTATTCACGAGAATATATATCTGCGCCCGTTCCGGGTTCTCATCACGTAGTATCTTTATATCCTCAATCGGGTCAGGCGAATATATCTTTTCTTTTTTCACCGACTTATCCGCAAAGTTCACCGTAAAAGCCTCGATAAGCTTTTTCCCTTTTGAATAGCAGTAAAATGTCTTCAGATTCTCTTGCTGATCATCTATTTCCATTGACGAGCATGTATCAATCATAGCAATGGAATAAAAAACAGAAGGTATCCCTGAACTGTTGCATATCATCAGATTAAGAGCAGGTTTATTGTAATCGAAATAACAAATATCTAATATCATGTCATTCCGGCAGTCAAAATAGTTCAGGCAAGCCGGTTTTGCACCAATGGCAATGCTTGTATTATCTTTAATTACTTTAAGCTCGCTCACCAAATAAAGCTTTCCGGCTTTATTTAATGCCAGCAACCCGTCAATGAATCTGCTATAAAACGGAATCAGGTCAGTCAGACCCGGTTTGCTTAAATAAAGCTGCTCGCGGAAAAATTTATTATTCTCGCGTGCGAAGATAACTGACATCTCCGACTTATCGCGGTTCAGATAAACGATATCATTCATCCCGTCGCGGTTAAAGTCTCCAATCGCTACCTTATCAATCTTATTGTCAAAGGACAGAAGAAGTGTAGTTTCAAAAGAAGCACGGTTATCGCCATAAATAAACAGAAGATTATTATCCTCGGCAATTATTATATCCTGGAATCCGTCAAGGTTGAAGTCATAGGTCATTAGTAAGCTGACTTTTCCTGAAACAGGAATCTCCCTGACCTCGTTAAATTCTCCCCGCGAATTATTATAAAAGAACTTCAGAGAGCTACCAAGCAGATCAATAGCCGCTATATCAGGATATCCATCATTATTAAGATCGACAAATACGGCGCAAGAGAAAATCTTTTTATCAAATATTTTCTTTTCAACAAGACTTCTGTCTTTTTCGCTTATTATCGAAAGTCCGTTAAACGAGCTTCCCGACAAAAGCATCTCGCGTCTGTCATCTCCGTTGATGTCCGCTACCGAAAGGTTTGATGGATAGGAATTTAGTTTTAATACTTTTTCCATGTAAACCGCACCTGACTCAATCGTTCGCAATATTCCCGCCCGTCTGTCCTTCCTTGAAATAAAAGCATACCGTGTCGATAGTTTCTCTTTCTTATCAAGAGCCTGAATACCTGAAATTTCAAATTTTATTTTGCTCGCTTTTGACCTGTCAAATCCTCCGTTTACAATTCCATTATAAGCCGTAAGGCTTTTATCGTCTGAACCATAAAGCAAAACATCGGTATAAAAATCATTATTGTAGTTTAAGGCAAAGAGGGACTGATAGTTTTTGTCAGCAGCATAGCTGTCGTATTTACAAAAACCATTTATTGGAATTTGGGCAGGACAAAGCTTTGGATAAAGCAGAGAAATAATTACAAGGCTAAATAACAGCGTTACGCGCTTTAAGCCTGATGTCTCTTCTTTGTAAAGCTCCTTTATAACGGCGTATTTCATCTTCGCTTTCAGGGGTTATTTTTATTGTTGCAACCGGCCTGCCCTCAGCATCGACAGATACAAAGGTCAGATAAGCAGAATTAGTATGTATTCGGTTTCCTGTCTTAAAATTATCCGCAAAAACTTTAACTCCTACTTCCATTGAAGTAGTAAAGACTCTGTTGACAGAAGAAATCAGGCTTACGGCATCACCAAGTCTGATCGGATGATGAAAATCTATCTTATCTACTGATGCCGTAACGCAGACTCTTCGATTATGTTTAGCGGCAGACATTGCGGCACAAATGTCTATCCAATGCATTAGTTGTCCGCCAAGAAGATTGCCAAGCTGATTGGTATGATTTGGCAGAACCAGTTCCGTCATATTAATTATTGACAAACTTACTTTTCTCTCTCCCATCTTTACCCCTCCGCAAAAGCTTATTTTTACATTCTGCTTTTATTCAATGACTCGATAATATCCTTTACTTTTGCAACATTTATATCGTCTGGATACTTCTGAATAAAAACTTCGCCTTCCTTCAAGGCATTCAGTTTGTCTTTTTTTGTCATGTAGAGCTTAATCTTATTATAATGCGCCTCGGTGGCGTATTTTGAATCATGATAAGTGTCTGTTACAAGCGAATAATAGTAAAGAGCCGCGCCATAGTATTCCATTACATTGTAAATACGGGCAGAATTCATCTCCTTTTCAGCCAACTTATTGTTAAGCTCTTTTATCTTCTGACCGGCTTCTGCCACTTTTGGGTCAGTCGGAAAGAAATCTATAAAAGCCTGAAACTCCTCGATGCTCTTCTTAGTATATTTTTGTTCAAGCTGAAAGTCTGGCGAAAGCTGATAATAAGATTCAGCCAGCATATATTGCGCTTTTGGAACCAGTCTGCTTGCCGGAATGTCCTTTATCAGGCGGCTATACTCGTAAGCAGCTAATATATATTCCTGTTTCATAAAATGGCTCTCGGCAAGATAATACTGCGCCGAATCAACTACGGAACTGCCCGGGAATTGCATTAAGACTGTCTGGAATTCATTTGCAGAAGCAAGATAATCCTCATCGTTGAAAAGTTTTAAGGCATAGTTAAGATGTTCTCCGGCCGTCATGTTGGCCGTATTTACAGTAGAGGCGCATCCATATAAAGCAATCGCGAGCAGGAAGAGAAGGATATTTTTTTTCATCATAAATTTTTACTGGTTTTCTATGAGCATGAATACAAATACGGAAGCAAAATTAAAGAATTTTACGCCCTGTTCAAAGGTAAAAGTTGGGTAAAGCCAATTTGTTTTTCCCATCGTCTGCTGTTTTACCATCGTAAATCCAAATGGTTTCAACAATTGCTACATTTCCCTTATCCTTACGCAAAATCATCCTTTGATGGATTATTTTTAGGGATGCCCACATAATTATATTACTTTTATACGTCCGGATGTTAAATTTATTCCTATAAAAGTAATATCTAATAGGAATAAAAATAAAATCCGGAAGTCCGCAAGCTTGAAAATAGCTTATATTTACAGTTTTTTGATTTACCGCTATTATTTGCTACGGACGCTGAAGAAAAGATAAACAACAATTGCCGCCGAGCCAAGCGCAACAACCGGCTCAAGAAGATTTGCAAAGAAGGGCTCAGGAGGCATTTCAGCCTTTGTAAATGGCAACGCCGGTTCTTCTATCTCCTTTATGACCAGCCGGCTGACAGTATCCTGAACAGCAAAGGAAAAATTATCCGCTGACTTCAGACTGCCGTTTATAGCAATTACATAATTCCCCTTTAGCGTAAGTTCTCGTTTAACTTTATCTTCCCCAAATAACCCGTCCCTGAATGAATCAGAATATTTAACTCCCGCCTTTTCAATTACGATTCGTAATGAGTTCTTTGCATTCTGAGGATTTAATGTAACAGGAATATTATTGCGCTTTAATATCTGAAGAATTTTATTATCAAAGAATGGAAAGGGATTGGTAGCATTTGTATTAAAGAAAATTTCACCGGAATCAAGGGGAAGCTTCGCTGAAATCAACGTAACAGCAGAATCAATAAGGCTACTGAACCATTCAAGGTTTGTCGGAGTCTGCGCTATGGACGAACTTACAAAGACAAACATGAATAGAACGATAAATTTGAACTGCACTAACCCGTTGAGGCCTAAGCCTGTAATAAATCGGAACCTGCGACAATGAGCAGGAAATTTAAGCTTATGATTCATCATGCTCTGATATTTCTTCCTGAAGTTAATTTTTAATATCTAAAAGTAAATTAACTATGGCATATTTCCAAACTGCCATTTTTCTTATCAATTTGGATGTTATCCGGGGAAATCCTGCCCGCGGACTAAAAAACAGACGTTTAGATTTATTTAAATAAAAAAAGCCGGCATTTTCAGAGCCGGCTTTTAGTTAAGATAAAAAACACTTTTTCTATTCTCTTACAACCCAGATTTTAACCACAGCTATAATAGAAGGATAAAGTTTAATATTTACGCTATAGATACCGAGAGATTTAATCTGCTCTACAATCTCGATTTTACGTTTATCGATGTCGTAGCCTTTTTCCTTAAGGCTTTCAGCAATCATCTGAGCGGTAACCGTACCAAATATTTTATCTTCTTCGCCAACCTTTACAGGTATAGTAACAGATATCTTCTCAAGCTCGGATGCGAGTTTTTCAGCAACTTTTACTTCTTTTACTTTTTTCTTTGTAAGCTGTTTTTTCTCCTCCTCAAGGGCTTTCATATTTCCCTTTTGCGCCACAAAAGCAATATTTCTTGGAAGCAGGAAGTTACGAGCGTAACCATCTTTAACGTCAAGGATATCGCCTATCTGTCCGAGCTGATCGAAATTTTTTCTTAATATGACTTTCATTATGCCTCCGTATTACTTTAATGCTTCGGAAATATAAGGCAATAAAGCAATTTGTCTTGCTCTTTTAATGGCTGTAACAAGCTCCCTCTGATGCTTTGTGCAAGTACCAGTTATGCGCTTAGGGATTATTTTGCCCTGTTCAGTCAAGAACTTAATTAATCGCTTATCATCCTTATAATCGATATATGTTACATTGGCTTCACAGAATTTACATACTCTTTTATTTTTCATATCCTTTTAAACCAACTTTATTTTTTACTAATTGTTTAATAATTCTGATTCTTCATCAGACAAAAATTTATCGAATGAATTATCCTCGTAAGATAAATCATCCTCCACCGAATCAATCATAACATCACCACAGGAAGATGACTTCCCCGCCGACTTATTAAGGAATTGAATTCTTTTCGCCTTAATTTCGACAATGCTTCTGTTATAATTATCTTCAGTTTTCCAACTTCTGCTCTGAAGTTCGCCGTCGACAAGTACGGCAGAGCCTTTTTTCAGTCTTTCCCTGCAACTTTCAGCAAGCTTATTCCACGCTACAACTCCGACATAGCAGACATCTTCCTGCCAGTTGTTTGAGCTGTCTTTATACTTTCTGTTAGCTGCAATAGAAAAATTTACAACAGGTGTATTATTTGAAGTTTGCCTGAAAACCGGATATTTAGTTAAATTGCCTGCAACTAACACATTGTTTAACTCAGGCATCTTTAATTCGCCCATGCTTCTCCCTCCATAATAGTCTGATAAGTTTATTGCTCTATCTCTGTTTTCTCTTCAACTACAGGGGGAACAACAATTTCTTCAACTTTTTCCGGAGTTGCCAGTACCTTGGACTTATCCAGATATTCAACTGCAAACTTATCGAGAACGATGATCAGATGTCTTAAAATAAATTCATCGAGCTGGTACATTCTTTCTATTTTTGCTATTAATCCAGGAAATGCGACAAATCTGAAAATGACATAGTACCCGCTCTTTGTTTTTTCAAGCGTGTAAGCCAGTCTTTTTCTGCCCCATTTATCGATATCAACAATCTCTCCGCCGTTTACGCGTATAAGCTCTGCAACACGATTAATGGTAGATTCAATCTGCTCTTCTTCGATAGAAGAATTAATAATAATAGTGCTTTCGTAGTTTCTTTTCTGCATTGTCCTATTCACCTCCTTCGGACTGATGGCCCTCATTTTTTTTATATTGAGAGCAGGAGTGGTATGTATAATTAATTAAATAAAGAACTTTCGTAAATATAACCCCAAAAAATTAAACCGGCTCTCCGTCTTGTTTCGACAAACTATTATCAGAGTCATCATCCAAAGGCTTTTTCCTTGTAAAGGTTTTACTATACAAATCAAGCGATGCTTTCAGACCACCTTTAATAAATTCTTCGACCAGACAACAACTAAATTTTATGGATTCTTCAAGCAACGGTATTTCTTCACCGGCAAAAGGGCTTAGAACATATTCAGCCATCTCCCCCTGTTCAAAATTCCTTCCAATACCAAACCTGAGACGTGGAAACTTATCCGAATTTATATTATAAATAATCGAACTAAGACCATTATGACCACCATCTCCGCCATTTAATTTCAATCGAAGCCGGGCTGTTTCAAGATTAACATCATCATGAAGTACAAGCATATCTTCTACTTTTACATTAAACCTCCCGAGCACATCAGTCGCCGCCCTGCCACTAAGGTTAACATAAGTAACTGGCTTTATCAAAACAAAGGGAAAATCATTTAGATCCCCTATTGCCAAATGATAATCGCTACCGGAAACCTTGAACTGCAATCCATGTTTCTCGGCAAAGTAATCAAGTACCTTAAACCCAATATTATGTCTCGTATTGGTATAACGACTACCAGGATTCCCAACACCTAAAATAGAACGGATATTAATTTTAACCTGCCTTATCTACTTTTCCTTTTGAAATTACTTCCGGTTCCGCCTTACCCTTACCCTCAGCCACTTCCTTCTCTATTTTTGGAGCAACAACTGAAAGTACAACTGACTCAGGCGCATTAAGTATCACTACATTATCAAATTTAAGATCCCTTGCATGTACTGATTCACCAAGTCCTGTATTTGATATGTTTATTTCAAGATGCTCCGGCATCTGATCCGGTAAGCATTCAATATCAAGCTTATGCAAAAATATCTGAAGAACACCGCCTGCCCTAACACCGGATGAGTTGCCGGTTACAGCAATAGGCACTTCAATCTGAACCTTCTCGCCGGACTTAATACCCAGAAGATCAAAATGTACAACTTTATCAGTAACAGGATCAAACTGAATATCTTTAATTACACAGGTAAGTCCGTCCCTGTCGCCTACTTTCAATGAGATAATATGAGCTTCGGATGTAAAAACTAATGGCTTAATAGCTGTTTCAGCTACATCAAAAACTATAGACTGTTCATTCTTCGAATAGTAAACACCCGGTATTCTTCCATTTTTCCTTAATTGCTTATTCGCACTCTTACGCGAAACCTGTCTTTCAGTGGCATTTAATACAACCTCTGCCATTTTATCTCCAAATTATTATTCAATATTACTAACCTTTATCAATCTCGAAAAGTGAACTAATTGATTCATTCTTATACGTCCTCCGTATTGCCTCAGCAAACAATTCCGAAACGGTACGGACATGTATTTTTGACGCACCTCTTTGTTCATCAAAATAAATCGTATCAGATATATAAAGCTTTGATATTTCTGATCCCTCAATACTCTCAACCGCGCGCCCTGAGAATAACGGATGTGTTACAGCTCCGTAAATATTTTTCGCACCCTTCTCTTTTAATGCCTTAATGGCTGAAACAAACGTGCCCCCGGTATCCATCAAATCATCAACTAAAAGAACATTTTTCCCATCAACATCACCAATTATATTCATTACCTCAGCTATATTCGGCTTAGGTCTTTTTTTATCTACAACTACCAGACTGCAATTTAATCTCCTCGCATAGGAACGCGCCAGCTTAATCCCGCCTACATCAGGCGAAACAATGACAAGATTACCATTCATCTCGTTAAACACACTTGAGAAAATCGGCGATGAATAAAGGTGATCAACTGGAATATCAAAGAACCCTTGTATCTGAGCCGCGTGCAAGTCCATCGTAATTACCCTGTCGGCACCCGAAACTGTAATCAAATTAGCTATAAGCTTCGCCGTGATTGACACTCTCGGCTGGTCTTTTCTATCCTGTCTTGCATAACCAAAATAAGGTATGACTGCGGTAATCCTTTTAGCCGAAGCTCTCTTTGCAGCATCAATCATTATAAGTAATTCCATCAGGTTTTCTGCCGGAGGCAACGTTGACTGTATTATAAATACATCACGGCCCCTGATGTTTTCTTTATATTTTACCCAAATCTCACCATCACTAAATCTCTTTAACTCTATCTCACCTAACTTGGTGCCTAACCTTGCAGCTATCTTCTCGCCTAACTTAAGATTAGAACCCCCGGCAAATACCTTAAACTCAAACTCAGACATCTTTGCCCAACCTCATTATATAAAAAGGATCTCAAATATACATAAAACTATATGGCATGTCAATAATTACAGTAAACGGAAAGACACTATTCTTATTAACATGAAACAGAACACGAAAATATTAACCCTGTACCCCGCTGAAATATTTTTTCGGCTATTTCTAAATATCTAATGTCTTATGACTTATTCTTCCTGAATAAAAATAAAATCACAATCATAAGCACTATACCGGCAAGCGAATAAATCCAGACAGGAGTCTCTTTAAGTTTGAACGGCCTGAACGTGGCCGTAATTGTTTTTCCTGTACCTATTTCTGATAACTTGTATTTCCATGTCAGCCTGTTTCTCTTTATCTCATGAGCATTGTGTGTAATAATCTCACCGGGTATATAATAAACATAAGTAACCGTAAACTGTTCCGGATTAATACCAAAACCAGTTGCAAAAGGAGAAATAAACTGCGAAAAGATCTTTTGCCCAACCGCTCCGCTCTTTAATGAATAATTTGACTCCCTAAATGCTTTCGCATAGTGAAGTGAATCAATATACTGGAATGTCAGCCCGACTTTTGCGTGTATTGTAGTATCCGCTGAATCTGCATAAACTTCTACTTTGCCTGTTTTACTGTAATCTGACTCAAATTCTTTTCTCAATGAATCAGAATCAAATATCCCTGACTGCTGAATAAAACTCGAATCCTGCAAAGTTTGTGCTTTCATCCAGTAATGCACAAACATTTCACCTGAACCATCTGTCTTAATTCTTGTTTCCTGATAATAATTCAGACACCCGCTTAATAATAGCGTTGTATAAACCAGCAAAGTCAATAATCTTATTTTCATAACACCTGTAAAATTAATAGCCAAAAATAGGTAAAATTATTCAATTATTACAATAAGACCAGAAGATTGTTGGTTTTACTTTTATTGCGACTGAAAAATCATTATTTTTGTGTCACTTTTTTAAGGAAGACTATTATGCCAACATACGATTATAAATGCACAGAATGTAATGACACATTCGAATTGTTTCAGAGAATGTCCGATGAACTGCTTCAGAAATGCCCGAAATGTAATGGTAAATTAAAAAGACTTATCGGAGCCGGTGCCGGCACTATCTTTAAAGGAACAGGTTTTTACCAGACAGATTATAAAAATAAACCGAACAGCAACGTACCAAAAAGTACTAATGTAACTATACCAAAGACTGTAACTACACCGTCTTCTCATAGTAATAAACCATAAATTATTTTTTTTTACGGGAAAGCATAATTCCAAAACATTACTCCGTCCTGCTGAGGAAATATCCGCTGACCCGTTTCCAATACTCCTTTAACGGAATTGTCCGTACATGTTTTTATAATTGTTTGTTCAAACTGTTAACTATTTATTGATTCTTTCTTAATTTAAACCATAAGAATTAAATATTTTTCAGCTATAACCGTTATTGCTATCGGGTCTGATATGTTTTTTTCATACCTTTACATATAATTTATACACTTTCATGGATTATCATATGACATCGCACGATTATATTGAACTGGAAGAAAAGTTTGGTGCCCATAATTATCATCCCCTGCCTGTTGTTCTTGCAAAAGGAGAGGGTGTTTTTACCTGGGATGTTGAGGGAAAAAGATACTACGACTTCCTTTCCGCTTACTCAGCTGTTAATCAGGGACACTGCCACCCTAAAATTATTGCGGCTATGACTGAACAGGCTAAAACTCTGACGCTTACATCAAGAGCATTCTTCAATGACTGTCTCGGAGAATATGAAAAATATATAACTGAGTACTTCGGCTATCACAAGGTGCTCCCGATGAACTCCGGTGCGGAGGCTGATGAAACAGCAGTCAAGCTTTGCAGAAAATGGGCTTATTCTAAAAAAGGCATACTGAATAATGCAGCAAAAATTATAGTCTGTGAGGGAAACTTCCACGGCAGAACTATTACTATAATCTCTATGTCAACCGACCCTGACTCTTATTCAGGTTTCGGACCATATACACCAGGATTTATTAAGATACCTTATAATGACATCCCCGCTCTTGAAAATGCCCTCCGCGATTCTGATGTCGCCGGCTTTCTTGTTGAACCTATCCAGGGCGAGGCTGGCGTATTCATGCCGGATGAAGGTTATCTTAAAAAAGCTTATGACCTTTGCAAAGCCCGAAATGTACTCTTTATCGCCGATGAAGTGCAGACGGGCATCGCCAGAACCGGAAAACTTCTGGCATGTGACCATGAAAATGTAAGACCTGACATCCTTATACTGGGTAAAGCTCTCTCCGGCGGAACTATGCCAATATCTGCCGTGCTGGCTGACGATGATATAATGCTGTGTATTAAACCGGGTGAACATGGCTCAACTTTCGGAGGCAGCCCGCTCGCCGCCAAGGTTGCTATTGCTGCCCTCAAAGTAGTCAGGGATGAACATCTTGCAGAAAATGCAGAGAAAATGGGGAACCTCTTCAGAGAAGAACTTCGCAAAATTAATTCCGATATGATTGAACTTGTAAGAGGCAGGGGCTTATTAAACGCAATAGTCATTAAACCTAAAAATGGTAAGGAAGCATGGGATATATGTCTTAAAATGAGAGATAACGGACTGCTTGCTAAACCGACTCACAACCATATTATCCGCTTCGCTCCGCCACTCGTAATTAACGAACAACAGATAATCGAAGCTGTCTCCATTATTAAAAAATCAATTGAAGAGATAAGCAGTTTATAAACGGAATAATTTTCCCTCATATTCAAAAACGGGCCACCACGCCCGTTTTTTTTATATATTCTCTATTATATTGAAAAAATCCGCTTCATCCGATACGCAAACCGTCAGGGTATCTTTACTTAGTCTTAAACTTAGCCGTAAAATAAAATTTGCTACCCTCGCCCTCGGTGCTTTCAATCCCAATTTCACCACCCATAAGGGTTACAAATTCTTTGCATATCCTAAGCCCAAGCCCGGTGCCGTGATACATACGTGTGTAATTATTAGTAACCTGCGAAAAAGGCTTAAACAACATTTCGAGTTTATTTTTTGGGATTCCTATACCATTATCACTGACACAGGCAATAATAGTTGCCATGCCATCCTGAATATTCTTTAGCGTAACATTAATTTCAATGTTACCATAACTGGTAAACTTAACAGCGTTGCTAAGCAGATTTGAGAATATCTGCCTTAACCTCACAGGGTCGCCCGTTAACAGAAAAGGCACTTGTTCAGAAATAACACCACTAACCATTAACCTCTTTTCATCAGCCATTGTAGATATTATTAATATCGCTTCATTAACAACCTCACGAAGATTAAAATCAACCTCTTCAAGCTCCATGTACCCAGCTTCGATTTTCGAGATATCAAGAATATTATTAATAATATCAAGCAACGATTCCGCTGCCGAACGTGCCTTTGCCACAAAACTCAGTAGTTCTTCCTTGGAATCATATACATCCTGCTCAATCAGATCAAGAAAACCAAGCACACCATTCATAGGAGTTCTTATCTCATGACTCATACTCGCAACAAAGTGGCTTTTGGCATCGCTTGCCTGAATCGCCTCACGGGCAAGTTTATCCGAATGTTCTTTTGCAGACTTTAGATCTTCAAATGCTTCTGCCTGCTGCCGCTCAAGTAAAACTTCATCCGAAACATCCCTGATTGTGCCAATAAAATAATTATCTTCCCCCTCCTTTTCATATATATCCTTAACATCAAGGCTGACAGTTATAACTTTACCGTCTTTTCTTTTAAATGGCAGGCGATAACTGCTCACACGTCCTTCTTTAAGAAGAATGTCAAGTAATATATGCCTGTCATAGGGTCTCAGATATATCTCCTTCTCAATATTAACGCTAAGGAGTTCTTCAATACTGTCATAACCAAGAATATCGGCAAACACCTGATTAGCAATAATAAACCTGCCCTGCGCTGTACTCTGAAAAATTCCCACAGAGAGATAATTAAATAACTTACTACATTTTTTCGAACTTTGATTCATTTTATTGTCTGTTGAATATTTGTACTAATTAAGAAATATTTTTAAAGGAACTGCACTTTTCGCCGGAATAAATTCAATTTACTAAACATCATGCGAATATACCGGTACATTATTTAACCCATGCAATAATATGTTTACATGTTCATCCGGGTTAACCGGAATAAAACATTAAATATATAACATTCGTCAGTTTGTCAAAAGTTTGATAAAACTTATTGTAAGTTAATAAAAAAATAAATAAAGTACCTGATAATAAAATATTCTTAATATATTATAATTAAATAAATACATCTATATTTGCTGATAAATATTCAATTAATAGTTAACCATAAAACTATGACAGATTTCTTCTATTCCATTGACCTTGCGGTCTTTTATTTCATCAACCACGGTATGTATAACCGGGTCTTCGATATTTTTTTTGTATTCATTACCGATGTCAGCCACTGGTACATTGCCTACATTATCCTGCTCTGTCTGTGTTTCATCAAAGGCGGAAAGAGTGGGAAGATTGCCGTTGTGGGAGCTGTAATACTGATTATTTTTTCCGACCAGCTCAGCAGTCATTTTATCAAGAACTGGGTTGCGCGTATCCGTCCGTGTAATGTATTGCCTAATACCCGTGTGCTGGATGGCTATTCCGGCTCTTATTCTTTCCCTTCGTCTCATGCCGTAAACAACTTCGCTGAATTTATGTTCTTCTCGATTCTTTATCCGCGACTCCGGAAGATTTTATTTACCATAGCTTTTCTTGTTTCTTTCTCAAGGATTTATGTCGGGCGGCATTACCCCTCTGATGTTATTGGCGGAGCTGTTTTAGGCTGTGCTGTCGGGTATCTGTTTGCCCGTATCGCCATACGGATTAATATTTTCATACAGGACAAATATCTGAGGATTGATACAAACTATAATTCATTTGATTAAATAACTAATGTTATATAAAATTCATCTGAACCATGATTTGTATGATTATTTTGATTTATATAATAATGCATTCAGCATTAAACGAATCATAGTTAACTATTTAACCATAAGGATTATAATTCCGGTATTCCTGTGTAACATAATTAAATGATTAACCATACTTCGTAATTTAATCATAACCATTAATTTATTTAGTCCATAATCATAATTAATAAGTACCGGCGCAAAAATGTCCGGTATTTATATACGCAAAAAGTTTTTTAACAGATACCTTCCCCCCTCCCGACAAAGTTTTACCCAAATACTGCAATGTATTTCCCTGATGTCATAATGCATTTCCCTGATGCTATAATGCATTTCCCTGATGTCATAATGCATTCTTCTGATGTCATAATGCATTTCCCTGATGTCATAATGCATTTCCCTGATGCTATAATGCATTCTTCTGATGTCATAATGCATTTCCCTGCTTAGCGCTTTTTATTTCATAACATGCCTGGTTAAAGTCCGCATACCCGTGTGTAATTACCATAAGAGCATATTTCATTTCCGGACAGGTCTGTGTCAGTTCAGACTCTGCATGTTTACATTCAGACTCTGCCTGTTCAGATACAGACTACGCCTGTTCACATACAGACTGCGCTTATTCAGATTCAGACTGTGCATGTTTATATTCAGATTGCGCTTATTTAAATACAGACTTCGCATATTTACATTCAGACTTCGCTTATTTAAATACAGACTCTGCATATTTATATTCAGACTTCGCTTATTTAAATACAGACTCTGCATGTTTATATTCAGACTTCGCTTATTTAAATACAGACTCTGCATGTTCTGACTTTACTTATGCTCTTCCGGGACTAACACGAGCCTGTCGGGATTTTGCTTATGCCCTTTCCGAACCAACACGAGCCTGTCGGGACTTTGCTTATGCCCTTTCCGAACCAACACGAGCCTGTCGGGACTTTGCTTATGCCCTTTCCGAACCAACACGAGCCTGTCGGGATTTTGCTTATGCCCTTTACGAACCAAAATAAGCCTGTCGGGATTTTGCTTATACTTTTTCGGGACTAAAATGAGCTTATTCCATACCGGAGTCAGGTATTTTAAATATATTTTTATTAACTTATGAAAAGAAAGATAGGTGTTTTTTATAATAATACTGATAGTTTTTATTAAAATTCAGCTTTACGTTTTCAGCAATTTCATTTATAATAAAAAAGAGGGCAAAATGGCTGTTTCAAATTATTCATTCGAATCGCGCGTGGGGATGTTTCATAATGCAGTTACTACAATTAGTCAGGAAGCGGAGTATTCTCCGTCTAATCTGCTTATCAGCAAGATTAATTTAGATGCTTTTATTGATTTAGTGGACGTTGCAAATAACAACGTTGTAACTACTCAGGTTCAATTAACCGATGCCCAATTATTAAGACGGCAGTTATGTTTTAAGAAAAAGAATGAGAACCCGCGCTGTATGCAAATCCTGATACAGGAAATCTCTTCCTATATTAAAGCGGACATTAAGGAAAATGAAGGATCGCTAAAAATATTGCACGATATTATCAGTAAGATGAACCCCGCCTATCTGAGAAAGAAAAAAGTGGCAGCCACTTCCGGCAAAGAGGCACAGGCAGATAAAAAAGCCACAAACAAAAGCTACCGGCCTGTATGCACAAAGTCTTTTACCGCAATATGCGAATATTCACAGCAGGTTAATACATTAATAAACGGACTCGGTGCAGCCTATCAGCCTTCGAACCCTGACATTCAGACAGCACAGTTTCAGGCAACGGTAACAATACTGGACAATGTAAACAATAATATTGCATTATTCGGACAGAATTCGGCCAATGCCATCACAGAACGCAGAAAGCTGTATAACGGGGAAAACGGAATGAAGGAAAGGATCGTGCTGATAAAGAATTATCTTAAAAGCCTTCAGGGAAGTAAAAATAACAGATGTTATGTGAATTTTGTACGCGCGTTAAAGGGAAAATAATACCGGTATGTTCAGTAATATATTTATAATGGTACCGAATATAAATTATCAGTTATACCGGCAAAGACCCCAGTTAATAAATTACAGATGAGAATTTTATATTTACATTTAATGTAACGGCGCAATATTCTCTATAATACCGAAAAGAACAGCATTGGGTTCATAATATGCTGGCAATGGCAATAAAACCAGAAACAATGATTAGAATACCGGCAATCCTGTTTACCCGAAGCATACTTGTATAGTCAAATTTTGCTCTGAGAAGCTGTACTCCGGAACTTAGAAGAAAAAACCACAGAGATGAACCTGCAAAAACTCCAATAACCAGCGCGGATGCAGAAAAATAACCAAGCCTCCCGCCAAAACCGAGTGCGGCAAATAAAGTGATGAAAGCAAAAATAGTTAAAGGGTTAGTCAGTGTCAGAAAAACAGCAGATAAGTATGAACTTATGATGCTGTAGGTTTCAGCCGGGTTATCACGAATGGAAGACGGGCGGGCACGAAATGTTTTTATTCCAAGGAATAAGAGAAGTATGCCTCCGGTAAGCCGTATCTGGGTCTGGTGTTCCGCAAGTGCGCCTGAAATAACCGTAAGTCCGAAAGCAGCTACACAGCCATATAAAAAATCTGCCGTAGCAGCGCCAAGGCCAATGACTAATCCGCGTAAGCGTCCTTCAGTCAGAGTCTTTCGAATACATATAATTCCGATGGGGCCTACAGGCACGGCCATAGTAAACCCAATTATAATTCCTTTAAATAAAAGAGTCAGTTCCATATATTCACTATAGGATTATATAAATCAATTTAATAAAAGTATTGAAGGGTATGGGAATCCGTTGCATGTACATCTACTTTCCATTTTTAAGCTTTTCCAGTTCTTCCCACCGTTCGTAGAGTTTCTTTACCTTTTCCTTTGAATTTTTCAGATCATCCGTCAGTTCAGCAGCCCGTTTTGCATAAGTTTTAAAATAATCGGGAGATGAAAAAATGGATTCTATACGTGACACCTTTTCTTCAGCTTCCATAATATCATTTTCTATATTCTCAAGCTCTTTCATTTCTTTATGAGAAAATTTCTTTACATTTTGTTTTACTCTGATATTTTCTTTAACCGGCTTATCCGGTTTTACAATATCGGATTTCATGCGGATTTTCTTCTTTTCGATATAATAATCATAATCCCCTTCGCTGAACACTATCTGTCCATTATCTTCAAAGGCGAGTATGCCGGTACAAACACGGTTAAGGAAATAACGATCGTGGCTTACAACAACCACTATTCCCTGAAAGCCGAGCAGAGACTCCTCAAGTATTCTTAGCGTAGGCAGGTCAAGGTCATTCGTAGGCTCATCGAGTATAAGAAAATTCCCGCCGTTCTTTAATATACGTGCGAGCAGAAGACGACTCTTCTCGCCGCCCGACAGACATCCGACCTTTGTATGCATTCTGTCGTCCGAGAAAAGAAAACGTCTGAGGTATTTCCATACCGAAATTTTCTCAGCGCCAAAGTTTATGAAATCGCGTCCTTCACTAATTTCATGAAGTATCGTATTTTCTTCGTTAAGAAGGAGGCGTGCCTGATCGACATAATTAAATACCACAGTTTCGCCGGTCTCAACCCTGCCACTCTTTGGAGATATCTCTCCAAGCATTATTTTGAGGAGTGTTGTTTTGCCAAGCCCGTTACGTCCGATAATACCGAGTCTTCTGCCATGTTCAAAGATAAAGTCAAGATTTTCGAAAAGCTTTTTGTTGCCCAGTTCCATGCTTACGTTCTTCAGATTAAGCACCCTGCCCCCCAGCTTTAACGGTGGAGGGATAATCATTTCGACATCAGGTTCTGCCTCAGTCGTTTTCTCAGAAGCTATTTCAAAATACTGGTCGAGCCTTGCCTTAGCTTTTGTTCTTCTGGCGCGGGGACCTTTACGCACCCATTCAAGTTCCCGTCGTAAGAAGCTCTGTCGTTTATTTTCCTCGGCTTCCTGAACTGAAATCCTGCTGGCTTTATTTATCAGATAGTCAGTATAGTTGCCGGTATGCGAATAGAAAATACCATCGGCAAGTTCTACTATCCGATTAGCTATACGGTCAAGGAAATAACGGTCATGTGTAACAAAAAGACAGGAACCTGAATAATTAGCAAGGAATTCCTCTGTCCACTCAACTGATTCCGTATCAAGATGGTTGGTAGGTTCATCAAGAATAAGGAAATCAGGATGAGCTATAAGGGCGCGGCACATTGCGACTCTCCGTTTTTCGCCGCCTGACAGTGTGTTTATATTTTTATCAGGCGGAGGTGCACTCAGCGACTGCATTATAAGCTTTATTCTGTTGTCGATGTTCCAGCCATCGAGCGTGGTTAGTCTTCCCTCTATCTGATGGCGTCTGTCGGGACTGGCAGTCAGGTTTTCATATTCGTTAAGAAGGCTGAATATATCATCAGCGCCTTCAAGTATATTCTCATAAACTGTTTTAGCAGTATCAAGCTTAAAATCCTGAGGCAGGTAACCAACTACCAAATCCTTACGCACGGCTACCTCACCCGAATCAGGTTCGAGCTGACCTTCAAGTATTTTAAGGAAAGTTGATTTGCCTGTGCCATTACGCCCAATAAGTCCAATCCTGTCGCCTTCATGTACTGACAGGCTGGCTTTATCTAAAACTATCTGCTCACCAAAGCGAATTTCTATGTCTTTTGCGGAGATGATTACCGGAGTTACGTTATCTGACATTATATCCGTAAGTTTAAATGATTCTTAAATAATACCGCGTAATCCGTTGTGTCTGCAAAATAGAATTATTTTGTCTGCAGAACAGATATAAACTACTTACGCAAGATACAAAATATTTTTACCGGCCGGCAATTAATGGGACGTGAAAATATCTGTATTGCCAATATTTCGGGATGTCTTTGTTTTGCGTCTGCTTTCGGAATGTAAGTCCTTCGTACCGGTTTTAGTTTATAATGTTAATATTAAATTCTGCCGGCAGGCTGGAGACATGAATATTTCACTATTTATTTTCCGCCGAATATTCTTTCACGTACTATTTTTCATTGTTTGAATACTGCTTTTATTTTCTTATTTTTCATTCATAATAAGATGGTTCTTTTAAATTAGCGCATATTTGTTTTAATTTGTCTGACAATATATATGATTCCGGCCGCTTTTTTATTGTTAGATTATACAGAATCAGCTTTTCAGAGCCGGCTTGCTTATTATTTTTTATAACGTAAATCTTAAAAAATTATCCAAGTATAAATTAAGAAAATCATCGCAGCTAAAAATATTTTTATTCCTGTAAAGAGCTTTTATGCCAGTTAGTAAATATAGTCACTCCCTGTCAAATTCTGTTGTTGATTCGATACATATATTTCTCAAAAGCAACCCCGTCTGGCAACTGGAGAGAAAGAGAATCTGGCTGGCTCTGGCTTTACTGACCAGCGGGCTGATTCTGACAACTATAGCGAGTCTTTCATTCAAAACAGCGATTGAACAAAATTCCAGGAAAGAATTTAATTTAGTCTGCAACGAGCTTAAAAATAAAATATCTGCAAGGATGCATACACATACCCAGTTGCTTCGAAGCGGAGCAGCTTTCTTTGCGCATTCAGACGGAATTACCAGAAATGAATGGCGAAATTTTTATAAAAATCAGATGATTGAGCAGAACATACCGGGGATTCAGGGCGTTGGCTATTCAATTATAATCCCCAGGAACCAATTAGCTCTGCACGAGAAGAAGATTCAACATGAAGGGTTCCCACAGTATTCTGTCAGACCGGCAGGCAGAAGAGAAATTTATACATCAGTTATTTATCTGGAGCCATTCTCCGGCAGAAACATGCGTGCTTTTGGTTATGATATGTTTTCCGAGCCGGTCCGCAGGAAAGCTATGGAAACAGCCAGGGATTTTAATATTGTCGCTCTTTCCGGGGAAATTACACTTATCCAGGAGCTGACTGAAAATATTCATGGGGGTGCACTTATGTATGCTCCTGTTTATAAAGAAGGCATACCAGTCAGTACCGTTGAAGAGCGCCGGCGCGCCATTAAGGGATGGGTTTACAGTCCTTACCGGATGAATGATCTAATGTCGGGAATTTTTGGTGGTTACGAAATCATTAAAGAAAAACATATCCGCTTAGAAATATTCAATAACTCTTCATACAATCGGGACCGGATACTTTATGACAGCGAAGCAGCAAATGATATGAAAATAATCTCTTCTTCATTATTATTCTCTTTGATTGTCCCTGTTTTCTTCAATGATGATCAATGGTATTTGCGGTTTACAGAATATGAGTCCGGCACCTCTGGTTTAGATTACAGTAAAGTATGGTTCACCGTGGCAGGCGGAACAAGCATCAGCATTTTATTATTTGTCGTTTATCTGTTGCTCATTAATACAAATGTCCGTGCTTATAAACTGGCTGAGGAACTAACCAGGGATTTAAGCAAAAGTGAAACCAAACACAGTTCAATGATTTTCAATATTTCAGATGTAGTCTGCATAATTGACACGGATGGCATATTTACATATATAAGTCCTAATGTTGAGAAATGGTTTGGATGGCAGCCGCAGGATCTTTTAGGCACAGACGGCTGGTTAACAGTTCATCCTGACGATCTGGAGCACGTTCAAAAAAAAATCTTTTCTCTTCTTGAAAATGATAACTCGTTAAAAGTAGTAGAGTATAATTCAAAATGTAAGGACGGGAGTTATAAGCCGATACATCTTACCGCTGTCAACCTTATAAATGATCCGGTAATTAATGGTATATTGACGAATTATCATGACATCACCGAACGCAGGCAGTCTGAGAAAATACTACACGAAACCAATGCTTATCTGGAAAATCTTATTAACTATGCCAATGCACCTATTATCGTTTGGGATCCGCAATTCCGCATTACACGATTCAACCATGCCTTTGAATTCCTGACCGGCCGCAGTGAGAAGGAAGTTATCGGACAATCATTAACATTACTCTTCCCGCCGGACCTCTCCGAAAATTCAATGGTATTGATTCACAAAACCTTAATGGGTGAGCATTGGAGAACGGTCGAAATTAAAATTCTGCATCGGGACAATTCAATAAAAACAGTATTGTGGAATTCAGCCACTTTGTTTGCGGCAGACAGTCATACGCCAATTGCCACCATCGCCCAAGGGCAGGATATTACCGAACGCAAACAGGCTGAAGAAGCTTTGCAGCTGCGCGAATCTTATCTGTCGGCTATTATCGAGAATCAGTCCGGTTTGTTCTGGCTGAAGGACTCGGAGGGCAGAATTCTCGTGGTGAATAAAAAATTTTTAGATATATTCGGTCTGGATAAACCTGAAATGATTATCGGCAAAACTGATATTGACTTATGGCATCATGAACTGGCGAACAGATATATTGCAGATGATATACGTGTTATAAAAACAAAAAAAACAATCATTGTTGAAGAATTAGTCTCTGATAAAGGCGATGTTAAATGGTTTGAAACTTATAAATCGCCTATTTTTGATAATCAGGGAGTAGTAATTGGCACAACAGGATATTCCATTGATATTACTGAACGGAAAATGGCACAGCTTGAGCTTCTGAAAGTCAATGAAGATTTGCGAATATCGAAAATGTGTATTGAAGAAAATCTGATTCAGGAACATGCCCTCGTGGAAGAAGTTACAAAAACTAAAGAAAAGCTTGAGAAAATAAATGCAGAGAAGGACAAATTCTTCTCCATTATAGCGCATGATTTAAGAAGCCCGTTTCAGGGACTCCTGGTAATAACAAAATCAATGGCTGAAAATATTAATAGTTTCTCTCAGACTGAATTATCTAATGTAGCCCGTGAGATGTACATTACTTCCAAAAATGTCTTTACGCTGTTAAATAATTTATTGGAATGGGCACGTATGCAACAGGGAATGATAAGTTTTAATCCAAAGGAAATATTGTTATCAGATATAGTTTCTGAAAATATTAATTTAATAATTAAACGCGGGGAACAGAAAGAAATTGAGATAATTAATGAAGCCGCCCGAAACCAGACTGTTAATGCAGATGAGGCAATGCTTAATACCATTTTGCGTAATCTTTTATCAAATGCTGTAAAGTTTACTAAGCAGGGAGGGAAAGTGAGTATAAATTCTAAAGTAACAGAAAATAATATGGTGGAAATATCAGTAACCGACAGCGGTATCGGGATGCCGGAAGCTTTAGCTCAAAAATTATTTAAAGTGGCGGAGAAAGTAGGACGCAAAGGGACGAACGGAGAATCAAGCACCGGCTTAGGGTTGCTCCTCTGCAAAGAATTTACAGAAAAACATGGCGGTAAAATTTGGGTGAAAAGCGAGAATGGAAAGGGAAGTACTTTTTATTTTACGCTTCCGGCAGTAAATGATAATTCCATGCACATCATGAAATATCTCTCATCTGCCACGGGCTGAGATCCAATGCTGTCAGGTTAAGATGTATTTTATTGAGGCTGCCCAAAAAGTAACCCGGTATCGGAGAAAAATTAAAAATATCTTATTATATTAGGCATACCCCTATAATATAATAAAGTATGATTGGGGTTTCACGTTATAAAAAACTCGAATACTTTACTTTGTATGATGCTCTGAGAGTCCCGCAACATACACGGAAAACCAATAGGAGAGTTGTGGGGGACACTTTCACACGGAGTTGCCCCTGTACTATTTAAAATAAAAATTCATAATGCAATATGATGTTACCTGACAGCATTGGGTTAAAACCTATGGCAGTCAGTCAGATATACGAGAAACCAAATAAAAATGAAGTGAGCAGGAAAACAACTTAATGAAAGAAAACAGAACATACTTTTCAACAAGGAGTAAAATATTTACTACAGCACTTTTAATAGCTGTAATATCGGTCTGCATTTTGTTCTTTAAATTTTCTATGAATCAAACCGAAGAAATAATGAAGGATGATTTCCTGCAACTGGGCATTATATCTGCCCATTCAATTAATACATATAATTTTTCGGAACTGAGTGGTTCTGAAGAAGATTTAAAATCACTTTATTATCAGAGACGAAAAGAACAATTATCTGATATGCGTTTCGGCAGTTCAAAGTTGCGATTTCTCTACCTTCTTGGTAAAAAAGCAGATGGAACGATTTTTATTTATATGGATTCAGAACCGGTTGATTCAAAGGACTACTCCCCCCCCGGACAAGTATATTATGAATTCCCCCAAAAAATAAATCAGGTTTTTACAGGCATTACCGGAATTGTAGAAGGACCATATACCGACCGCTGGGGCAAGTGGGTCAGCGTCTTTGTCCCTGTGTTTGATCATACTTCAGGTAAAGTAATTGCTGTTCTGGGGATGGATATTGATGCAAAAAGCTGGGACACGGAAGTATTTAAGAAAACGGGATTGTTATTAGCTTTGCTTTTCCTTGCTTTTATACTTTCCCTTTTTGTTTATTTTCTAAACCTGAGTAAACAAAAATTTAACTCCCGCCAAAAAAATATTGTCGAAAGTGCTGAAAAATTTAGTTTAATGTTTAAACATCACAGTTCAATAATGCTGTTAGGAGAGCCGTTTAGCGGACGAATAATCGATGCTAACAAATCAGCTTCTGATTTTTATGGCTATTCTGATAACGAATTGAAAAATATGACCATAAATGACATCAGTATCTTAACCAAAGAGGAATTGAAAACAACAACAAACCTGTTGTTAGAAAAGGAGAAAAATCATTTTATCCTTCAGCATAGAATTTCAAACGGTAAAATCCGCACAGTAGAAATACACTCTTCTCCTATTGAACTAAATGAACAAAAACTAGTCTTTTCTATAATAAATGACATTACTGACAGAAAAATAACAGAAGATGCCCTGAAAGACTCTTTATCTTTATTGGAGGCAACGCTCGAGACAACTGATAATGGCATTCTTGTTATCAGTTCAAAAGGAACTGTTATGAAAACCAACAGCAGATTCGTTGAAATGTGGGGCATTCCATCTGATATTTTGGTTTCCGGCAAAGATGCAGAATTAATGCAATATTGCTATAATCAGTTAAACTGCTCCGATGAATCTACTGAAAAAATCAATGAGCTTCATAAAGATAATACAACTGAAAGTTTCGATATTCTTTATCTTAAAGATGAACGTATATTTGAACGGCAGTCAAAACCGATAGTTATTTCAGATAATTCTGCCGCAAGGATCTGGTTCTTCCACGATATAACCGAACGCCATCAGGCAAGTGAAAAGCTGAAAGAGAGCGAGGAAAACTTCCGTACGTTCTTTGAAACAATAGATGATATGATTTTTATTGCCAATCAGCAGGGGCAAATTTTCTTTGCAAACGGAGCCGTTTTCCGAAAACTTGGTTATTCTATTGAAGAACTTAATGGTATGCATGTACTCGAAGTTCACCAGGCAGAAAAACGAACCGAAGCTGAAAGTATATTTGGTGATATGTTTGCCGGTAAACGAGATGTTTGTCCGCTACCTCTGGTTGGGAAGTATGGAAGCCTTGTGCCTGTAGAAACCCGGGTATGGTTTGGGAAATGGGGCGGAAAAGACTGCATCTTCGGTATTTCTAAAGATATTTCAAAAGAACAGGAAGCTCTCCAGAAGTTTAATAAGCTTTTTGACGGCAATCCCGCTCTTATGGCTGTAACTACTATACCTGGCAGAATATTTTCCGAAGTCAACGAGGCATTCATTCAAAAAACCGGATATTCCAGAGATGAAATTATCAACAGGACTGCCGGAGATTTACAGATGTTCATACAGCCGGAGAAACAGGAACATGTCGCTGATGAATTGCAGAAAAATGGACACATCCATAATTACGAACTAAAAGTACAGACTAAAAATAAAGAATTATTAGACGGATTATTTTCCGGTGAAATTATTGAAAGTCAGGGAAAACAATACTTCCTGACCGTAATGATTGATATTACAGAGCGCAAGAGGGCGGAAGAAGCTTTGCGGGAAAGTGAACAAAAATTCAGAACCTTAGCCAATTCAGGACAGACATTGGTCTGGGCGGCCGGGACAGATAAACTCTGCTATTATTTCAATCGCATTTGGCTTGAGTTCACAGGACGAACGCTTGAACAGGAAGCAGGCAACGGCTGGGCTGAAGGAGTACATCCGGGAGACTTTCAGCGTTGTCTGGATGTTTATATTGCAAAGTTTGACCAGAGGGAAAAGTTCAGTATGGATTACCGTCTCAGACGGTACGATGGTCAATACTGCTGGATTGAGGACAATGGTACCCCGACTTATAACAGCACAGGTGAATTTACCGGTTATATCGGTCAGTGTTATAACATAAGCAAGCGCAAGAGGGCGGAAGAATCTTTGCGGGAAAGCAACCAAAAATGGGAAGCTATTATATCAGCTTCACCGGACGGAATAGGAATGATATCACTGGATGGAAAGCTACAGCTTATATCCAATAAACTGGCAGACATGTATGGCTATTCCAGAGAAGAAAAAGACGAAGTGCTGGGAAAACAAATGCTTAATTATATTGACCCTTCAAGCCGCCAAAAGATGCTCGAAAATATTCGCAAGCTGATCGCAGGCGAAAGGGAGGATAAAATCGGAGAATATCTGGTTATTAAAAAAGATAACAGCCAGTTTTATGTAGAATTGAATTCTACAGTTCTGTACGATTCCAATGGCAGTCCTGTAAGCATTCTGTTTGCCGAACGCGATATTACCGAGCGCAAAAAGAACGAGCAGGTTCTGCAGGAGATTACAAATCGTTTGTCACTGGCTGTCCAGGCAGGTGGTATTGGCATCTGGGACTATGATGTTGTCAATGATAAGTTGCTCTGGGACGAGCAGATGTATTTATTATACGGAATTAAAGAAAAGAATTTCGGCGGAGCTTACGAAACCTGGAGAAGTGGTCTGCACCCCGAAGATATGGGGCGCAGAGACAAGGAAATTCAGATGGCCCTCAGCGGTGAAAAAGATTTTGATACTGAGTTCCGTGTTATCTGGGAAGACGGAACTATTCACAACATACGCGCCATGGCCTTAGTGCAACGCGATTCACTTGGCAATCCTCTTCGCATGATAGGCACTAACTGGGATGTAACACCCCAAAAACAGATAGAAACAAAGCTTAAAAATCTGCTTGAGGAACTTACTTACACAAAAAATATTCTCGAAAAGAGAGCTGATGAATTAGCCGCGGTAAATATTGACCTGAATGAAGCCAGAATAAAAGCCATAGCTGCTAACATCGCAAAGTCTATGTTCATTGCAAATGTAAGCCATGAAATACGTACACCTATGAATGCCATACTTGGTTTTTCGGAGATATTATTGAGTCGTATAACCGAAGAGACCGCACAAGGTTATCTGAAAACTATTTTTTCAAGCGGGAAATCATTACTCCACTTAATCAATGATATTCTTGATTTATCAAAAATTGAAGCCGGGAAAATGGAACTTGAACTGGTACCCACCAATCTTAAAAATCTTATCAAAGATATTGTTTTACTTCTGAAAAATAAAGCTGAAGAAAAGGGACTTGAATTACTGGTAGATTATCCTCCGGATTTCCCTCAGTCGATTATAACAGATGAAATCAGAATCCGCCAGATTTTAGTAAATATTGTAGGTAATGCACTTAAGTTTACTAAACATGGTTATGTCAAAATTGCAGTTGTAATTAATAAATTTTATGAAAAAAGAAACATCTTTGATTTTTCCATAATTATTGAAGATACCGGAATTGGGATATCTGAGAATGAACAGCAATTAGTATTTGAGTCATTTGGTCAGGCGCGTCAGAAGGCAGGACAGAATGTAGCCGGAACCGGACTGGGGCTTTCCATTTCTAACCGTCTGACTGAATTAATGGGAGGAAATATCACGCTTGAAAGTAAATTAAATGAAGGAAGCAAATTTACCCTTAATCTAAAAGCAATAGAATATTTTAATCACGAGATATCTTCACCTGACGAATCTGAACTACAGTTAAATAATGTGCTGTTTGAATATAGAACTATCCTGATTATTGATGATGTAGTTCAGAATATTGAGGTATTGAAGGGATTCCTCGCTGAACAGCCGTTTACGATACTGGAAGGATATAACGGGAAAGAAGCAATTGAGATGGCAAATAAATATAAACCGGATATTATTTTCATGGATATCAGAATGCCTGAAATGGATGGCTTGACGGCAACCGGATTGTTGAAGAAAGACGCTGAAACAAATTCAATCCCTGTTATTGCATTTACAGCTTCATTACCTTATGAGAAGAATCAAAATGATTTACTGATATTTGATGATAGTTTATTTAAACCAATATTTAGAAATAAATTATTCTCAGTACTTATGAAATTTATTCCATATACAATCGTTGAAACGGAAAAGGAAACAGAACCATATAATAATTTTGAGGAGCTTCCCGGTCTGCCGGATGCCGACAAAGCTATATTAAAAAAAGCTGTTGAAGATATGGAATCCGTTTTTGAGAATAAAGTCAGAGAACTTTCTGAAATTTTCGATCTGGATGAAATAGACGTATTTATTAACAATTTAGACCAATATATAAATATGAACAAAATATCTTATTTCGATAATTATCTCAAAGAAATTAAATCAGCTAAAAATGGCTTTGATATTGAAATAATTCAGAAACTGCTTAAACAGTTCAGCAGTCATATTCAAAAAATAAAAATCAATTTATAAAAGTTAATCACTCATATTATGAAAAATTCATCTAAACTATAATTTATATGATGATACAATCAGTATGAAATGAATCATAGTTCTGGTATTTTTGTATAACATAAATTAATCATTCTTAAATAATATAAAACAGGAATAAAAATGAAACATTCAATTTTAATGGTTGATGATAACCCGACTAACCTAAAGTTAGGGGCTTCCGTTCTAAGCCCATATTATAAACTTTCAATAACTGATAACGGGGTAGTCGCAATTAAAATTGCAGAGTTACAAATGCCGGATCTGATTCTCCTCGATGTAATGATGCCTGGTATGTCCGGTTTTGATGTATGCAAGTATTTAAAGCAGAATGAAAAAACAAGGAAGATACCAATTATTTTCCTGACAGCTAAAAACGAGGAAGGTGATATAGTAATGGGTTTTGAGATTGGAGGAGCTGACTACATTTTGAAACCTTTCAAAACCAGGGAAATGCTCTCACGCATAAAGATACAGGTTGACTTAAAAGAAGCTCAGGACAAATTAAAACAGCAGAATGAAGAACTGAGCAATGCTCAGGACAGATTAAAACGGCAAAATGAAGAATTAAAAGGACTTATTCTCAATCGGGATAAATTATTCTCTATAATTGCCAATGACTTAAGAAGTCCGTTTGCTGGTATTTTAGGTATAACAGGACTAATGTCAGAGGGATTTGACGAACTATCAAAAAAAGAGCTTACTCAAATTGGAAGAGCAATGTATGAAACATCTTTAAATGTTTATAAATTAATTGAAAACCTGCTGGATTGGTCGCGAATACAAAAGGGGCAGATAGATTATAATCCTGTAGAAGTAAATATATATAAAATTATTGAACAATCTATACATGTTATTCACCAAAGGGCTGCTCAGAAAGGAATAGTTATTTTTAACGAAGTGTCAGAAAATATAAGAATAAATGCGGATGAACTAATGCTTCTTATAATTTTAAAAAATCTTATATCAAATGCTGTAAAATTCACTACGCGGGGAGGTACAATAACAATTACTTCTGATAAATCTACCAGCAAAGAAATAATAATATCAATCCATGATACCGGAATTGGGATATCTGCCGATAATGTAAACAGGCTATTTAAAATTGGAGAGAATGTTAAATCCAATGGCACCGATGGGGAACCCAGCGCAGGATTGGGGTTATTACTTTGCAAAGAGTTTGTAGAACAACACAATGGCAGAATCTGGCTTGAAAGTGAAGAGAAAAAAGGAAGTACGTTTTATGTCGCACTGCCAAATGTTGGTTAATTTATTATCGTAAAACGGGTCTGCCATACTGGTGGCAGACGGTAGAGATGCACGGACGTACAATGCTGTCAGGTTAAGGCAGGGTAAATATGAATATGCAACCTGACCAGTTCAGAGCATATCATATCCCTGTCTGATTTTAATTTAAGTAAAATCATCATTGCCTTTATTAAAATACCCGGTTTTTTACCCGATGCCCTCCGCTCCGGCTAAAATTATTCGGGTTTTAACTTAACTGACTTCCTGGTAAAGGCGGCAATTATCTGATTTGACACTAAAAGAGTCGGCGCCGACACTAAAAGAGTCGGCGTTGACACTAAAAGAGTCGGCGTTGACACTAAAAGAGTCGGCGTTGACACTAAAAGAGTCGGCGCCGACACTAAAAGAGTCAACGCCGACACTAAAAGAGTCGGCGCCGACACTAAAAGAGTCGGCGCCGACACTAAAAGAGTCGGCGCCGACTCTTTTAGTGTCGATCTCAATTTTTTCAGTATATTTCGCGGGACTTTGACAGATAAGATTTAATCCAAAATAACAAAAATGGAAAGTCTGAAGTTTTAAGCTGTCTGTTAACATCATACAGCCGTTAAATTTACAACAGTCGCTGACACACGGGGCTGTAAGGTTAACACCATATTGCGCCATTACAGGACTTATGGATTTTTATTTTGTTTTATTCGATGGGCGGGCGGGAAGTGGAAATCCCGGCAGGACAAAGCCCCGATGAAATCAGGGTGTGATAAAAGTTTTGTACCTTAACCTGACAACATTGCACAGACGTGCATCTTTGTCCCAACAGGATTAATCCTGATCATCGGCAAGAATAATTTTGACCAGTTCAATACGGGTCTGATTTGAACGAATAATCAGGATTTTGAAATAACTAATAATAACTTCCTCCCCTTTGACCGGGATCCTGCCTAAATAAGATGTTATAAATCCGCCAATTGTGGTGTAATCACCTTCCGGAATACCAATATTAAACAGACCATTAATATAACCGACTTCTGTCTTACCCCCGATAACATATTTATTTTCGGAAATCTTTTTACATATCTCATCATCGGTGTCAAATTCATCGCGGATTTCACCTAAGAGTTCTTCCAGAATATCTTCCATCGTCATAATGCCGGCCGTGCCGCCAAACTCATCTACAACTACTGCAAAAGAAATTCTTTTTTTAGAGAATTCTTTAAGCATTTCAGCACTCTTTTTTGTTTCAGGAACAAATATCACATTACGCGTTATACTTTGCAGACTTTCCGGCTTGTTAAATAAATCACGCGCAAATACAACTCCTTTAATATTATCCAGATTTTCTTCAAAAACCGGCAGTTTGGAATAACCTGACTCAATGAAAGTATCAAGCGCCTGCTCAATTGTAAAGTTAATTTCAACTCCGGCAATATCGGTTCGCGGGCGCATTACTTCATAAACCCGTTTATCACCCAGATCTATCATCCTGGTTAGAATATCGGTTTCCTTTTTGTTAACCGCTCCGGCTTCTTTGCTTTCAACAAGGAGATTTTGTATTTCCTCTCTGTTAAACAAAAGGTTAATATTCTCCTCTTTTAAGCTTTCACTTTTAGTAAGAAAGTCAGAGACAAGTGCAGTAACTTTAACAATCGGGAAAAGAATAAAGGAAATTAATCTCACCGGAACAGCGGAAAACATAAGAACGCTGTCAGCCATTTCTCTGGCAAAGTACTTAGGAAGTAATTCGCCAAATATCAAAAGCGCAAAAGTTTCGATTATTAAAATAGTCCAATCGTTATAATGGAAATAATAAGCAAAGAACAAGGCACACATCGAACCAAAAATAATCTGGACAATATTTATGCTTATCAGGATTGTGGAAAAGAAAATCTGCGTATTTTTGAAAAAATACGAAGCTGTAATTGCCGCAAAATTCTGCTTACGAGCTTTAATCTCAAACTTCAGCCTGTTGGCGACAACAAAAGATATTTCAGCGGCAGAGAAAAATGCGCTCATTATTACCATAATTATCAGAAGAATCAGTTCGGGAATCATATTTAATAAACTCTCTCAATTACTTAAAATATACTATATAAACTGCGGCTAAAACATAAAGGATTGTATTAATAATCATAGGTAAGTCGGTCATCATTACTTCGGTGGCGTTTTCGCCTTTGCTTTTTCTGTAAACAAGGTACATGAAACGAAAAATACCAAAGACTACGAAAACGGTTGTATAAACAAGACTTTCCGTATGAAGATAATTAACCGTTCTTTCAGAAACAGAATAAAGTGCATAACAGATTATTACACCGGAGGCCGATATTGTCGCAATCTGATCTGTGAAACTAATCGTATATTCAGATAATACTTTTCGGGTAATTCCCCCTTCTTCGCTTAAAGTCAGGGATAGTTCCGAGCGCCTCTTCATAACCGCAAGAAAAAGCGAAACAAATAATGTGGTAAGAATAAGCCAGCTTGAAATATAAACTGATATTACAAAGCCTCCGGCAAGCACTCTGAGCATAAACCCCGCGGCGATGCTCATAATATCAACAATTACAATATGTTTCAGGTAAAAGCTGTAGCAAATATTAATTGCCACATAACTTAACAAAACCAGGTTAAACTTAATATTAAGCTGCGACATTAATAATAATACGCCAAGAACCAGAATAACCAGCGAAGTAACTGCTTTTCCTTTTGAAACAGCTCCGCTTGCAATCGGACGAAATCTTTTCACCGGATGAAGCATATCGGATTTAATATCAATCAGGTCATTCATAATATATACCGCGCCTGAAGTCAGACAGAAAGCAATAAAACCTTCTATTACCTGAAAAAGGAAAGGCATGTCAAACAAATGACGGGAAAATATAAGAGGCACAAAGACAAAGAGATTTTTAATCCATTGCTCTATTCTCATCATTTTCATGTAATTAAGTATAGTACGGGCGGGGTCTGCCGTTAGAGACGAACCGTCCTTGAATTTTATCTCTGGTTCTGCCATGTTCATAATCTGTCGAATATTATTTTCTTTAGAAATGTTTAATAAAGCAGTAATTTAAGAAGTGCGTCCAAACCTTTTATCAAATTCTTCAAGCGGTATCTTAATAACAACAGGACGCCCGTGAGGACAGGCGTATGGCATTGAAGTGGCAAACAGCTGATCTACTAACAGCCTCATCTCTTTTTCATTAAGCTTATCGCCAGCCTTGATAGCGGCCTTGCATGAAAATGATTTGGCAATATTATCTCTCTCCTCGAGGGGTTTTTCTCTCTGATTTGTCTTGTACTCATCAATTATCTCCAGCAAAATCTTTTCCTCTGTGCCAAGTTTCACATCCTGAGGCACGCCAACGATAACAACTGTATTTCTGCTAAAAAATTTTATCTCAAAACCCAGTCTTGTAAGATAGTGATATAATTCCTTAAGGATTGCATAATCTCCCGCATCGACCTGCATGGTCTGAGAGAATAATAACTGCTGAGAAAACGACATATCGGCACTAAGCGACTGAAGTGCTTTTTCATACAAAATTCGTTCATGAGCAACATGCTGGTCAATTATCATAAGTCCGCTTTTAATCTGAGAAAGTATATACTTATTATGAAGCTGAATGATAAACGAACTATTTACTTCATTATCAGAGTTGGCATGTGCTTCTGTTCCGGTACGGTGGAATATCTCTTTACTCCGGCTTTCAGCAAATGGATTTGGAACTTCCGCAGATGGAGCTGAGAGCCTGATTTCAGGATTCAGCTGCCCGAAAAGAAGATCAATATCACTGTCTGAAAATGCCGGACCGCGTGCCTCCCGCGGGTTAAATGATTTACCCATTGAAGGTCTGTCGGTAAAGTTATCTTTTTCCAGTCTCCGGAAGTTGTTAATATCAAGATGCTCATTCCTCATAGGAGCAGCTTCTTCAAAGCTCATCGAAGGTACAAGATCATAACTGCCCAGGCTCTTTCTAATCACCGCCAGCACGAATGTATAAATATCTTTTTCATCCTCGAACTTTACCTCAAGCTTGGACGGATGCACATTAATATCAACACGCGAAGGATCGAGTTCAATAAATAAGATAAAAAAAGGATAATCCCCTTTTTCCAAAAGATTTTCATAAGCCTTAAAGACCGCATGGTTAATCTGTCTGCTTGAAACAAAACGGTTATTAATATAAAGATACTGCTCCCCTTTGCTTTTCTTTAAAAAGGCTGGTTTTGCAATATAACCGGTAATGCTTAAATAATCGGTTAGTTCTTTTACTTCGACCAGAGCGTCAAGTATATTGTCGGCAAAAACAGATGAAATCCTCTCTTCCCTTGTTCCGTGCGGAAAATCTAATATCAGGTCATCATCGTTATAAAATTTAAAGGAAATGCCCGGCTGACTTAATGCAGTTTTCTTAAACGTATCAAGAATATGCTTTAGTTCGGTAGCATCGCTTTTAAGGAAATTTCGTCTGGCAGGAGTATTAAAAAATAAGTTCTTAACAGAAATTGAAGTTCCTTTGGAAAACGAACCTTTTTCTTTAATGATAGTCTGTCCGTCTTCAATCCTGAGCAGTGTGCCAAAATCTTCATCTTCAGGCTCGGTACGTATTTCCAACTGGCTGACCGATGCAACCGAGCTTAAAGCCTCACCTCTGAAGCCGAATGTCTTAAGTGCTTCCAAATCCTCATAAGAGAATATCTTGCTTGTAGCATGTCTCTGAAGGCTTAGAATAGCATCCTCCTCACTCATACCATCGCCATCATCAACAATCTGAATCAAAACCTTTCCGGCGCGTTTAACTATTACATCAATACCTTCCGCATGAGCATCGACTGCGTTTTCCATTAATTCTTTTACTACTGATTCAGGACGCTGAACAACTTCTCCTGCCGCAATTTTATTCGCAATATTTTCCGGCAGTATCCTTATTTTACTCGAAGACATATTTCCCTTTATTAAAAATCATTGACAGGCAAAGCCGGACTATTCTTCCGCTTCAGCCTTTTCATAGAGAACAACATCAAAGCCGTTATATTCCGTTCTCCGAAACTCTTTCCATTTATTCCAGTCTGTATCAGGGAAACCAACATCCCCTTCAGCGTCAAAATTAAACCGTGAAATGCTTAACTCGTCTGCATCATCAATCGTCTGTCTGTATATCTCAGCTCCGCCAATGATAAAAGCTTTTTCAGCCTTAATAACATTCCGGCAATAATCGAATGCGGTCTGGATATCATTAAATATTATTATTTCCTTATTATCATAATCAACGTCTTCCCTTTTGGTAAGAACAATATTTTGCCTTCCCTTTAATGGTTTTTTAAAAGACTCAAAAGTTTTTCTTCCCATAATAACAGGAAAACCCGTTGTGAGGTCTTTGAAATATTGCATATCATCCTTGGAATGCCATGGAATCGAGCCGTCAGCCCCGATAATACCATTTTTTGAAATGGCGGCTACAATTATCTTCCGCAACTGTTCATCCTTTCCTTATAAGCCTGAAAACTGATTAGCACAGGCATACAACAACTTTTGCTCTTAATCATACTCATAATCATTGGTTTCTCACATTTATAAAACCCGCCTGCTTTCCCGTTCAAAGCAATTAAACAGCAACCTCAAATTTAATTCTCTCTAAATGCTGATACCCGATTAGTTCGAAATCCTCAAACTTAAGCTCATTTATCGGCTTCTGAGCAATTTTAAGCTCTGGTAGCTTCAGTGGCTCGCGCTTTAACTGTTCTTTTAAGCCTTCCACATGATCATATCTTTCAAGTTCGGTACCTTTATCAGCTGCATAAATATGAGCATCAATTATTGTATGGGCAAACTGCCCGGGTTCAAGCCCCGCCTGTTGGGCAATAATTTGAGTAAGCAATGAATATGCTGCAAGATTAAAAGGGATACCTAATGCAATATCGCCCGAACGCTGTGTCAGATGACAATTTAACTTCCCGCCACTTACATTGAAAGCAAATGTATAATGACAAGGAGGTAATTTACTCTTTATCGCGTTGCCAGGCTCCCATGCAGAAACAATAAGCCTCCGGCTGTACGGGTCTTTCTTCAGAGTATCAATAACATACTGAATCTGATCAATCTCAGTTACTTTCCAGTTTCCTTCGCTATCCTTCTCAGCACTTGGAAAATGACGCCAGTAATAACCGTAAGCGGTTTCAAGATTCCCGTCTTCGTCTGCCCAGGCGTCCCATATTTTCGTATGTTTCCGAAGGTTCCTGATATGATTATCGCCTGATAAATACCATAATACCTCGCGAAGCAGTGAATTCCATATCATCTTTTTTGTTGTAAGCAACGGAAACCCCTTTGCCAGATCAACCTTATAAAAGGCTCCGAAATATGATATTGTATCTATACCTGTGCGCGAAGGTTTGCGCATCCCGTTTTCAATTACAAGTTTTACTAAATCCAGATATTCTTTCATTTATCTCAGCTAACCAATTTTATATTTAATTTTTTCCATTACCATAGATTTAACCAGGAACATGTTGTCAAAAATCATGACCGCCAATATACCAAATTAAGACAATATTTCACCAGGCAGACCTGTCGTGGGCATACAACAAATTATCCTCTTAATCATACTCATAACCTTAATCATACTCGTTTTTCCTGAAGCGGGTAAGATTATGATTAAGAAAATTACAGGACATACCCCCTTTTTGCTGTTATATGGACGGTTACATATTCCTGACACGGGTTGTTATCGGGACTAACAACCAAGAGGAGAATTTGTTGTACACCCCTTATATATTTTCAGTTTTTAGTTTCTCAAAGGCTGAAATTAGTTTCTCCTTTGTTTCAAGCAGATCCTGCGAAAGAACCTTAACTTCGCCAATCACAGGCATAAAGTTAATATCACCGGTCCACCTGGGCACAATATGAAAATGCAGATGCTGGTCGATGCCCGCTCCTGCAGATTTACCCACGTTTGCTCCCACATTAAAGCCGTTCGGATGCATAGCTGTCTGCAATGCCTTTATTGACAACTGAAGATTCTGCATGATTTCGAGGCTTTCTTCCGCATTCAGACTTAAAAAATCATTAGTATGCCTGTAAGGTATTACCATTAGATGACCGCTGTTGTAGGGATAAAGATTTAGAATCACAAATGTATTCTTCCCCTTATAAACTATAAGGTTCTCCTTACTATTAATATCAATTAGCTGCTGGTTACAAAAAATGCAACCCTCTTCTTTTTTTTCCATACTGAAAGATTCAATATATTTTGAACGCCATGGAGACCAGAGTTTATCCATTATTTTTCTCTTAGTGTGTTAACGTGGTTTTAGAACAATTATCCATGAATCTTTAATGGATAAAAAAAAGGCGGATAGAGGTGAATCTTCCGCCTTTTTAATAAAAACTGAAAGAATTATTCTTCTTCTCTCGATTTCCTGTATTCTTCGATAATCTTTGCTTCAACTTCCTTAGGCGTTTCCTCGTAGTAAGCAAACTTCATCCTGAACTGCCCTCTGCCCTGTGTTAAGCTTCTTAGGTGAGTTGAATACCTGTAGAGTTCAGATAATGGAACGTTAGCCTTGATAATCTGATTCGTACCGTCCGCTTCCATACCGAGAATCTTGCCACGGCGACTTGAGAGATTGCCCATAACATCTCCCATATATTCTTCAGGAACAATTACTTCAACTTCGTAAACAGGTTCGAGAAGAACCGGCTTAGCTTCAAGGAATCCCTTTCTAAACGCCTGCGAAGCGGCTATCTTAAACGACATTTCATCTGAATCAACATCATGGTATGAACCGAAAAAGAGCGAGGACTTTATGTCTATCACCTTAGAACCGGTCAGAATACCCCTGGTCATTACTTCGATAATGCCCTTTTCAACAGCGGGGATAAATCTTCCCGGGATAACGCCGCCAACAATTGCATTAACGAATTCAAAGCCGGTTCCCCGCGGCAAAGGCTCAAGTTTCATTACAACATGTCCATACTGACCGCGTCCGCCCGACTGTTTCTTATGCTTATATTCAGCCGTCTCTGTTCTGCCCTTTATTGTTTCGCGGTATGGAATTTTTGGTTCTGCAAGGTCAACATCAACTCCGTAGCGGTCCTTCAAAAGCTTTACTGCAAGCGAAAGCTGAAGTTCCCCCTGACCTGTAACAATTGTCTGGCTTAGTTCAGGATCAAATTTAACATTAAACGTGGGATCTTCTTCATGTAATATATGCAGACCTGCTGAAATTTTATCTTCATCTCCCTTTGCTTTAGGAATAATAGCTCCATTAATAATCGGCTCAGGAAAATTAATCGGTTTTATTATAACAGCAAAGTTCTTTGACGAAAGCGTATTATTTGTATGAGTATCTTTCAGTTTAACAACGGCGGCTATATCGCCTGCAACAACTTTTGAAGCATCTTTTCTCAGTTTACCGTTCAGGTAGAAAAGCTGGCTTAAACGTTCTGTCTTACCATTGTTTTCGTTTATAAGATCAAGCCCGGAAGAAACCGCGCCACTATAAACCTTAAAGACTGAAAGTTCCCCTACATGGGCTTCTGATAAAATCTTGAAGATAAACATTACCGGCTCACCTTTGGAATCGCATTTTACGACAATTTTCTGATTTTTGTCTTTCAACAAAGCTTCGACAGGTTCGCGTTCGACAGGCGAAGGACAATACTTCGATACAAAATCCAGGAAGTTATTTACGCCAACGCCCTTAGTTGTCGATACTGCAAAGGCAGGAATAATTCCTCTTTTTAGCATTGCGTTCTTAAGACCTTTCGTTAATTCTTCTTCAGTAAGAAAGCCATTTTCAAAGAAAGCGTTCATTAATTCTTCATCTGACTCGGCTACTTTTTCGATTAACAATTCTCTAAGGATTTCGGCTTCCTCCTTTATTTCAACAGGTATTTCGCCTTCAGTAACTTTTTTTGAGCCTGCCGCGCCAAATGTACAGGCTTTCATCTTAACCAAGTCAATAATCGTTTCAAAGCCGGTTCCTTCCTTAAGCGGGAAAGTAACGACCGTAACATCGCTACTTAATTTTGTCTTAGCGGCTTCAATTGTTTCATTATATTTTGAATGTTCGTTATCAACTTTATTAACAAGGACGATCGAAGGAAGCGAATTTTCTCTGGCAAAACCCCAGGCAACCTCAGAACCTACTTCAACGCCTTCTGCGCTTTTAAGCACAGTAACAGCAGTATCAACGACATAAAGAGCACCCTTAACCTGACCGACAAAATCGGAATAGCCAGGTGTGTCAAGCATATTAATTTTAATATTATTCCATTCAACATGAAGAGGAGTAACAGAAATTGAGATGCGACGTTCTATTTCATTTGAATTATAATCAGAAATAGTGTTGCCTTCTTCAATTTTTCCAATACGATTAGTTTCACCGGCGGTAAAGAGAATAAGTTCGGATAACGATGTTTTTCCACTTCCGCCATGACCAATGAACGCAATATTCCGGATAGAATCCGACAAGTATTCTTTCAAGTGACCTCCAAAGTAAATATTTCACGTTTATTTATTTTCTAATAGTACTCCAGAAAGCTGAAGTGGCGCGGGATAAACCCATAATTTTTTTTAGCCATTCAGCATTTGGATACTCAATATTAGTTTTTATTTTTTTTGTTTTATTCAGAAGATATTCAGCCTTTGATTTAAGCGTATCGACTAAAGATTTTACTGTCGAAATAATTGATTCCACATCTTCTGTAATAAAAACAACTTTACTGCTTAAAATATCTACATTAGTAAGGATAGGATCGAGTTTTTGTTTGATTTGTTCAACGTCCTGCTGGACTGAAGTTATTGTCTGCGTTAATTTTTTTAGCGTAATAATTAAATAAACGCATAATGCAGAAGCTGCAATTAATAGTATGATCAGAGAGATTTGTACCGCTGTTTCCATTATAATACCTCCCCGCCCTTAAGGCGGGGTCTTTGGTTAAAAGTTATTATCCACATGATAATTAGCTGTTAGAAATTCAACTAAAAGTCTTATGACTTTTGTTCGTTTTTGTAAGCATCAACACCCGCCTTAATAGCGCTTTTAAGTTTATCGCCTTCTTTAAGAACTGTATCTTTAGAGTTATTTACAAAACCGTCAGTTTTTTCCTTTGCTTCGTTTAGTACCTTTTCAGCATCGTGTAAAAGTGACTCAACCTTTACCTTAGCATCTGCAATAATCCTTTCTGACTTTTTTTTTCCATCATTAATCAGATCAACAGCCTTTCCCCTTGCATCAGCAATGTACTTTTCTGCATCTTCAACAAACTCATCAGTCTTCTCCCTGATATCTTTCCTTAATTCTTTACCGCTCTTAGGGGTATATAACAGAGCAATAACAGAACCTACAACTGAGCCAGTAAGAAAACCGATTAATAATCCTTTTGCAACACCATTATCTCTTGACATTTTGGACTCCACTATTAATAATTGATTATAGGTTAAGATAATAAGACTACCGATAAAAATCAATATCTCTGTTCTATCTTTATTCATACATATTGAAATATGTTCAAATTTATTTCATATTTTTTACAATTGCATGGGCAAACTCAGATGTTTTTACTTCTTTTGCATCCTCCATCAGGCGGGCAAAGTCATAAGTAACAGTTTTCAGTTTTATAGTCTCTGTAATTGCCTTTTCAATCATAACAGCCGCTTCTTTCCAGCCCAGATATTCAAACATCATTACACCTGATAATATAACAGAACCAGGATTAATCTTATCCAGACCGGCATACTTTGGAGCTGTGCCATGCGTAGCTTCAAATAATGCTACATGGTAACTAATGTTTGCTCCAGGAGCAATACCAAGTCCGCCAACCTGAGCGGCAGCCGCATCTGACAAATAATCACCGTTCAGATTTGGCGTAGCAACTACATCATATTCACTTGGTCTTAAAAGCAACTGCTGAAACATGCTGTCAGCAATTCTGTCTTTAATCAGAATCTTACCTTCCGGCATTTTACCATTATATTTTTTGTATAGATCATCCTCAGTAACTATAAAATCGGCAAATTCCTTCTGAGCAATCTCATATCCCCATTCTTTGAAAGAACCTTCGGTAAACTTCATAATATTGCCTTTATGAACTATCGTAACACTCTTACGGTTATTGGCGATTGCAAATTCAATTGCTTTCTTAACCAGCCTGGCCGAACCGAATTCGCTCATTGGTTTTATACCAATACCTGACTTAGGACGGATTTCTTTCTTTAATTTATTTGTAATAAAGTCGATAAGTTCATTAGCTTCCTTTGAGTCAGATTTAAATTCGATGCCGGCGTAAACATCTTCCGTATTTTCCCTGAAAAGCACAATGTCTAGTTCTTCAGGGCGTTTCATAGGGCTTGGCGTTCCGGCATAATACTTTACCGGACGAACACATGCGAAAAGATCCAGTTTCTGCCGAAGAGTTACATTCAGACTTCTGATTCCACCGCCAATCGGAGTTGTTAACGGACCTTTTATTGCTACAACATATTCATCAATGGCAGTAATTGTTTCCTGAGGAAGCCATTCATCTTTTCCATAGACTTCTGTAGCTTTCTCACCGGCATAAATCTCCATCCATGAAATTTTTCTTTTCCCGTTGTATGCCTTTTCAACCGTGGCATCAAAAACAATCCGGGAAGCTTTCCAAATATCAGGACCTGTACCATCGCCTTCAATGAATGGAATAATTAAATTATCAGGAACGACAAGCTGGTCATTTTCTATTGTTATCTTTTCCCCGGTTGCCGGGATTGTAATATGCTCGAACCTGGACATATTGATTCTCTCCGATTTTTGATTTTGTAAATTGTAAATTGTTTAATACTTATTTATACTGTGACTGCAACCGCAGCTATTATTTAACTGCTCCCTCTTCAACCGTAATTTTACCATATCTTTTCTGATAAAGCGAAAGGCTTACAGCGCCGACCAGTACAGCAAACCAGAGCGTAACTACCCTGATAATAAATGTAGAAGATACAGCTAAATCTTTAGGTACATTTTTCCGGAGCAAAAAGAATGTAAGCGAACCGTCAGTAACTCCAAGCCCGCCCGGCAACATTGTAATCGCACCTGCTATTGTTGAAAAGGTATATACAAAAGTTGCCCAGAGTAAATTAAAACTGATGCCAAAGTTAGCAAGAATTATATAATAACCCAAACATTCAAAGAACCATGAAACCAGACTAACCAGTATCATATAAAATAGCGGTAGCGGTCTTAAAAGAATGTATGAGCTTTCATAAGCTGTTCTGATACTGACAATGTGCTTATTAAGGGATTTTATGCGGCTAAGTTTATTAATAACAGCCAAAGATATTTTCTTACTGCTTATAATTATTGTTAAAGTAATAAAAAAAATACCTGTACCTGCTACTATGACTCTGCCATAATTAAAAACATAAGCTCCGATAACTGCAAGCAGTACCAGTGAAATAAAGTCAGTTATTCTTTCAACCAGAATTATTGGCGCGGTTTTGCTGACAGGCTCTTTTGTTACCTGTTTTACAAGATACGCCTTTAATAATTCCCCCATTTTCCCAGGCGTTACGCTCATTACCAGACCGGACATAAATATGGCGAATGAATCAATACGCGAGAGTTTTATTTTTAAAATTCGCAGATAATAATCCCACTTAAAAAACCTCGTAACATAATTCATAAAAGATAACAATAGAAGCGGTAGCGTCCACATCCAATTAAAATTCATAAAGGCTCTGATAACATGCCTGTAATCAGCATAAAAAGTAAAAGAGAGATAAAGCAGTGCCGCTATCGCCAGTGAAATAAATATATTTTTTTTAATTTTTTCTATCACTTAGATTATCTGTTTTAATGAATCATAAAGTTTTGTAAGGGGCAGACCTACTACATTATAATAACAACCGTTAATTTTATTGACGAACACCGCTCCAAAATCATCCTGAATTCCGTATGCACCGGCTTTATCCATCGGGCTACCCGTCTTAATGTAATCTGTAATTTCTTTATTTTCCAGCTTTCGGAATGTTACCCGGGTCTTTACATAATTAATAATTGTTTTTCCGCTTACGCTGTTATAGATGGCAAAGCCGGTATAAACCGAATGTGTTTTTCCGCTTAACAGTTTTAGAATCTCCGCCGCATCCTTTTCATCTTTCGGCTTACCAATTATTTTCTTATTGAGGACAACAATAGTATCGGCAGTAATTATTATCCCGCACTTTACTTTTGATTTTGCAGCCTCAAGCTTCTGAAGTGATAATCGTTTAACGGTACTGACCGGGTGTTCACCATCCGGGATTTCCTCATTAAGGTCAACACTAAAGGATTTAAACTTAAGATTGAAAAGTTTCAGCAATTTTCTCCGTCTCGGAGATTTAGATGCTAAATAAACCGGTATGTCCGTCTTTATCATTTACATTTCTCTTAAGCTGGTATTCGGGAAGTAAAAATACAAAATTTCATCGAATTTTCTACCCTGCCTTGACTGTCCGATTGCTCCCCACTGGCAAAATCCAACCCCATGCCCATTACCTTTGCCTTTAATCTTTAAGCCGGAAAGATAACGGCCCTTATACTCCGGCTCCAGTTCAAAATTTGTACTCCTTAGTATTCCATTAGTCTGCTTCGATTTAATCACATTCCTAATCTGGTTTCCGGTTAAGACAATCTTCTTTGTCTTTCTGTCTCTGCTTTTGAGCATTATATCTAGTTCATTAACCCTGCCGGATTCAAACCGGCTGTTAATTTCAATTAACATGATAGTATATTTTGTATTGGCAATATATTTTGCTGACTGCAATAGTTTTATCAATTCGGCAGAAGTATAATTCTCTTCCCAGTATAATCCGGGAGCTATGCTGCAAAATGGTTCTTCCCCGCATCTGACACCTTTCAGGTAGCCAATTTTCTTCTGACTGAATACATTATCACAATTTTCCGTACTGCCGCCACATGCCGAGAAATAAAATGTTTTTGCCAGTTCCTCATTATATAACAGCACGAGATGATTCGTCTCTATGATAGCCTGATTAGTATAAACCCTCTCTGCTTTTATGCCGGAATAAATCTGATCCCGTTTGTCCGGATAAATATCAAAGTCATCTTTAGCTTCCCTTAATTTCATATAGGTATAGTTGCGCATACAAACGGCGAAAGCCTTCAGAGCTTCAAAATCACCCGGCTTTGAAGCCACACCCATTTCCGGATGAATTACTGCTTTCAGGTAGTCTTCAATATCCAGAACATTAATAAGCATAAGCTTACTGCTATCTGATTTTACCCTGAATATTCCCCGATATTTATTTTCTTTATAATCAAGCGGGTTATTATCCTCAAAAGGCTGAATATCAATCTGATCAACCAGATATTTATTTATCCCGACTTTAAGTAATATCTTATTGCCTTTCGCAAGGAATCTTACTTTATCGCTTTCGTTTTTTAAAGGAATAATCTTACTATCAGCATGTAACTCAAGCAGGGCACTAAATTTAATGTCTTCGGAATGCAGGTCTTCATCCAGTAAAACCCGGACTACCTTCATCTCCCGGATTTCTTCAACAACAATTTTTGAAACAGCACGTGAAGGCACAGTACACTGCAACATAAAAAAAGCTAATAGCAAAACTGGAATGTATTTCAACATTGTGCGGGTCTATAGCCGAAAAGAGTACTCACTTTATTGCAGACAATTGGGCGGACTATCTAAACATCGCCTTAATGCTTCCCCATGTACGCTTTACACCGGAAACATTACGGTTTGTAACAACAACTTCACCAGAATTAGACTCTCCGTCTGAAAAGATAAATCTTAACCGGTATTTATAAACATTGTCTGTGGTTTTGTAGGCAGTCTGATCTGTATAGGTATAATAGGAATTACTTCCCTTAGGAGCAACAGATACTATTGCCACAAAAGAGCCGTTAACTGTTTTTCTTTCTATTACAATGCTCTGAAGATTATTCTCCTCGCCGGTATTCCATTCAAGCACTACATTGCCACCGGAACTCTTTGCCGTAAAAGAAAGTAAGTAAACTCCCGCTAATATTGTACCTGTAAAGGCAACAAGCAGAAACAGAAATAGTAATATAACGCTTGATTTTTTCATGTATCCAATATATCTGTTTAAGAAAATAATGTCAATGCCTGAAAACCCGGATTATATAAATATTCCTGAAGGTTTTCGCTTCTTGCTTCATTTCATCAAATAAACTCATCCTGAAAATTAAAACAGACTGACTATAAAAGTAATAATCAAAAAATCAGAATGACGAATGTCAGATTCTCCTTCGGAATCCTTCGCCCAAAACTTCATGCACATTCCCGATAATTACAAATGCAGAAGGGTCTGTTTCCTTAATAATATCGCTGAGTACCGGCAGTTCTTTCATAGTAATAACTGTAAAAATAATTTCCCTTTCAGCATTTGAATACAACCCATGCGCCTTTAAACCGGTAGCGCCACGCCCCAGATCGTTCATTATCCGGTATGCTATCTCATCTGACTTTCCCGAAATTATACAGGCCATTCGCGCATAATCAAAGCCGTCAATTATCATGTCAACTATCCTGGCTGATATGAACAAAAGGAACAACGCATAGAGAGTAAGCGACATGGCCGGCCTTTGTGGCGAAAGATTTTTTATTTCAATAATGATTCCGGCAAGAATTATAACAAAAAAGTCTGTAAACATGATCGCCGTCCCTGGTTTCCAGCCATATCTTTTCTGTAATATGGCTACAATTATATCTGAACCTGCAGTAGTGCCCTTAAACTTAAAAATTACTCCAAGTCCGAGTCCTAAAAGTACTGAACCAATCAAAATCAGGAAGAGGAAATCATTGTGCAACAGGTATTTTATTGTCCGTGTATCCTGGAGCTTAATAAATCTCAGCCCGGGCATATCCCCCCTGAACAGATCTATAAAAAGAGAAGTGCATGAAAAACCGAAGAAAGTCCTCGCACCAAAGCTTCTGCCTAATTCCTTAACACCCCAGATATATAACGGAATGTTAAACAGCCACATCATTAAGCCAACGGGAATTTTGTAATCAGACAGATAATAGACTGCCATCGCAAGTCCGCTTACTCCGCCCGGCACTACCTGCGCATCGATAAGAAAAATACCTATACCGAGCGCTATAACAGCCGCGCCTGCGGCTATAAAGAAATAGTCCCTTATGACATATTTATTAAATGATATCAATGCCATGAATTACCTTAGTGAATTGCTGTATAGTCCACTAATAAATCAATACAAAAACCGGCTGGTACCTGATTCTTTTTTTAAGTTAGAACATAAAAACGGGAACAAAGGACTGAAACCAAAAAATTAAAGCTTAGTAATTATCATCATCGTCATCCTTGAAATGATCATGCTTGTCATCATCCATAATATCATTATAAAAATCCACGTCATCACTATCAGCATCATCGAAGACATCCATATCATCATCCGGCTTTGCTTTTTTGCCAAATCCTGCCTCACTCATTGTTTCTGTATCCTCTTCTTCTTCGTCAAAATCAAAGTCGTAGGGACTTATTATCTCAGGCAGTCTTTTGCGGGCTGATATGTCATACTTAAAGTTATTAAGCGAGCCGTTAAGAAAATAGAGTGACTCCTTTACATCGGAAAATTCCTTGTGTTCAAGAACCATCGGATTAACCGATTTAGCCGGGGTCTTTAATTTTGCATCAAAATCTTCTTTAAGCTGCTTTAAACTCTTTATTAACGGCTCTTCATTTTTAACTATATATCCTTCATCAAATGAGTAGCTGTAAATTTTCTTGTCTTCATTGGTATAAATATACTTACATATATATTCATTCTTTACGTTTGAGAAAAGAAAATAAATTTTCATCTTTTTCCCTCTGTTATATTCATTACTGTTTATTTAATACAATGGGAATTTAGTAGCTAATTTTCCAAAATTCAATTTTAAAATGATTTTATTTAATCTCTTTTTTTTTTCTCTCCATAAAATCATATTTTAAGACTTGGAAAAAGAATACCAAAAGAGGGCAGATGAGCTTTGAACCATCATACATAAAACTGCTAAAGTCAGGCGAACTTAAAAAAAGAGCTAAAACAGCCGATAAAATCCTGTCAGCTTGTAACTGTTGCCCACATAACTGCCTTGTGGACAGAAACTACAAACCTGGCAGTTGTCTTAGCGGATACCTGCCGGTTGTATCTTCCTACACTCCCCACTTTGGCGAAGAGCCTGTTTTGTCAGGTTCAAATGGTGCAGGTAATATCTTCTTCGGCGGTTGCAATCTCAGGTGCGTTTACTGCCAGAATTTTGAAATCTCACAGAACCGGGAATCAGAGCGACAGTATGAAATAAGTATTCAGGAACTTGCCCGAATCATGACAGAGCTTCAGAATAAAGGCTGTCATAATATCGGACTTGTCTCCCCTACGCATTTTTCCGCACAAATTATTAAAGCTGTTTACTTGGTAGCCCGGACGGGGCTTAACATTCCAATAATTTACAACACAAACGGTTATGATTCGGTTAATATGCTCCGGCTTCTGGATGGGATTATCGATATTTACCTGCCCGACTTCAAATATGGCGACAGCCTTAACGCCAGACAATATTCTAAAATTCCTGACTATTTCCATTTCGCCTCCGATGCAATAAAAGAAATGCACCGGCAGGTTGGAAGCGTCCTTGTTTACGAAGGTGATACTGTTGTCCGCGGACTAATTATCAGACACCTCGTGCTACCGAACGGACTTTCAGACTCTGAAGAAGTTTTCAGGTTTATTTCCAGTGAAATAAGCCCTGAAATTCATATTTCACTTATGTCACAATATTATCCGGCAAATAAGGCAAATGATGAGATTTTAATCAGCCGGACTCTCCGTCCCTCTGAATATGAAAAAGCAATCACCATGATGGAAAAATACAGACTGACAAACGGATGGATACAGGAAATGGAAAGCTCCCATTACTACCGCCCGGAATTCAGCAAAAACAGAGAAAAACCATTCACAAATTAGAAAATATCGTAAATCCTGTATAATTTCTCCTGTTCTTTAAGGCAACAATAGTCTTTAATCCAAATAAATTTTATATGCCTGTCTTAAGTCAAAAAAAACTATCCTTTCTATAATATTCCCCGGTAGATTTTTCCAGTTCTTCTTCCCGCGCCTGTATTCTGTTATCTGCCGGAAGTGAAGGAATCTTTGTATCCCTCCGACCGGATAATATGGATTCAATAATTCCTGACCCGGTTATGTCTGCAATATAATTTTATTACTGTATATATTTTTATGTTTATTTCTTCAAATGCTTTCTGTAAGTAAGTAAGTCGGATTTTTTCTACACCCGGATAACTCTTTAAGTACCCCGCAAAAGCCTCGCGAGGCACTTGGAAATCTCCAAGTACCCCGTGGGAACGTCACGGGTCAATCGGAAATCTCCAAGTACCCCGTGGGAGCGTCACGGGTCAATCGGAAAACTCCAAGTACCCCGTGGGAACGTCACGGGTCAATCGGAAAACTCCAAGTACCCCGTGGGAGCGTCACGGGTCAATCGGAAAACTCCAAGTACCCCGTGGGAGCGTCACGGGTCAATCGGAAAACTCCAAGTACCCCGTGGGGGTCAAAGTTCCCTGATTTTAAAAGAAAATGAATTATTTTTAAAAATAATTAGGAATCTTAAAATTCCATCGTCTTTGGGAGTATCGGGGATGCCCGCCTGAATATTTAGAGAACTTATTAAAAAATCCAGATGAGGCATATCAGAACAATGAACATCGGGATGTATAATTATGCCTTTAATTTATTTCTTCCATTTTAAGGACGAGCTTTTTATATTTTCTTTTTCTATGTATATTCATAGCATTAAAAATAATTACCATGTAAAAAATGGCAGTAAAAGAAGAGAGAATCCAGGCAGCAAATTTCCTGACTTAGACAGAGGAAGCTAATATTCCAAAAGCAACAAAATGAAACCTGAAAACTACGTACAACAATTATGAATATAGACAAAACATTAAAAGATAACAATATCATAAAGAAATCCGGGACTTGGGATGTTTATTGTGGTAACGATGCGTATCAGAAAATCAGGGAATACTCCGGTCATGATCTAAAAAACTGGATTGATACTAATATAAACTGGACAACTGATTTAAAACAGGAAACGACCGCTTATTTTGAAGAACAGACTCTTTTGCAATATCTGACATGGTAATGGTGCAGGAAACAAGAAAATATCAGGCTTTTTATACTAAATCAATGCCAATAGTTGATTATATGGTAAAGAAACTAATGCTGAAAACCACGGATAAGATTTTCGAACCCTGCGGTGGTGATGGTGTTTTTGTTGAAGCTTTATTAGTAGCAAATAAGCTCTCAAAAATTGATATTTGTGAATTAAATAATGCTGCATACCAAACTTTGTTAAACAAGTTTTCCATTTACACCAATGTTCATATTCGGCAATGTGATACACTAACAGATGATGATTTGATTTTTAATTCAGCTTTTGGCGGCATTTACGATAAGATTATTGCCAACCCGCCTTATGGTGCCTGGCAGGATTTAACAAAAAGAGCCGTTCTTAAAAAGATATACCCCAATCTTTATACTAAGGAAACTTACGCCTTATTCCTTTTTCGTTGTATTGAATTATTAAAAGACGAAGGCATTCTGTCTTTTATTATTCCGGATACATTTCTTAATCTTCATACGCACAAGGCAATCCGGAACCATATTTTGACGAATACCAAAATACTGGAACTGCTTTTGTTCCCGTCTTCGTTTTTCCCGGGTGTCAATTTTGGATATGCAAATCTTTCAATCATCACACTTCAGAAAACTAATAAAAAAACTGATTGTCTGAACCACCGGTTTAAAGTAATAAACTCATTTTCTGATGTGGAACAACTTTCTAATATTATAGAAGCAAACCTGAGAATATACTCATTTACACAAAACGAAATACTGGCAAATCCTGATCATGCTTTCTTAAATTACAGACAATACAGAAATCACGAAAGCTATAAATAGTTCTAAAATAAAGATTGGTGATATTGCAGACTGTGTTACAGGATTTTATTCGGGAAATGATAAAACATTTTTGCGGGTAAACAGTCCTGAATTGAAAAACGGAAAAAACTATGATTTGGTTGATATAAATTTAGTAAACAGAGATTATCAAAATATTCCCGATATTCTTGATGGAATAACCGGTAAAAAATGTTTTCTGCCAATAGTTAAAGGAGGTAATGCGAAATATATAAAACAGGAAAGCTGGTTTATGGACTGGAGTAAAGCCACGGTTACTCATTATAAAACAAACAAAAAAGCAAGGTTTCAAAATCCCCTGTATTATTTCAAATATGGTATCGGAGTACCAATGGTAAGTTCTTCCAGTATTACAGCTTCTTTAATTGAAAACAAGCTCTTTGATCAATCTATTGTAGAAATATTTCCTCTCGATAAATCTTTGACTTATTATCTGCTTTTATTTTTTAACTCCCCGACCTGTAATAAACTAATACGAACAATAAATCCGTCTGCAAATAACCCTGCAAACTATATAAAAAAAATCCTCTCTATTTTACCGTCTGATAAACAAAAAAAAATTATAGACGATGCTTTGCAGGAGATTATTGACAGTATAAAGAAATGTGGGAGTTATGATGAATCTTTAGAAGCCGGCTTAACTGAACTTATAAAAACTATTTACGGATTCTGACTGCTCAGCTAAAATATCATTCCATATTACAAACAGGTCATAGCAGCCTTTCTTTCAAAAAAGTGTCTGATTGCCATACAATTCCTGCTCAATTATCCGGAATGAGCCAAACCAGGCAGACTGAATCTGCTCCCGTCCCTTTATTAACATAAAGTAAGCTAATTGTATAATGTTACTTTAAGCGCTGACTGTACCCGGTAATAAAGACCGGATAAGAGAACCTAATGGAAGCAGTATGAACTTATTCGTTGAAATTGCTTTGCCGTATTGATATATTTCCACCTCAATAATTGAAAGATAATGGAACAAATTCGAAATTTCTGCATAATTGCGCATATTGACCATGGTAAGTCCACCATAGCGGACTGTCTGCTCGAAACAACGGGCACAGTCTCACAAAGGGAATCTAAAGCGCAACTTTTAGATGACATGGACCTTGAGAGGGAGCGGGGCATAACAATTAAATCCCACGCTATACAAATGCACTACAAAGCACGTAACGGACAGGAATATACGTTTAATTTGATAGACACTCCCGGTCATGTGGATTTTTCGTATGAAGTGTCGCGCTCGCTTGCCGCCTGCGAAGGTGCATTGCTGATAGTTGATGCCGCTCAGGGCGTTGAAGCTCAGACTATCAGTAATCTTTACCTCGCCATAGAAGCGGGACTCGAGATTATACCGGTTATTAATAAAATAGACCTTCCGAGTGCTATGGTCGATGCAGTAAAAGGTCAGATTATAGATTTACTCGGCTGTGAGGATAACAGCATCATACCGGCAAGCGCGAAATCAAAACTCGGCATTGAAGACATCCTTGAAGCTGTCGTAAACCGCATACCTGCTCCAAAAGGAGACCCTGAGGCTCCGCTTCAGGCTCTTATCTTCGATTCGGTCTTCGATGCTTACCGCGGAGCTATCGCCTACATCAGAGTGTTTAACGGAACGCTGAAAGAAAAAGATCAGATTAAATTTTTTATGAATGATAAGAACTTCCAGGCCGAAGAGGTCGGCATACTCGGATTGAAGAAGATCAGAACAAAAGAATTAACCGCGGGCAACGTGGGATACCTTATCTCGGGTATAAAGGACGTGCGGGATACAAAGGTGGGCGATACAATTACGCTGGCACGCGGCGGAGCTGAAAATCCGCTGCCCGGTTATAAGGAAGTTAAGCCGATGGTTTATTCCGGTCTTTATCCGACAAATACCGAAGAATATGAGGATCTTCGCGATGCTCTGGAAAAGTTTAAGCTTAATGATTCGGCAATTGTATATACGCCGGAAACTTCGGCGGCTCTCGGCTTCGGTTTCAGATGCGGATTTCTTGGTATGCTACACATGGAGATTGTGCAGGAGCGTCTCGAAAGGGAATTTAATCAGTCTATAATTACTACCCTGCCTAACGTTGAGTATATCGTTTATACAAAGACGGGGGGCAGGTTTGTAGTCGATAACCCCGCTGATATGCCGGAAATGGGTAATATTGAGAAAATCGAGGAACCGTATGTTAAGGCACAGATAGTCTGCCCGAGTGAATTTGTGGGTAATCTGATGAAACTGGCAACTGACAAGCGCGGAATATATAAGAATACATCGTATATCGACCCCACGAGAGCCGATTTACAGTATGAGTTCCCGCTGGCTGAGATTATCTTTGACTTTTATGACAAACTGAAGTCGTTTTCCAAAGGCTACGCTTCTTTTGATTATGAATTTATCGGCAACCGGGAAAGCGATCTCGTTAAGCTCGATATTTTATTAAATGCCGAACAGGTTGATGCGCTTTCGATTATTGTACACCGAAGCAAGTCTTTTGAATGGGGCAGAAAGGTCTGCGATAAGTTAAAGGACTTAATACCAAGGCAAATGTTCGAGATTGCCATTCAGTCGGCAATCGGAACAAAAATTATATCCCGCTCAACGGTAAAGGCATTAAGGAAAAACGTACTTGCCAAGTGCTACGGCGGCGATATATCTCGTAAAAGGAAACTTCTTGAAAAACAAAAGGAAGGCAAAAAAAGAATGAAGCAGGTGGGCAATGTGGAAATACCGCAGGAAGCCTTCCTTGCAGTACTGCAAATTGATGACTAAGGAGAGGAAATTAATTGGACGTTAAAGAGAATTTTAAGAAATTTATCGGCATAAAGACAGAAGAAGAGCTGCAACAGGTATATACACCTAAACAGAAAGCAAAGAACTTTGTCGAGACACTGCTGTTTGCCCTTATAGGTGCGTTATTGATAAAGACGTTTCTGCTGGAGTCATCGCGCATACCGACCGGCTCAATGGAAAGCACTATTATGGTCGGGGATTTTGTGCTGGTCAATAAGGTAATATACGGTGCATCCACACCGCGGAATATTCCATTCACAAACATAACGCTCCCTTTTATAACTTCGCCATCGTTAAAAGAGCCAAAAGCCAGGGATATAGTTGTCTTTGAGTGGCCCGGCTACACAGACGACCTTCAGCCGGCTGAACTTATGAGCTATGTTAAGAGGCTTGTCGGTTTACCAGGTGATACTATTCAAATTATTAATAAAGTACTCTATGTAAATAACAAAGAGTTCTGGCGTCCGCCTGGTATACAATATGTTGATCCGGAAATCAGGCAGGCGGGACTAGCCGAGCGCGATGTATTCCCCAACGGTGCACCCTGGAACCGGGATAACTACGGTCCTGTCGTAGTCCCCAAAAAAGGCAGTATTATTAAGCTTAATGCCCGTAATTATGACCAGTGGAGAACAATCATTGACCGCGAGTTCGGCAGACGCGTAGTAACGACTTCCGGTTTGCAGGTAGTGATTGACGGAAAACCCGTTGAGAGCTATACTCTTACAAAAAATTATTATTTTATGATGGGCGATAACCGCGATAATAGTCTCGACAGTCGTTTCTGGGGTTTCGTTCCAAGGGATAAAATCGTGGGTCGGGCAGAGATTATTTACTGGTCATGGAACCCTGAGTTTCCTTTTACCCGGATTTTTGATCTTCTCGGCTCGGTCAGACTTAACAGAGTGGCAAAACTCCTGCATTAATCAGGATTGAATAATTGAGAGTGGGCAGTTAAGGATTGAGAAGGGCGCGGGAAAGACGCAGTAATGCGCTGAGATACTAACAGGCTGATTTTTTGATTCAATATCAGCCGTGGAATATTACCCAGTTGTCTGCGGAATACCAAAAGGATTATCCGGCTTATAAATTTTAATGGAGTTTATTCTTTGTCCTTATCAGAAAGAATCAGGAGCCTTAAATATCTTCAATCCCAAAATTACTTTGAAAAATATAAAAGCCGGCTCTTAAAACTGCGGGATTTTATCATAGCTCCGCTTACCGCTTTGCTGTTCGCTCTAATTATAAAAATCTTCGTGTTTGAAGCATATAAGATACCAACCGGCTCAATGGAGAATACCCTTTTAGTTGGCGATTTCCTGCTGGTTAATAAATTCATCTATGGTTCATCCTCACCCCGGGCAATTCCTTTCACTAATATAAAAATACCTTATTTTACAATTCCCGCCGTGCGCCAGCCTGAAAGGGGCGATGTAGTTGTATTTGAATATCCCGGCGCACGCGATGAGATTAAACCAAATGAGCCGGTAATTTATATTAAGCGGCTTACAGCTTTACCGGGTGATACTGTTTCAATCGTAAATAAAAAGGTTTATATAAATGGCCGCGAATCTCCCTGCCCGCAGACAATACAATATAAAAACCATTATGTTCAGCCACCAGAACGGGAGGACACGCGTATTTTCCCTAAAGGAACACATTGGAATAAAGATAATTATGGTCCGCTGGTTATTCCAAAGAAAGGAGATTCGTTACATCTCGACCTGAATAATATAGAACAATGGCGGGTGATTATTAACCGTGAACTTAATGACGCGGCAGTAAAAGTTACAGGGCACGAAATTACTATCAGCGGCAGGGTGACAAAATCTTATAAGCTGAAAAAGGATTACTACTTTATGATGGGGGATAACAGAGATGATAGTTTTGACAGCCGCTTTTGGGGATTTGTGTCGGGAGATAAAATTATTGGCAAGGGTTTTATTGTCTATTGGTCATGGGATCCTTCTTATAATAATATTATAGACCGGTTTGCTACATTGCGTCCGGGCAGGATAGGAAAGATTATCCGTTAGCGGGTTGTAAATGAACAGACATTCCGAAAAAAAATTTCACGCTGGTCATCATATATAAATTATTACAATAATTTAAGGGATTTTTGTATATTTCCCGATATAAGGAGAATGAATATGTCCGGGATGACAAAAAAAGATAATTTGATCATAAAGAAAGTTAAGAGCCTGCTAATCGATAAATATAACGATTTGGTTGTCTCTGTTTACTGCTATGGTTCAAGAGTAACATCAGGAAAACAGGACGCTGATTTTGACATAATGGTAATAACAAAAGAAAAACTGACATGGCAACAGGAGTATGATATGTCTTCCATTATTATATGTTATGGTATTGATAACTATATAGTATTTGACCCGCAATTCTGCTTCGAAAAAGACTTTATCGCTCTTGATTATATACCCTATATCCACCAGATTCATTTTACAGGCATAGCTATATGAGTCAGGGCGGCAAAATTGATATAGTGAAATACAGGTTTATCAGTACTCCGCAAATCTCATATTCCAACAATGCTGGTTTTTCTTCTAAATATTTTGTTTATATCAATTACTTTGGTTATAAACAGATTCTGCCTGCCCCTTCAATGTATATTCAGAGTCAAAATTATAACGCCTCTGGACTTTGTATTTATTTTAGACTATTTTAACAAGAATCAAACACAATAAGGATTTAATTATATGGAACCTATACTAATGCCAGTTCAGACTGAATATCTTGAAAGTATGAGAGACGGAAATGATCCGTTGCTGGAAGAAATGGAGAAATATGCCACCGAACATAAGGTGCCGATACTTAACTGGAAGTCGGCAGAATTTTTAGAGCAGCTTATTTTAATAAAGGAGCCTAAGCGGGTGCTTGAAATAGGAACGGCGATTGCTTATTCCTCTATAAGAATCGCAAGGGTATTAAAAAAGAAAGCAAAGCTTTATACGATTGAAATCAGTTCGGATAATATCCCGATAGCAGCAGCTAATATTGAAAAGGCCGGAATGCAGGATAAAATTAAACTTATTCATGGCGATGCTGTTGAAGAGTTACCTGAATTAAATAAAAAATTTGATATTATATTCCTCGATGCCGATAAAGAGGATTATGAGGACCTTCTTGAACTATCAATTGACGCTCTGAAGAAAAATGGAATTTTGTTTGTCGATAATCTTTTATGGCAGGGCTATACAGCGGCAAAAATAGTCCCTAAAAAGTATCAGACATCAACCGAGCATATCAGACGGTTTAATGAAAGGTTCATCGCATATCCGGGACTTAATTCGTCCATTCTGCCAATTGGAGATGGTATCGGAATAGGAATTAAGATGTAAACGGCAGGCCCGGAGACCTGTCCGGGCTGTTTTTTAGGAATAACTAATCCAGATGTTCTATGCCGGAAGAAAATACCGAAACTGATATTCAGACGATTATAAAAGAAGTAGATGAACTCTCCGGAGGGAAGCTAAAAAGAAAAGAAGACCTCAGCCGCCTGCTTGAAATCTCCATTAAATCCAAAAAACCTGAGCTTATTGCCACGGCTTCCTTCTCCGCTAAGTTTCTTACAGGACTGCTGTCAATAATCCGGCGGGGCGAAAGTCTGATAGACGATACTGTATTAGCCGGATACATAAATGAGTACATGGAAAATCTGAACAAACTTAAATCAGGTATCAATGAAATTACTTCAGACGGCGGTAAATTCATCAGGCAAATATTTGAGGAGAAGTATATGGCTATGACTTCGGAATCGTTAAATAACCTGACAGAGCTGTGTTCCGACCTGAGCTGGTATAAGATATATCTTAACGATAAAAAGGTTAGCCGGTAAACACAGGCTCCGGATTTTGCATTGAACCAATTAAAATAAAATTAATGCAGACAAAGTTTTCCGCTTCTATTGCGTAAGAGGCAGAGATATATTATTTTAGGGCATAAAATAATAATATCCCAGGAAAGGATGGACTCAAATTACCAAAAAGCGCAGGCTTTTGCCGAACTTATCTGCGAACTGACCCGGAACTGCAATATAAAAGAAGATTTCTTCGCCTCAAGTTTCAATTTATCTACTGCCGAAGTTAAGCTACTAAAGCTTTTTGCTTTTTCCGATACTCTGACGATTAAAGAACTTTGCTCAATGCTGAACCTTTCGCCCGGAAGGATCACTCAGATACTTGCATCGCTCGAGAAGAAAAACCTTATTACACGCACAGCCGATACGGCTGATAAAAGGAACATCATTGTTTCAATCGCTCCTAAATGCAGCCCTTTCATAATGAATTTACACAACAGCTATATAGATTTACACAGGAAGATACTTGAGAATGTTCCACCGGAGGAGTATGAGAAAATATATTCTTCGCTGGATATACTGGTCGGACTGTTCCGAAACTGGGTAAATGAAAAATAAGTTTTAGTCTGTAAAGTAAAATATAGTTAAGAATTTTGCGTTAATTAACCGGAGTAATAGAAAAATGAGAAAAATTATAATCCTCTTATCAGTACTTGGACTGGCAGCGCTGGTTGTCTTTAGTACTCTGGTCAGGAGGGATACAGAACCGGGCGGGCTGATGAAGCTAAAGGAAAAATATTCCCGGAAGCATACTGCATCAGTAGATCATTCACAGTTTGCCATATTGAAGAAGAAAGTTAACTCGCCTCAGGAAATTACGGAGGCATGTGTCAGTTGTCATAATCAGCGTCATACCGAAGTTATGCACTCGAATCATTGGAGCTGGGAACGGAAGGAATACGTAGAAGGGAAGGGAATTGTTTATATCGGCAAGAAGAATGCCCTTAATAACTTCTGTATTGGAGTTCAGGGCAACGAACAGAGCTGTGCAAAGTGCCATGTGGGATTTGGAATGAAGGGAAAAGAATTTGATCCGGCTGACTGGAAAAATATTGACTGTTTAATATGTCATGATAATTCAGAAACTTATGCAAAAGCATCGGAAATGGGAGGTGCCCCTGACCCGAAGCTTGATCTTAATTATATTGCCGGGCACGTAGGCCGTCCTAAGCGTTCAAACTGTGGCGTGTGTCATTTTTTTGGCGGCGGCGGAAATAATGTTAAGCATGGAGACCTCGAAAAGTCGATGTTCGAACCTGCAAAGGATATTGACGTTCACATGGGAACCGATGCGTCCAATCTTCAGTGTGTTGACTGTCATATTACAGAAAAGCATAACATCGCAGGCAAGCTTTATTCCTTATCCTCTATGGATCATAATCGCGTTACATGCGAACAGTGCCATACGGACACTCCGCATGAAAGCGAAATATTAAATGAACATACGATTAAGGTTGCCTGTCAGACATGCCATATATCAACTTATGCCAAAGTAAATGCAACTAAACTTAAATGGGACTGGTCAGCCGCAGGTAAATTAAGGAACGGTAAACCTTATGAAGAAGACGATAAGGACGGAAATCATCTTTATTTGTCAATCAAAGGAGCGTTTGAATGGGGAAAGAATATCAAACCAGAGTATGCCTGGTTCAACGGCAGGGCATCGCATTATCTTTTAGGCGATAAGGTAGAAGACACGTCAAAGCCTTTAATTATGAACCCGCTTTACGGTTCGTATAATGATGCGGAGTCTAAAATTATTCCGCTAAAGGTTCATCGTTCAAAACAGCCTTTCGATCCTGTAAATAAGATACTCATTCAGCCTAAGTTATATGCCAGCGTACAGGGCGAAGGCGCTTTCTGGAAAGATTTTGACTGGGTTAAGGCATCGAAGGCGGGCATGAAGGACGTTAATCTGCCGTTTAGCGGAAAAGTATCATTTATTCAGACTGAAATGAACTGGCCGGTTAATCACATGGTATCAACTAAAGAGAATGCTGTAAAGTGTAATGAATGCCACACACGGGAGAATGGCCGGCTTGCGGGGCTTACGGATTTCTATATGCCGGGAAGAGATTATTCGAAAGTAATTGAATTCGCAGGGCGCGCACTAATCTGGCTTACTCTTATCGGAGTTATTGTACATGGTGTTGTAAGACTTTATTCTTCCTACAAGCTTAAAAGGAGAGGAACAAAATGACAAAGAAAGTAATAATATATAAAGCATTTGAAAGATTCTGGCACTGGATGCAGGCTGTTTTAATATTCATGCTTGCTTTAACCGGCTTCGAGATACATGGCACTTTTACATTCTTCGGTTTTCAGGAAGCGGTTAAGTATCATAACTTTGTCGCTTATAGTTTTATTGTGCTGATTATCTTTGCCATATTCTGGCATTTAACCACAGGCGAATGGCGGCAGTATATTCCCACGACTGAGAACATAAAAGCTCAGTTGGATTATTATATATTCGGGATATTCAAAAATGCTCCGCATCCAACTAAAAAAACAGTATTAAGCAAGCTTAACCCATTACAGAAGCTTGTTTATTTCGGGCTTAAGATGCTTATCGTTCCGGTAATAGTAAGTTCAGGATTACTTTATATGTTTTACCGTTATCCTCAGCATCATGGTATTGAATCTCTGAATATTCAGTCTCTTGAACTGGTCGCTTACATGCATACGGCTGGCGCGTTTCTTCTGGCTACCTTTATAATTGCTCATTTGTACCTCATTACAACGGGTGAGAGTGCCACGTCAAACCTTGAGGCAATGCTGACCGGATATGAAGAACTTGACGATGAAAGCCATTCAGTTAAAGATAAAAAGATTTCAACACAAAAAATAAAACAGGTTTGAAGATGGAAACGACAAAATATATGAACCCTTACCTTGCCGGTTTTTTTCTTGGACTTCTGTTGCTGGCAACAATATTCATTACAGGCCGCGGACTTGGCGCGAGTGGCGCGTTAAAGAGTTTTACAGTTGCGGCTGTAGAGAAAGCGGCTCCTGTGCATACTGAAACTGCAAAGTTTTATAAGGAATATTCCGGCGAGCATAGCGGAAACCCGCTAAAGAGCTGGCTGGTGTTTGAAGTAATCGGAGTTGTAATTGGAGCTTTTTTATCAGGACTGATATCACAGCGTCTTAACTTTACGCTCGAACACAGCCCGAAGATAAATTCAAGATCCAGGATCATTGCCTCGCTTACAGGCGGAGCAATCTTTTCATTCGGAGCGCAGCTCGGGCGCGGATGCACAAGCGGCGCGGCTTTAAGCGGTATGGCCGTTCTCTCGACAGGCGGAATATTAACGATGATATGTATTTTCGGCGGAGCTTATGCGTTCGCTTATTTTTTTAGAAAACTTTGGATTTAAACAGGAGATTTTAATATGGGACCATTAGCGCCTGATATTATTGGAAATGATCTAAACCTGATAGCCGGTTTGTTTATCGGAATCCTGTTCGGAGTGATTCTGGAACAGGCTGGTTTTTCAACGTCTAAGAAGCTTGTCGGTTTGTTTTACGGATATGACTTTACAGTCTTACGAGTGTTCTTTACTGCCGGTATTGTGGCTATGACCGGAGTAATTGCCTTTGACCATTTTGGTCTGCTTGATATTAATCTTACCTATATCAATCCTACATTTTTATGGTCGGCTATTGTGGGCGGACTTATAATGGGACTTGGCTTTGTAGTGGGAGGATTCTGCCCCGGCACAAGTATATGTGCTGCGGCAATTGGCAAAATAGATGCAATGCTTTTTATTGTTGGCTCGCTCTTCGGAGTTCTCATATTTGCAGAAGGCTACCCGCTTTTTGAAGGACTCTACAAGGCTGAAAACTGGGGCAATGTCAGGATTTTTCAGACGCTTAATATGTCGCAATCTCTCTTTGCATTCCTGCTTACTCTCACAGCCGTTGGCGCTTTTTGGATAACGTCTGTCATTGAAAATAAAGTCAATAAAATTTCAAAGCCGGTATTCAGATTTACTCCTTATTATATAAGTCTTGCGGCTGCTGGAATTGTTATCGCTTTATCAGCTTTTCTTTTACCCGAAAGGAAACCGGATTTAATCGCCAAATCAGAAGATGCAGGTATAATTAACAGTTTTGAAGTTAAGAAAATAACAAGCGATGAACTTGCTTTTAGAATAATGGATAAAGACGACAAGCTTCAGATAATAGATTTCAGACCATTGAAAGAATTTGAGAAATTTAGTCTTCCAAAATCTGTTTCTTTTACTGTCGATAATCTGTTTGAGAAAGAGCCGTCAAAAATTTTATCCTATCGTCATAAAATATACATCTTTGTGGCAAACGATGAAGTAACGGAGAAAAAGTTTGCTTTTATAGCGGGCAAAATTGGATTTAATAATATAAGAATGCTTCAGGGTGGCCTGAATGAGTTCAAAAATCTTATAATTAATAACAGTATAAGCAAAACATCTGACAACAGACTAAATACGGACACAAATCGTTTCAGGGCAGAGGCTGCGAAAGCAATTCCTGAACTTATTGCACAAAACAAGAATACCGGAACTGTAAAGAAATCTCTTAAGAGAGTAACAGGCGGATGTTAATAAAATTAGAATAACAACAGAGAGGAAATAAATGAATACAATTGAAATTAATAAAAGATACACAGAACTTGCAGAAGATACATGCTGTCTTTCATGCGGCGGAGCCTTAAATTACAGTGAACCAAAGCCGGGCGAGGTATGCGTTGACCTTGGAAGCGGCCGCGGTAACGATGTTATCCGCATGGCTCAGATTGTCGGAGATGCCGGCTTTGTTTACGGCATAGATGTCTCAGACGGTATGCTCGAAAAAGCAAGAGCCGGTGCTGAGAAGTTTGGAATAACTAATGTTAAGTTTATTAAGAGCGGGCTTGAAAATATCGGACTTGAAAGTAATATTGCAGACCTTATAATTTCAAACTGTACAATCAATCATGCCTCCGATAAACAAGCCGTATGGGATGAAGTTTTCAGAATACTGAAGAAAGGAGGCCGCTTCGTTGTAAGTGATATTTTTTCAGTTGGCGAAGTGCCTGATGAATTTAGAAACGACCCGGTAGCGGTTGCAGAATGCTGGGCAGGTGCCGTTACTAAAGAAGTTTATATGGACGTACTGTCCAAGTCAGGCTTTAAGGAAATTAAAATAATTGAAGAAAGTAAACCATACGCAAAAGGTAAAATTGAAGTATGCAGTTTTACAATAGTGGGAGAAAAACCATCCTGCTGCTGTTGCAAAGGATAACCATAAACCAAAAGGAGAAAACGATGAAATCACTCATTAAAAAAGAAAAGAAAAACGATGCCAAAATAGCTCAGTGTTGTGCAAAGGTATCTAAAATCGCAGCGGGTTGCCACGATTAATTTCTTTTGTCCCTGTTATCAAAAAGCCGCGGAGGTTCAGGCCTCCGTGGCTTTATTTATTTTACGCGGAACTGAAACCTTTTATTTACCTGAGCATCATACCTTTAAGAATTTATAATAAACAAAATGAATATGAAGTTTTCAAAACATAATATCTTTTCCGGCATAAAGGACTCTGATAATTACTACATAGTAAACCTGCTTACAGGTAATGCCGATATACTCGAAGCTGAAAAAGCCAAAGAGATATTAAATGGACAATATGCTGAGGCGGATGAATATATCGGGAAAGGCTACCTGTCCGATGAGTCTGAAGAGAAGAAGCTTTATATTAAAAAATATCTTGACTTTGTTGAGCAAAGGGAAACGGATGAAATTCAGTTGTTCTTCGTTCCCTGGTATGCCTGTAACTTCTCATGCAGTTATTGTTATCAGACAGGTTATGAAAATGAGAAGCACGGGCTTTCTCAGGATGTTACTGACGCATTTTTCAGTTATATAGATAAAGAATTTAAGGGCAGACGAAAGTATATTACTATTTTTGGCGGTGAGCCGCTCTTACCCTCTTCAGGAGCAAGAGAGACTATTCAGAATATATTAGAAAAGGCTCACGAGGCTTCGACAGATATTGCCATAGTTACCAATGGCTACAATCTGGAAGAATATGTGCCTTTGCTAAAGACAGGCAGGATAAGAGAAATACAAGTTACGCTGGACGGAGTGGGTGCAACTCATGATGAAAGAAGACCGCTGACGGGAGGCGGAGCTACTTTCGATAAAATCGTGCGGGGCATTGACAGTACGTTGAACAACAATATCAGCGTCAATCTAAGAGTGGTTATCGATAAAGAAAATATTTCATCGCTAAGCGGGCTTGCAAAGTTTGCAATTGAAAAGGGATGGACTAAAAACCCGTTATTTAAAACCCAGCTCGGGCGTAACTATGAACTCCATTACTGTCAGTCCGGCAACAGCCGACTTTTTTCAAGGCTTGAGTTCTATGAGTCAATATATAATGAAATTAAAAAGCATCCTTACATAATCGAATTTCATAAGCCGGCGTTTTCAATTGCACGCTTCCTGTTTGAAAACGGGGAACTTCCTCAGCCATTATTTGACTCATGCACAGGCTGTAAGACCGAATGGGCTTTTGATTATAGCGGAAATATATATTCATGCACGGCAACAGTCGGCAAACAGGGGTCTTCGCTTGGCACATTTTATCCTGAAATAACTAAGCGTAATAAAATTATCGCACAGTGGGAAAACAGGGATGTTACATCAATAAGCGAATGCCACGAATGTAGTTTTCAGCTTGCGTGCGGAGGTGGCTGTGCGGCTGTCGCATTTAACCGCGCCGGCAAGCTCGATGCGCCTGACTGCCGGCCAATTAAGGATTTATTATCTATGGGAATATCACATTACTTTAAAAAGGAGTTAGAATAAATGTCATCTGAAATTATTAGCTATATTAATGGCGCTGATTACGAAGAAGTTATTAAGCAAGGGAAGGTTGTAGTTGATTTTTATTCAACGGAATGTCCTCCCTGCGAAGCTTTGGCAAGTAAATATGAATCACTTGCAGAAGTCTATGGTCATGATATAAAGTTTACGAAAATTTTCCGCCAGGATAACCGCGAGCTTGCACAGAAGCTTGGCGTAAGCTCATCTCCAACGTTACTTTTCTATGATGAAGGCAAACTTATCGGAGATATTCTATCGGGCGGAATAAAGAGATCCGATATTGTAAAGAACCTTGAACTTCTTCTGCCAAATGAACGCGCCGCGGAAATTAAAAGTCAGATACCAACGAGCCGGACTACATGCGATGTTCTTATTCTGGGTGGCGGTCCTGCCGGTCTCGCGGCATCAATTTACACGGCACAGGCAAAACTCAATACTATTATTGTCGATAAAGAGCTTTCCGGCGGACAGGTTAAAGTTACTCATCAGGTCTCTAACTATCCCGGTTTTGCGGAACCGGTATCCGGTTATATGCTTATGCACTACATGGCTGAACAGGCGAAAGGCGCAGGGGTGAATTTCCGCTCTGCCGTAGATATTTCGGAAGTAAATCTCATCGATAAATATGTAATCATAGATGAAGTAGAAACAATTCATGCAAAGAAAATTATTATTGCCACAGGTTCATCTCCAAGGAGTCTTAATGTCAAAGGAGAGAAGGAATACCGCGGGCGTGGCGTTTCTTACTGCGCTACCTGCGATGCTAAGTTTTACGAGGGTAAGCATGTAGTTGTAATTGGCGGCGGAAACTCTGCAATCGAGGAATCATTATTCATTACTAAGTTTGCATCTAAAGTTACTGTTGTTCACCAGTTTGACAAGCTTCAGGCAAATAAACTTGCCCAGGAAAAAGCCTTTGCAAATCCAAAGATAGAATTTATCCTTGAACATGAGCCAAGAGAATTTAAGAAGAACGGCGCATCGGTTGATGAAGTAATTATCGAAGACCTGAAGACAAAAGAACTAAAGTCGATTAAGTGCGATGGTGTTTTTATTTTCGCGGGTATGATACCAAATCTTAGCGAGTTTAAAAGTTCGCTTGAAATTGATCAGTGGGGATACCTTAAGGTTAATTCATTGATGAAAACCAGTCTTGATGATGTCTTTGCTATTGGTGATGTTATCAGCAAGCAATTCAGGCAGATTACAACTGCCGTCTCAGACGGAACAATTGCGGCTATTGCTATATCCAGGGAATTTGAAAATCAATAACACATATACATAAATTTTACATAACATGAGTGATGAATTCATGTTATGTAAAAATATCGGGACTATGATTCATTTCATGCTGACTGCATATCATATAAATCATAAGAATCACATATATGAATCATATACGGGATGGATTTTGCGTAATATGAGTCAGCAATTAATTATTCTACTTTTGTTCTGAAGAAATCGATTGTAGTCTTAAGCCCGTCCGCCCTGTCAACTTTCGGTTCCCAGCCTAAGATTGTCTGAGCCCTGGTTATGTCTGGCTGGCGGACTTTCGGATCGTCTTCCGGCAGTTCCTGGTAAATAATTTTACTATTGGAACCGGTCAGTTTTATTACTTCTTCGGCAAACTGTTTAATTGTAATTTCAGAAGGGTTGCCAATATTGACCGGATAAACTTCGTTTGACATTAAGAGTTTTAATATGCCATCGACAAGGTCGCTTACAAAGCAAAAACTTCTTGTCTGCGAACCATCGCCGAATACTGTAATGTCCTGGTCTCTTAAAGCCTGTCCAACAAATGCAGGAAGAGCACGCCCGTCATTAAGTCTCATTCTCGGACCGTAAGTATTAAATATTCGGACTATCCTTGTATCAACGCCATGATAACGGTGATAAGCCATAGTAAGAGCTTCAGAGAAACGTTTTGCTTCATCATAAACTCCTCTTGGACCAATCGGATTAACATTTCCCCAATAATCCTCCTTCTGCGGATGAATAAGCGGATCGCCATAGACTTCGGAGGTCGAGGCTATTAGAAAGCGGGCTTTCTTTTCCTTTGCAAGACCAATTGCCTTATGTGTGCCAAGCGAGCTGACTTTAAGCGTCTGAATCGGCAGCTTAAGATAATCAATAGGGCTGGCGGGAGAAGCAAAGTGAAGTATATAATCTACCCTTCCCGCGATATGAATGAAATCAGTTACATCATGCTTAATAAAAGTAAAGTCCTCATTACCGAACAAGTGCGCAATATTATCAGGGTTCCCGGTAATCAGATTATCAACACATTGTACTTTCATTCCCTCGGCGAGCAATCTGTCGCACAGGTGAGAACCAAGAAACCCTGCTCCGCCGGTTACCACAGCCGTTGGTTTGTACATTTATTTCTCCAGTTTTATGATTAAAGTATTTTATATAAAAAAAGCCCGGTAATAATAAAATTACCGGACAATGGAAATACCCTGCTACTAAAATTATACTCTTATTGCTTTTTTATTTTTCTTCGAATCTTCGTTAGGCCTGCTATAATAATAGTAATACTTATAGTAAGAGCCATACCCGCTTTTATAGCTAAAATTATTAAGAACAACGCCGATAAACGTCTTTCGTTCATGTGTAAGCAATTCAACAGATTTAAGCATAAGGTCCACTTCAGTTGTATTAGCGGAAACAACAAGCATACACGCATCGACAAGTCTTGAAAGAATTTCAGAATCGGTTACCGCTATAATTGGCGGAGAGTCAATAACAATAACATCATAAATCTCTTTAAGCTTCAGAATAAATAACATTAACTGATCCGAACCAAGTATTTCAGACGGATTTGGAGGGATTGTTCCCGCAGTAATACAGTGAAGATTAGGCATCTCAGATTTTCTTATGATTTCTTCAAAGGTTGCCTGTCCAAATATATAATCTGTAAAACCAGGATACCTGGCAACATTAAATACTGAATGCAGTCTCGGCTTTCTTAAATCGCAGTCCACTATAATAGTCTTCTTACCAGCCTGAGCAAAACTGCCACCAAGATTAACTGAAACTGTCGTCTTGCCTTCCTGCGGAGCTGATGATGTTACAAGCAATACGCGAATAGCATCCTTCTCTAATTTAGCAAACTGGACTCTTGTTCTTAAAGCTCTGAAAGCCTCGCTCGGTATTGCATCAGGCTTTTTTGCCACGATAAATTCAAAGTCTTTATTACCGTTAACTCCCAGTCCTTCAATCTGCGGTATCCAGGCAAGAACATTGATATTTTTCCTCTCAATATCCTCCGGGGTTTTAATAGTATTATCAAAATAATTCTTCATGAAAGCGAAACCAAAACCCATACCGAGGCCGAGAACCAGACCGATAATAACAATTAAATTCCTGTTTGGTTTGGATGGTTTTTCAGAAATGCGCGCTGTATCTACTATAAGTACATTCCCTGGCTGAGACTGTTCATTAATCTGAGCTTCCTGATATTTCTGTTCGACAAGAAGATATAGCTTTTCAACCGCCGCTCTTGCTCTTTCTTTTCTTGCATATTCAATTATTGACGTAGGAAGAGCATTGAATGTTCTTTCATAACCTTTTACAATCATTTCAAGTTCCTGCGCAGTCGCTCTTGCTGCCTGATTTTTAATCTCTTCTTCGATTATCTTCTGAGAAAGAAGCTTAACCTGTTCCGGGCTTGAAGCTAGAATTCCCGCCTTATAAACAGACTTTTTCTGCTCCACGTTAACTTTAAGGGATTTAATCTTCGAATCATATTCAGTTAACAGGTTTCTATTGTTTGCCGCTTCCTTATCAGTCATCGCTATTGTTTTCTGAATTTCCAGCTTTGCTATCTGCTCCTGAATAGTCTTAAGATATGGCTCGGCAACAAAACTTTCGAGATAGTCGGCAAGTCTTGGATCCTGCTTCTCTAATTCTTCCTTATACAGGGAAAGACTTTTATTTGAAACCATAAGCTCGATATTTGCCACGTTTTTATCAGCGTCAAATTTACTTAGTTTATCAATCAGAGCCTTTGCCTGATCATCAAGCGAAACAATTCCGCTGAATTCCTGGTAGTTTTTTAAGTTTTCTTCAGTTGTGTGGAGTTCAATGAGTTTTTCTTCTCTTTGTCCTTCAAGAAACGCTTTTACGGTTGTAAGCTGCTGTCTGCTGATTTCAAGATTTTTATTCTTATAAGAAGCAGCATATTCATTTGCTATTAAAGCAGCTTCGTATGCAGACGGCGATTCAACTGAAATTTCGACTATGTCAAGACCTCTCTTCTGTTCAATTACCATTGTCTTAAAAAGCATCGAGGCAATAGAAGTTACAGATTTAACCGGAGAACTGGATTTCGCTTCAAAGCTTGATTCCTTGTTAGTAATAATAGAAAACAGGTTTTTATTATTAGCTTTATTATAATCTTCAATCAGCGCTTTTGCGACTTTTTCTCTTACCGTCAGACTTTTGAGTATCTCAATTTCATTCGCAACAAACCTGTCGCTTCCAAAATCCTGTATCTCCGGCATCAGCGGAGAATTGAGAATGCTTCCTCCCGGTTTTGATACTTTTAGTACAGTACTTGATTTATAAATATCCGGAGCATTAATTGCATAAGCAATAGACACAATCAAACCGGTAAAACTAATTATAAGTATTGGAACAAGATTGTTTCTGATTAAATTTATATAATCCTTAAGCGAATTTGTTTCCTGCTCCCTTTGTACAAATTTTGAATTTTCCACTAACATTACCCTTATTTCTTAACAGTATTAATTAATAAAACGACAGAAATCAGAGTAGAGACAACTGACAAAACAATTGATAATGTCTCTCTGAAGTATAATCTTGGTTCGCCAGGTACTAAAAGAACATCCCCGACTGCAAGGTTTGGAATTTTCTCTTTATTAGTTTTTAAACTTTCACCCCAGAGAAGATCATTATAATCAAACTTAAACAGGAGTTGCGTAGAATCCTCAAGAACTCTGTATAGTCTTAAATCTTCTAATTTTGCGGCATCTGTTGGTCCACCGGATAATGATAAAAGTTCTTTAGTGGTTGTATAACCTGGTACAAGATAATAACCGGGAAACTTCACGAATCCCCAAACTGATACTTTGATATTTACAGCCTCAGGATCTGAGTAATCATAATACGCGCCTTGCGTCTGTCTATACTGTCCGAGTTCTGTTCCGATTTTTACGTTGCCCTGCTGGGCCAATAAGAGAGAGGAAAAGAGAAATGAAAAAAGAATAATCTCTGACAACAGATTTTTCATCATTTAGTATAACTTCCTTTTAATTAATTTTAAAACTGTGAAATTTGAGTGTAAATGTACATAATTCAGGTATATATATCAAAATATTCTCAGGGTAATTTTCCTGACCGAAAATATTCCTCCTGATAATCCAATTAACGGACCGCTCAGAAGTATAACTACTAATACATACAAAGAAAAATTGTTAACATATACTATACTTTCAGTTAAATAATTGTCCTTTAATAATTGTGTGAGCAGTTTCATCAGCAAAAATGAAATAAACGATGAGGTAATCCCGATTATAAATCCATTCAGTATAATTGGCAGTTTAATGGTTGATAATCTGGCTCCAACCAGCTTCATTGTCTCAAGTTCGATTAATTTGGAATTGATAATAAGCCGGTTGGTCGAAAAAACTATATATACCGAAAGCAAAATAAGGAAAACCGCCACTGCCAAAACATAAATTCTGACAGAGGAAATAATTGACAGAATCTTATATACTGCTTCGCTCTGGAAAACTACTTCATCTACACCCTCAATTGACTTAAATTGTTTTGTTATCTGCTCAATATTAATGCTACTGACATATTCCGGCTTTAATTTTACCTCAACCGAGGCAGGCAAAGGATTATAATCAATAACTTTCCTGAAATCTTCACCCGTCTCCTTAATAAAGGACTGAGCAGCAGCTTCTTTGTCCAAGTAATTTATCGTTTTTACAAAGCTAAGCCCGGATAATTTCTCTTTTAACACGATAGTGTCATCCCCGGCAAAGTTCTCACTTATAAATAAATTAAACGTGAGTTTCTCTTTTATCGAGTTTTCAAAGTTCGAGGATAATGTCAATAAAATATAAGAGGTCGTTACAAGCACTACAGACAGGCAGGTAGATAAAAGCGACAGCAGGAAAGAAACTTTCGCACTTTTAATATATTGAAAAACTTCCTTAATAATAAATTTGGTCATTACCGGCAAACTACTTGGTGTAAAACTTAAAAGTCAGACATGTATTTACAGAATAAATTTAACTTATATTATCACATGAACGCATGTTCTGATACTCCATTAAGATTAATCGAAATTAAAAATTAATTTTATAACGGTTGCTAGTATAGCAACATTAAGGCAGAACTTCAATGAATAATTTATCTTTCATAAAAAGAAATACTTTTGGAGGTTTTATATTACAATAGAAGTACTAATAATTAGATTCATCTGTCCAACGGATAATTTCCCACTTGTTCAGAGAATTCTTTGCCAGTTTAAGATTAACTTTCCCGTCAATACGAATAATATCAGTAGGATTAAAAGTAATAGTAAGGTTAAAACTCCTGACAATATTGGCAGAATCATTCGAGATAAGCAGTATATTGTTCCAGATAAGGTCAAGTCTCTGCGAATTCTGAAACATCCCAAGCGTTACCTTCATCTCCTCATCACGACCCCACGTAATATCGAAACCCATGTCGTAATCTCTAAAACTAAAACTGTAATTTCCACCAATAAGTTTGCCATAGATAGTTGTATCTTTAAAGGTATAAGCATATTGCAGATTCTTAAAAATACCCTCAACATTAGTTAAATCGGAAATAGCCACAGATGAAACCGACCCAGGACTTTCATCCAGTGCCGGAGCAAAAGGATTCTTACAGCCGGCAAAAAGTAAAATGCAGAAACCATATATTAATAATAATTTAATTTAATCTCCCTTTCAGTTCGCTCCAGCACGGATATTTTTCATCCTTAATATCAGCCCAGTATGAGATTACCCAGTTATTGTTTTCCTTTGAAAAAGTATAATGAACATTCCCCTGATAAAACTTTGGCTTTTGATCATCTGTAAAAGGTACGCTTAAAGAGTAAACAGCCGTATATGAAACACTATCACCATAAAGATTTTTTTCTTCGGATGAAAAATTAAGTATAATCTGTGAATTCTGCATCGCTGTGTTTATAAGATTATTAAAGTATTGTTTCTCACTCTGCAAATCCCAGCTAAGCAAAAACATAAACATGGAAGCCGATTCCGCAGACGGGGAAAACTGAAATTTGTTCGCTGAAAAACAGGATGCATAGTTCTCCGGAATCCTGTCCTTAAAGGAATTTACAAGATTCTGTATCAATGCTTCCGGCGTAGTCGATGGAACGTAATTCGCCCGCGAATGTTGCGGAGTCTCAGGTTCACGTGTCGAAAGTATATCACATGAAATTATAGTAAAAGACAACAGAAGAATGACAAAAATACTTTTCATCTTCGCGCTATGATAATAATCCTTGGAGATAACCCGCTGTTAAATTCTTTCCCATCGTAATCACCAAATATTTTTTGAATAAAGAAACCTTCTTTTTCAAACTGCAAAATAATCTGATTATGATTATACAGCCTGACAGACTCAAAATAAGTCCTCTCTGTTTCACCATCTTTAATGATAATCTCTTTATTTATCCGGTCATTGACTATCCGGCGCTTTTGAATAACTTCCTTACCGGCAATTCTTTCGGATGAAACAGGAACCAGAGCATTCCTAAGATGAACTTCATTAAAAAAATCAAAAATAAAGTAACCGCCATTGTTTAGAAGCCTGCCAGCATTTCTGAACAAAAGAAAATTATCTTCATCGGACTCAAAATAACCAAAACTTGTAAAAAGATTAACAATTATATCGAATTTTCCTTTCACGCATAAGCTTCTTAAATCCGCATTAAATAAATTCAGCTTAAGTCCTGAAGCATCCGCCTGCCTTTTGGCAGTCCTTAAAAGATTCAGACTCAAATCAAATCCTGTAACCTTACAATGCCTGACAGCAAAAAGCAAAGAATGCCGCCCGGCTCCGCACGCTATATCAAATACTGTACTGCCCGGATGAACAGGAACATTTGTAAGAATCAGTTCGAAGAGATTTTTCGCATCTTCATTATCCCTGTGACGATACACCTCAGTATATTCATCCGAAGCAAACCAGTCCTTAAACCAGTCACCCATATTATAAGTTTATTCTCCCTATAACTGCCCTTCCAATTGTAGCTTCATCAGTAAATTCGAGGCTTCCCCCGACAGGTATGCCACGTGCAATCCGCGTAACCTTCAAACCAAAAGGTTTAATTAGTTTTGCAAGATAAAGAGAAGTAGTTTCTCCTTCGGTATCAGGATTAAGTGCAAGAATAACTTCGATAATTTTATTACCATCAAAGCGTTTCAGCAACTCTTTTATCTTAAGCAAATCAACTCCTACCCCGTTCAATGGCGAAAGAACCCCTCCAAGAATATGATAAAGCCCGTTAAATTCATTTGTTTTCTCAATTGCCATCACATCATTAATATCTTCAACAACACAGATTAAACTCTGATCCCGTTTTGGACTTCTGCATATCTGACAGGTCTCTTCAACAGAAAGATTAAAGCAAATATTACAAAATCTTAACTGTGTCTTTAAGTCACACAGAGCTTTGACAAGACTGTCAACATCTTTTTTTTCACTTTTAAGGACGTACATAGCAAGTCTTTGCGCAGTTTTTCTTCCAACCGTAGGAAGTTTACTAAGTTCATCTATTGCTATTTGCAACGGTTCGGCTATCTGCACAATTAAAACCCCGGAATGCCCATTCCCGGAGGAAGCATACCTTTAGTAACCTTAGCCATTTCATCCTCTGACATTTTGTCAGCCGCATCAAGCGCCTTATTAACAGCCGCCACGACCAGGTCTTCAAGCATTTCCTTATCCCCGCCCCCGATTACTTCATTGTCTATCTGAATTGATATAAGTTTTTTCTTCCCGCTGACAGTAGCTTTAACCATCCCGCCACCGGCTTCTTCAGTTACGGATTTATTTCCTAATTCATTCTGTACTTTTTCAAGTTCCACCTGCATTTTCTGAACTTGTTTTAGCATTCCCTGCATCCCGCTCTTCATTATTCCTCCGGTTAAATATTAGTTTTTATAAATTATGAATGGTAAAATACGAAATTATGCCATGATTTACATATATTTCGAACTATGAAATTTATTTTGTCAGTCGTCCGGCAATAACATGTAAAAACTGCCCGCACTTTATTCTGATTTGACTTTGTATTCATATTTGCATAATTTTCAACATATTAAACAATCTTTATATTTATAATTTTGAAATGTAAGAAAAATATCGTCAGGGATGAAAACGGGGAAAGAATTTACCTGAACGATAATGATAACTCTTACCTCATCGAATTTAAAGATGAAATAACCATTGAGGGAAATAAAAAGATAAGATTAAGAGGACTTGGACAGAAATTTTCTTCCATTAATTCCTTTTTTTTTGATTATCTGAACGCTTACAATATTCCAACCGGCTATAAAAAATCCGAAAACGGCCTGATGGTTTTTCAAAAGCATAACCGTCTGCCTTTTACCGTGAGAGTTTTTAACGTAGTTGATAAAAGAATTGCCAGGCTTTTTAATAAAAAAGAAGGAGAAGCATTAACATTGCCCATATTTGAATTTTTATATGGAACTGCCAAAGATAATCTTATTACTGAAAGCCATCTGATTTCACTTGATGTCTGCCCTCTTGAAGATATAAAGTTAATTAAGAGGATATGCTCAAAAGTTAACGCAGTACTGAGATCATACTTCGAAAGACGCAATACTATTCTTGCCGAAGTGAAATGTTATTTCGGGAAAGACGAGGATAAGATTTTTATCATAAATGATTTTACACCAAAAAGTCTTAAAGTTTTTTCCGCTGTGCCTGATAATAAAATTATTAATCCCTATAAAATTAAATCTCCAGCTGACTTCAAAAGTTACATTGATTTTGTTTTAAATCTAACCAGAAATTAAATATATAATATGACAAAATACGGATACACTACTGCCGGCATTGTAACTATTGTCGTTTTTATTATGATAACCGCAGGTATTATTATACACAATAATTATATCAAAATTCCCCTTCTCTTATTCGCCGCCACACTAATGATTCTGACAATTAATTTCTTCCGCGATCCTGAAAGAACATCGCCGGACGGAGATAATTTTGTGGTCTCCCCTGCCGATGGCACAGTCCTTTTAATTAAAAAAGTCGATGATGACAGATTCATAAAGGGGAAAGCTGTGCAAATATCAGTCTTCATGTCTCCGCTAAATGTGCATGTAAACAGAATACCTGTCTCAGGAAAAATAGAATATCTTAAATATATCTCCGGTGAATATCTTGTCGCCAGTCATGACAAGGCATCAGAAAAAAATGAAAGGGCTGAATTTGGCATAAGCTCTAAATACGGAAAAGTTTTCTTTACTCAGGTAGCCGGATTCCTGGCCAGAAGAATAGTATATGAATTAAAATTAAATGACCCTGTCCGCCTTGGTGAACGATTTGGTATGATTAAATTTGGCAGCCGCTGTGACATAGTTGTCCCTGAAGGCTGGATAACAAAAGTTAAAAAAGGCGATATTGTCAGGGCTGGTGAAACAATCTTATTTGAGTATTGCAAATGAAAAATATCCGTATTACACGCTCGGTCATCCCAAATATATTCACCGCGCTTAATATGTTCAGCGGATTTGTTTCGATTGTTTATGCAGGCGAAGGCAAATTTATCATAGCTTCCTGGTTTATTATTATTGGTGCCATCTTCGATACATTCGATGGCATCATTGCCCGGCTAACCAACTCCAGTAGCAAGTTCGGTGTCGAACTTGATTCTCTCTCAGACCTGGTGAGTTTTGGTGTGGCTCCCGCTTTTTTAATTTATACGTCTTTCTTAAAACAGTATGGCGCAATGGGCATTGTTATAAGCTCATTGTTAATGATCTTCGGAGGCTTGCGTCTCGCACGCTTCAATGTTGAACTTACAGGATTCGATAAATCTTATTTTACAGGGCTGCCTGTCCCCTCTTCTGCCATTACGCTGGCTTCATTTGTCATTTCTTATTATAAAGACGGAATCTTTCCCAGACCATCTTCAGGCTTTATTATCCCGCTCGTCTTTCTTCTTTCACTCCTTATGGTAAGCAAAATAAGATACGAGTCTCTGCCCAAATTTACTTTGAACGGTATTAAAGAAAAACCAGTGCTTTCGGCTTTTATACTTATCTCGATAATTTCAATGCTGATTACTAAAGGAAATGGCTTATTCTGTATATTTATGCTGATGCTTCTTACGGGTATCATAAGACATATATATTTTACATTATTCCCCGCGCGGAAGAAAACTGCCGGATAATTCATTTGCCAGGTCAGGATGCTGAAAATCTAATTCTGACAATATTTACATTTATTATATAAATCAACTTCACAGGGACTCAAATTGTACAAAGCAACCATAATCGTAAAACGCAGACCGTCAATAGTTGACCCACAGGGCAAAGCGGTAGAACAAGGAGCGAAGCTTCTTGGTTTTAATAACATTGAGCATACAAGAATCGGCAAGTATATCGAATTTATTGTCAATGTTGATGACAAGGCAGCCGCTGAAAAAGAAGTAAATGAATATGCTTCGAAACTTCTGTCCAACCCGGTAATGGAAGATTTTGAGTTTTTTCTTACAGAGGCTCAATGAGAATAACATTTGGAGTTGTAGTTTTTCCCGGATCTAACTGTGACTATGACACTTACTATGCCCTGAGAAAAAAACTGGGGTATAAAGTTGAATTTCTGTGGCATAAAGATAAATATCTGAGAGGTTCTGATATCATAATCCTGCCCGGCGGATTCTCATACGGTGATTATTTACGAACAGGCGCAATTGCCCGTTTCTCTCCTATTATGGAAAAGGTTATTTCATTTGCTGAAAACGGCGGCAGTGTAATTGGTATCTGCAATGGCTTTCAAATATTACTGGAAGCCGGGTTACTGCCGGGCGTAATGGTTAAAAATGAATCATTAAAGTTTATCTGCAAGGATATTTACCTTTCTGTCAGAACAACAGATACTCCTTTTACCAGCACACTTACAGAAAAAAAAGTAATACGTATCCCGATTGCTCACGGCGATGGTAATTATTTTGCCGATGAACAGACTTTGGAAGAATTAAATAACAACGGGCAAATTGTCTTTAAATATTGCTCCCGCAATGGCGAAATTTCCCGGGACTATAACCCTAATGGTTCGCTTGAAAATATCGCGGGAATAGTAAATAAACGGAAAAATGTGCTCGGCATGATGCCCCACCCGGAAAGAGCATGTGATTCAATGCTTGGAAAAACAGACGGAATGTTTATTTTTAAGTCAGTCGCTGAAAATCTGCTACATGAAGCATAATTTATTGGTTAACATAAAGGTAAAATAAATGGGAAATTTAGGCGCAGGCGAAATAATTTTAATTATTCTCGTCATTTTAATTTTCTTCGGACCTAAAAAAATTCCTGAAATAGCCCAGGGCATCGGCAAAGGAATGAAAGAATTTAAAAGAGCGATGAAAGATGTTGAAGATGAACTAAAGATAACCGGCATCCCGAAGCCGGCACAAACAAACACCGGCTCAGCCATTCCGGAAACAGCCACTCCCAAACCCGCTTCGACTGAAAATAAAGAACCGGAAATAAAAGCATAAATTATTGTGATTTTTTAACTCTCGTACCCGGATGAGGATAATATGGGAAACATAGGTACATTTGAAGTAATCTTAATTGCCCTGGTAATTTTTCTGTTTTTTGGTGCAAAGAAATTACCGGAGCTTGCTCAGGGTATCAGTAAAAGTATGAAGGAATTCAGGAAAGCTGCCAAGGATGATGATGTAAATGATAATGACACCGTTAAAAAATAATTCTGCATTGTGAATCCGGCTTAAATCATTTTGCAATACGCTTTTTGCGTATCTTTACAAAATCTTATGTTAATTACCCGCTTCCCTGCCCTTATGGAAGTTTTGTTTTACTTATTACAGGATAATATATTGTTAAGTTATAAAAACCATACAGAAAAATTACACCAGATTAAAAGCGGACAAATTTCGCTGACGGAAAATATAAATCATTTCCTGCACAGGATAGAAACTTTCAGCCGTCTTAACGCTTTTAACTCCGTTTTTGCTGAAGATGCCTTAACCAATGCAGAACATATAAGCCAGAAAATTATAAATGGCACAGCCGGTAAACTTGCAGGTATGGTTGTGGCTGTTAAGGATGTAATTGCGATAAAAGATAAACCGCTTACCTGTTCATCTAAAATGCTAAAGGATTTTACTTCCCTCTATGATGCTACTGTAATTGAACGTCTGAAAAAAGAAGATGCGATTATAATTGGCAAAACAAGCTGTGATGAATTTGCAATGGGTTCATCGAATGAAAATTCTGCTTTCGGGCCGGTACTGAATCCGATTGATAATTCACG
>Ga0194060_10000055_pt1 | contig 76226 bp, 65 predicted proteins | sample SepL225m_MetaG_FD_163427 | JGI IMG/M metagenome (GOLD analysis project Ga0194060, IMG submission 163427) | Anoxic zone freshwater microbial communities from boreal shield lake in IISD Experimental Lakes Area, Ontario, Canada - Sep2016-L222-5m | ecosystem: Environmental > Aquatic > Freshwater >... | reverse complement strand
CGATACTCATAAGGCAAAATCACTGAAGATTCAAGCATATAAAATAATATCTAATTGTCATTAATATAACATTTTATAAGGATCTTTCCAAGATTTATTGAAGTATTTTAAGTCCGACAGACTGCTAACTATTATTTGTTGTTTATTGCGTAAAAACTCAACAGGCGATTTATACCCTAACGTTGAGTGTTTCCGTTTTCGGTTGTAAAATTGATGTTGTGACTGATTTTGGGAAGTTTATGGAGATTGTTGGGGAGAGGAAAAGTCACATAATGACCGTTGGCCATTGATAACTTTCTTTTATACATTCTGCCTGTTATAGCCAGAATGACAACCAACCAGCTCATGGCTCACTGATGCCTGGATTGGCAACGCGGTGGCCTGTATGGGCAGAAAAATCAAGTATGATATTTTGCTTTATGAACGATGTTGAAATGCGGAAAAATCTCCCGACAGTTATTGTTATTCTCGGCCCGACAGCTTCAGGAAAATCTGCCCTTGCTCTAGCAATTGCCAAAAACATCGGGGCCGAGATCATCTCCGCAGATTCACGACAGATATACAGGGAACTTGATATCGGTGCCGCAAAACCCTCTTTGGAAGTACTTCAGGAGGTAAGGCACCATTTTGTGAATGAGAAAAATATCGGAGAGCTGTTCACTGCAGGCGATTTTGCAATTAACGCTGTTGAACGCATCCACGACATTCATAAAAGAGGAAGATGTGTTGTTGTTGCTGGCGGCTCAACCCTCTATCTTGAGGGAATGCTGAAAGGGTTTGCTGACCTGCCACCGGCAGACCCTGAAATAAGAGCGCGTCTACTCATGGAACTCGAACGCTTTGGAAATGCGCAGCTCTATGAAAGGCTTTACAAAAGCGATCCAATACAGGCAGCTACCCTTGACCCCACAAAAAGCCAGCGACTCATTCGAAGCCTTGAAATTATGGAGATAACGGGAAAAAGTATCACGGAGTTGCAATCTTCGGGAAAAGCGCGGCACACCGGCCTCCGCTTTATCACCTTCGGCCTCTCCATGCCTCGCGAGGTACTCTATCAGCGAATTAATCAACGAACCGATGCAATGATTGAAGCCGGCCTCCGTGATGAAGCGGAACAGCTCTATCACAAATATCGTGACCTTCTGGCGAATAAAGAGACAAGCGCTCTGAAATCGGTAGGTTATCAGGAGCTGTTTCACTATTTCGATGGGGCAATTGACTTTCCAAAAGCGGTACTGCTGATAAAACAGCATACACGCAACTATGCAAAACGACAATTGACCTTTTTCAACAACCGACTCCCTGTTACATGGGTAGAGGCCCCCAACAACAGCAGGGAACTCGCAACACTTTCAGCAACGATCGAGAACATAAATTAATCGGGTTCAACGATGCAAGAACATCCACTTGTTGTTATATTGAGCTTCAATAAAGAATGCAAACCTCTCTTTACCTATTATGAATAGAATACTCACGCTTCTTTTAGTATTTTTTTTAGCAATAAACTCAACTGTTCATGCAGAGGAGGTTTCAGCGCCAACTTCCGCAACAACAGAGCAGTCTGGTAACCTCATTATCCACATCACCGACCTCAAACAAATTGTGGGTCAGCTTGGTGTCTCTCTCTACAACTCCAGCAAAGGATTTCCTGGAAATTATTCAACGGTTTATGCCAAAACTCTGAAAAAAGTGACAGGGACGACTGATGAAATACTCTTCACCAATATTCCCTACGGCACTTACGCAGTCAGCGTCCTGCACGATGAAAACAGCAACGGAAAACTGGACACAATGTTTCTTATCGGCATCCCCAAAGAGGGCATTGGCGTTTCAAACAATCCAAAAGCGAGAAGAGGCCCACCGAAATATGATGAATGTACCTTTACACTTGATGCAAAACAGTATGAAACAACTATTTCCATGAGATACTTTTAACTGGCTTGGCAGTGATTCAATCAACAACTGAACAACACTTTATGAACAGACGAACCGTTATGGGCGCAATGGCGCTTCTTTCGCTCACAACCGGCACCCTCATGGCTGGGTGCAGCCCGACTGTGAAGATTGAGGCTTCCGACAAACCTATTGTCATTAATATGAACATCAAGATTGATCACGAAATCAGGGTCAAGGTTGACCGTGAACTCGACACTCTTCTTGACAGTAAAAAAGGGCTATTTTAACCTGGAGGAACAAACATGAAAATATTATCAAGATTCTTGTTACAGGCCGTTGTCGTCATCATCATGGTTGCTGGCATTGGCTCGCAAGCTTTTGCACTTGACCTTGAAGGTGCCCGTTCCAGTGGACTCGCTGGCGAGGTGGATAATGGACTGCTTGCCACCCCTCCGGGAGCATCGGCAGGTGCCAAAGATTTGATTAACAGCACCAACAATGCCCGTCGTGCGGAGTATGCAAGGATCGCCGCGCAGAACAATCTGTCGCTTGAGGCAGTTGGCAGCATGATGTCACAGAAAATTTTTGCAAAAATTCCTCCTGGCACATGGATTCAGGTGCAGGGTACGTGGAAAAAGAAATCTGAATAATTTCTTGTCAAACAAGCTTATGGTGAAATTGCTGCTGCGCTTCACGTTGGCCGGACTACTCTTCCTGGTGTTTCTTTGTGCAGCAGCATGGCTCTCTTTCCCCCGGTATGCACAGCAACTCATTGATCGGGCGCTTGCAGGAAAGCCATTTCGCGTAACAGTGTCAGGCATTGGCCTGCCCTCCACTTCCGGGGTGGGATTCAAGTCATTACAGGCGGTTTTTTCCACGCCGCCTGATGATTGCAATGAAGAGGCAACAACCTACACCCTCTCGCTTACCAATGGCGACATCTCCTGGAGATTCAACAGCCAGTCACCTGATCTGATGCCAAAGCTTTTGGGACTCGCCGTCACGCTCAAAGCTGATGCGCTGACCCTTATCCCCAATCCCCATCAGTTTACGTTTGGAGATCAAAACTCCCAAATAACAGCAACATTCGCAATTGCACGCAGCAACGGACTTAAACTCTCCGTCAAACCTCTCGCGGCAGTGTACACTGTTGACGGAGCTGTTGCTACCCGCGAAAAACTTCGGCTGGCGGGAATACACTACAACGTCAGACTCAGCGCAGCCACTGGATGGCAGCAGCCACTTGACACCCTTCGTATTGCAAGGCTGTCGAGTGACGGGCAGCCAGCACCGGTAGGTAATTTCAGGGCGCTCTTTGGCTCAAAGCGTGATCCACTCAATCCATGCACCCTGACGCTCAGTGGCTGTTCCGTCAAACTCTTTCAATGGATGGCTTCAACAGAGCAAATCAACTATGACCTGAAGGCAAAACGTACCAGCTTTACCCTTAACCTTGCCAGAATTCCTCTGAACGCCCTGCCCGGATTAAGCCAGGGGAAGAGTAACATCCCCTTTGCCACGGGCAGGGTAAGCGGTTCAATTCCAATCGAGTTTCAGGACTCAACGATTACGATCCGCAATGCCATGGTGGTTGCCGAAAACGGTACCAATGTCACCTTCTGTGACAAGCAGAAAAAACCTCTCTTCTCCATTGATATGGCGGCAATAACGGGTGGCAATGAGCTGCTGAAAAACCTCAATGCCACCATCACCTTGAACAGTAAAGAGAAAAAGCTCTCCGCTCTTGCCATGCGTGACCTTTCCGCAACGCTCTTCGGAGGCAAAATAACCTCGACACCTGTCACATTTGACCCTGAAACAAACAGTGCATTTTTCACTCTTACCCTGAAGGATATAAAGCTTCTGGATCGGCTGCGACTGCAGGGAGCGCTCAAAGGCAACCTCAACGGGGGAATAGATGGAACCATTCCTCTCTCCATCTCCAACAACAACCTCACCATCCAGAATGGCACTCTGCAAACCAGGGGAGGGGGATCGGTAACCATCACCCCGCCAGCAAAGCAGCAGAGCGCCGGAGAGAGGATGTTCGGGCAGCAGAGCGCTGAAGCCACCTGGTCATTCAGCGAACCACAAATGCAATTCAGTCGATCAGGTGACGGTAAAACCACTCTGGACTTCAAACTGAAACATCTGCAACAGAAAAATTCCGGAGGCGAACTGACCCTCACATCGCCAAAGGGGAGACTGTTGCTCTGGCATAATCGGCTCAATCCCGACCTGCTCACACTCTCTGACTTCACAACAGGTTTTCTTGATGGAACAATCGCTCTCCAGCATATCGACTATGATATGGTCAAAAAAGAGGGTGAGACAACCATTCAGATCACCCATATTCCTCTCCAAAAAATCCTTGACATGCAGGGAATAAAAAAAATCTATGCCACTGGCCACATCAAGGGAGACGTTCCGGTCAAAATTCAAAACGAGTCGTTTGCCATCCTTGACGGCAACGTCACCTCCGAGCAGAACGGACAAATTATCTATGCCACCTCCCTTGAAGAGCGTGCTGCCGCCAACCCGGCCATGCGCATCACCTATGAGGTGCTCTCCAACCTTCTGTACGCTCAACTGATCTCCTCCATCAACATGGCTCCTGACGGGAAATCCCTCATGACCATCCAGCTCAAAGGCGCTAATCCCGATTTTCAGCACGGACGACCGGTCGAACTCAATCTCAGCGTCCAGCAGAACCTCAGCGATCTCCTCCGCAGCCTCTCCATCTCCTCAAATGTAGAACAAATTATCTCTGACAAGGCATCGAAAAAAAAGCCATGAAGAGGGCATACCAAAGTGTAGCACGCCTCCTCATTCATACAATAATGTAGGGTTATTGGTGAAACAGGAACATCGCGCAAATTGATAATCGATAATAAAATATGACGATATGAGCATTTGTATGTTTGGCACGGTTATTGCAAAGTTTTATAGTGAAAGAGAGTTGAAAAAGCTCGTATAACATTGTAAAGCAGATCATCATGACAAACACCAGCACACTCTACGGCGATCTTTCGGGTGTTGAATTTCGCTCACTCTTTTCAAACGGCAAGATGGATGGCTGTCTTGTGACGCAATCCAATACCCTCACCACCCCTTATGGCTCCCTTGTGCCACAATACGAAGCGGAGGATATGGGGCGACGTTCCGTCAAGCCGATCTACTTCTACAAGGATGGTTCGCTCAAATCCATTGCGCTGCAGTCGCAAACCATGCTTGAAACACCGGTTGGTGCTGTCCCGGCAGAGCTGGTAACCTTCCATAAATGCGGATCCATCAAACGGGTATTTCCGCTGGATGGTAAACTCAGTGGCTTCTGGGGCTGGAAAAACGAGTTTGCCCTTGCCACTGAACTCACCTTCCAGTCGCCTGTCGGAACACTGAGCGCCAAGGTGATTGGCCTCCAGTTTTATGAAAGCGGGGCACTGAAAAGCATAACACTCTGGCCTGGCCAGACACTCACCATACAGACGCCAATGGGAGAGATAACCATTCGCAAAGGGTTGGCATTCTATGAGTCCGGTGCCATAAGATCATTTGAGCCTCTAAGTAAAATTGATATTCAGACTCCTTTAGGCACCATAACATCGTACGATAATGAACCGAACGGTATTCACGGCGATATCAACTCAGTACAGCTCTCGGAAGATGGCTCCATCGAGGCGCTCAGTACGGTGGACCATGCTGTGGAGGTCTGGTTATCAGGGATGAATAGTGAGCTTTTCCGTCCGGGGGTAAAAAATAACGTCTGCGGCGATGAGCGCAAGGTGAGCGTCCCCATGAAGGTACGCTTCGACAAAAAAGTGGTGATGTTCCACGATAACCCAAAGTTTTCTTTCGACATTGAGCATTACCGGTTTTCAGTGATGAAAATGGACAAAACAACAAAGGAACCGCTCTACTCCTGCGCCGAGTAGAGCGCATGACTACCCGCCATCCATCCGGTGGAAAATGCGGCTTGCAGGTTAAAGCCGCCAATTTCACCGGCATAGTCGAGAAGTTCACCGCAGAGATAGAGGCCGGGCACAATCCTCGATTCCATACTTTTGGGGTTTACCTCGCTGAGCGCCACTCCCCCTGCTGATACTTCACCCTGATCAAGCGGCACCTCCCGAACACGCCCAAGAGGAAACCCCTTGAGCACAGCAAGCAGTGACTGCCTTTTCTCTTTGGCCAGAGTACTCCAAGTGACATCCGGCTCAAGGGCAGCCTCCCGCATGAGCAATGGAACAAGAGCCGTCGGAATGGTACCAGAAGCCGCCAGAGCAAAACCGCCGCGAAGAGGCGAGATGGGGCAACTCTGCAAGAACTTTCGTACCATCTGGGCACCGTTCTTGCGCCCATGCCGCAAAAGTTGCTCCTCAAGCTCAGCCACCCCATGATCCGGAAAGAGATCAGCAAAAAGAAGAGCACTGCCAAAACGGGTGCAAAGCTCGGCTATATCACGCGATAGCGAGAGCGCTGCAGGACCACTATAGCCTCTGTGGGTGAAAAGAATATCACCCCGACGTTCAACACGTCGCCCACCAGCAACTGCGGCAAATCCTGCTGAACGGAGGGAGACACCTGAAAGGGTTGCTGGTGGAGGCTTTACGGTGTACACCGGAGCCAAGGCTGCGGAAGAGTCTTTGAGTGAGTGACCATAGGAACGGGCAATTGCCAGACCATCACCTGTTGTGCCAGTTCGGGAGTACGAAACGCCACCCGTGGCAAGGATAACAATATCAGCGGTAAAAGAGGCCTCATCCGTTGTAAGATAAAACAGCTCACCCTTTCGCTCAACACGCCGAACCCGGCTGGAAAAGAGCTGCTGCACCGAGGAAGCTCGCAACAGCGCTTCAAAGGCAACAGCAACCGAGGCAGCTTCACCACTTATGGGAAAGAGCTTTCCATCAGCTCTTTCAAGAGTCTCAACTCCTTGTGAGAGGAGGAGAGTGAGAAGATCACTGTTTGAAAAGCCATACAGAGCATGACGCAGAAACCTCCGTTCATTCACCCGAAGAAACCCTTTTTCAAGGAGATCCTGGGGAGTGCCCCGATGAGTCACATTGCATTTGCCGCCCCCGGAAATTCTGATTTTTGTGCCTGGACGAGCATTCCGCTCAAGCAGGGTTATAGAGCAACTCCTCCCTGAACACGCCGCACTTCGTCGGGCAGCGATGGCCGCAGCCATACCTGCCGCCCCCGCCCCGATTACAAGTATGGTTCGGTGCTGCACATTGGTATTCATCATAATAAAGAGATGGTTATCGCACCAGCAACCCAGACAAGCGCTTCGGTCACCTCACTTACGGCACCGAGCACATCACCCGTCACTCCGCCAATTTTTCGGTAGCTCAAGAGAGCGATCATCACACCGGCAACACCTGCTGCCGAGATGACAACGACAAAAGCAATGATATCTGGATAAAAAAGAGGGAGGAGAAAACAGAACGTCAGTATCGAAGCAACAGCGCTATGAGCTGCTCCTGCCCCACTTACAAATGCTTGGGCGGTACCACCCTCGCTTCGGGCATAAGGCAGTGATGAGGCAAGCAGAACCTGCACCCACCGGGCAAGCAAAACTCCCGAAACAATAACAGGAAATGCCCCCTGCTCAATGAGCTTGAGCATCGCAATCCATTTGAGCAGCAGAAGAGCAAAAAGAGCAATCGCGCCAAAAGAGCCGACATTGGGATCCTTCATGATCCTCAGCGCAATCTCTTTCCCCTTGCCTCCCCAAAAGCCATCAGCCATATCAGCAAGGCCGTCCGCGTGCATACCCCTGGTCAATGCCATACCTGCAAACACCACAAGTGCGGCTGCCAGCTCATTCCATGCCAGGAGATGGCCATAGTACGCAAGGGTGGCCTGCATAAGCCCGAGCAACAGCCCAACCACCGGAAACCAGAAGAGCGATCTGCTGAAACTCTCCGTATCCTTGCCAGGAACGGTGAGCACCGTCAAGGTTCTTATGGCTGTGACAAGCCCACTCAGCATAAGCGCTTACTCCGCACTTTTTTCACTGACCTTTGCGGCGCTGAAGGTGGCCATTTCGTTATAGATTTTCACCGATCCCTCAATAAGTTGCATGGCCAGAGCTGCCCCGGTTCCCTCACCAAGACGAAGATCAAGATCAAGAATTGGTCGAGCCCCGAGTTTTTGCATGACCACCCGATGACCCTGTTCATTGGAAAGGTGACTGAAAAAGAGGTAATCTTCAACGGCAGGACAGAGTTTGAGCGCGGCCACTGCGCCTGCTGATGAGATAAAACCATCAACCACAACAGGAATCCGGCAGGAGGCTGCGCCAAGAATAAAGCCGGTTATAGCGGCAATTTCGTAACCACCAAGTGCGGCAAGCGTACCAAATACGCAGGTGCACCGTGCGGCATTAACCTCAACGGCTCTCTTGATAACCCCGATTTTATGGCGCAGGCGCTCATCATCAATACCGGTACCCCTGCCGGTGATGCTCTCAATCGGCACCTCCAGCAGCACAGAATAGAGCGCTGTCGCGGGAGTTGTATTGGCAATCCCCATCTCTCCGGTACCGAGCAGATGATAGCCTGCCTCATGAGCCCCCGCTGCAAGTTCAGCACCTGCAAGAAGAGCCTGCAGGGTATCATCTTCACTCATGGCTGGACCAATGGCCATATTACTGCTTCCCGGGCGCACCTTTCTTTTGATGAGACCAGGCATATCGGGAAAATCATGGTTCACACCCATATCCACCACATCAAGGTCAACTCCGGCATGACGAGTCAGTACATTGATGGCTGCCCCTCCGCTGAGCATATTATAGACCATCTGGGGTGTCACCTCTGCCGGAAATGCCGACACACCCTCTGCCGCAACTCCATGGTCAGCCGCAAAACAGCAGATTTTCTTTTTGGAAAGCACCGGTTTCAGCAATCCGGTTGAGAGAATATAGGTGAGCGCAATCTCCTCAAGTCGTCCAAGACTTCCCCTCGGTTTGGTAAGATCATCAAGATGAGCCTGTGCTGTCGGCAGTATTGAGCGATCCACTTGCTGAATACGATTCAGAAGCTGCTGTAGCTGTAATTGCATCATTCGCCTATTCGTAATAAGTTATTGGATTATCCGCTTCCCGGGTTTCTACTTCAGCCTGAGCGGCAAACCACTGCAAAGCAGATAGGCCTCCGTTGCTCTTGCTGCAGCTCGCTGATTAATCAAACCCGCCAAATCCCGAAACCTTCTGGCCATGGCATTTTCAGGGACTATGCCCATACCAACTTCATTTGAGACAAGAATCATAGCACAAGGCGGCTGGCGAAGAGCCTCGAAAAAAAGCTCAATCTGCCGATCAATCTCCCCTTCGCCCACCCCTTCATAGTGCATAAGGTTGCCCGCCCAGACCGTCAGACAGTCGAGCAGCACAACATCAGTGCCTGCGGGAATCTGCCGAAGGGCGTAGCCAAGAGAGAGTGGCTCCTCAATAGTGGTAAAATGCCCACGCCGCTCCTCTTGATGCTTATCGATGCGGCTCCGCATTTCATCATCAAACGGCTCGGCAGTAGCCAGAAATACCTTGTTCTTGTATGATGCAGCCAGTTGCAAGGCAAAAGAGCTCTTCCCGCTTCGCGCACCCCCGGTTACATAGTAAATTATCCTCATTTTTACCGGGAGCGCTCAGGAATAGACCCAGACAGAGGCTGGTGGAATATTTTTCACCACAAACCTCTTGCGTGCCTTGCTCTGAAAATTAACCTCCCCAAGCGGATCATTGAAGCCATACGTGTACATGACACACCATTGGAGAAGACCCCTGCTGTAAAGGGATTCAATAATGGGAATAAATGATGTTTTGAACGGGTTGTTGATGAGCGGAATTGAAAGCACAAGCCCGAACCGCTCGTCAACCTGCTGCAACTGCTCAAGCGCGCAGCCATTAATCGTGGTCAAGTGCGGATAATTCTGCCTGAGAAGAGCACAGAACTCCTTGTCAATTTCCACCAACAGTGGGTTAAGGCTTGAAATATGCTTGGTTATTGCGCCGGTTCCCGCTCCAATCTCAATAATATTTACCTTATCAAGCTCTTTAATCGAACGAAACATTGCCTTAGCCAAAAAATTTGAAGAGGGTATGACTGAACCGATACTTTGAGGGTCTTGTAAATATTTTTTTAAAAAAAGAATTTTTTTACGCATCTACTTGGCTGAATAGTTAAGTGTTTAGTTCAACGAAGGCGAAAGTCTGGTGACCGTTTGCCGTTGTACCATTTTGAGCTCTGCCAGATCAGAAACAACTGCCGCCGACTGGTGGAGAAGTATATCCTTGTTGATATTTTTTGTTGAGTCCTGATCATGCACCCATAACCCCTCAATCTTTTTTATTGTCTCAATTTCTGATTTGAAAGTGGAGTCCTGAAGCAATACCACTTTCTTCTTGCGAATCTGGTTCAGGGTATTCAGATCAGCAAGATAGGCTTGGTACTGGCGGTTCTTCGACGATCTCTCCTGCTGTTTCTGGCGAAGCAGGACAATATCTTCCTGGGTCACTTCGCCAGTGGGGCGATAAAACGACCTGGACAAGGTACTCCATGGAAGACTGCTCGTATAGGTATCCTCACCAACAGCAGAGGTATCAATCATCGAAGGCATGACAATATCCGGTATAACACCTTTATGTTGGGTACTTCCGCCAGAAATTCGGTAAAACTTGGCAATAGTAAGCTTCAACTGACCAAACTCCGGTTTTTTCCCAAAAAAAGAGAACGGGCGGTCAAGTTTAACAATACTCTGAACAGTCCCTTTGCCAAACGTTCTCTCCCCCATTATCACCCCACGTCCAAAATCCTGAATTGCCGCAGCAAAAATTTCAGATGCTGAAGCGCTGTAGCGGTTGACAAGCACCGCAAGGGGGCCGCTGTACTGCACCTGCCGATCTTCATCTCTCAATACCACTTTTCCGCCTGCTGCATCACTTATCTGTACCACTGGTCCTGATGAAATAAAGAGACCAGTGACATTAACCGCCTCGTCAAGCGATCCACCACCATCGTCGCGAAGATCAATAACGACTCCATCAACATGGTCAGCATTCAGCTCGCTCAGAATCCTGGTGACGTCCCGAGAGGTACTGGTATAATTTCCCGTATTACGCTGTTGCCCCTCAAAATCGAGGTAAAATGAGGGAATGGTAATAACACCAATTTTCTGACCATTGTGCTGGATAATACTTTTCTTCGCTGCCTGCTCCTCAAGATCAATTTTTTCGCGCTGGAGTTGAACTATTTTTGCCGGCACCCTGCCACCCTGGCTGGCGGGATAAATTTTCAGGCGAACAATAGTGCCCTTTTTGCCACGAATAAGTTTTACCACGTCATTGATTCTCAGCCCTGAAACATCAACTATCTCAGCAGTTTTTCCCTGACCAACACCGATTATTTTGTCCCCTTTTTTCAGCAAGCTACTTTTAAAAGCAGGGCCTCCGGGAATAATCTCATTTACCACTGTAAACTCCCCTTCCGTCTGAAGCTTGGCACCAATTCCCTCAAGCGAACGACTCATATCAATCTGAAAGTTTTGAAACTCCGCAGGAGAAAAATAACTGGTATGGGGATCAAAAGATGTGGTCAAGGCGTATGTATAAGCCTGAAAAGCATCATCCGATTTCTGCCGGTTCAGGAGATTCAGCCTGTTCGTGAAGCTTTTGGCAAGCGACTCCCTTATCGTTTTCTTCTGTTCTCCCGAATATTTGAGGTTCAGCCATTGGTATTTCAGCTCTTTTCTCCAGAGATCAGCGAGCTGATGCCTGTCAGCAGGCCACGGGTCGGACTTACGATCAAGATCCAGAAGCTCTGGTGTTGCAAAATTAAACTGCACGGTATCAACGGTGGCCTTCATAAATCGCATTTTCTCTTTTGCCCGTTTCAAAAAGAAGTTGTAAATGGCAAAACCGGACGTTGATTTACCTTCCAGAAACTCGTCATCAAGACGGTTTCCATAAATTTTGCGAAGACTCTCCACCTCACTGGCTACAAAATAGCTTTTGGTGGCATCAAGATTGTCAATGTAGCGATTCAGTATCTGCTGGGAAAGTGAGTCATTCACCGATATCTTTCTGTAGTGGTTCTGTCGGAGTGACTGAGAGATATACTTCCCCGCCTCATCCTGGAGTGAGGTCGGCACAAGCCTTACCACTGCCTCCGGCTGAAAAGATTTTTCTGCGTTTTTGGCATACGCCAAAAGAGTGCTTCCCATGAGCACAACAATGAAAAGCAGACTTTTTCTATACATAGGAGGTTTTAAAGGCTGATATTAAACGCTGATGTTGAACGAGAAAACAAATAATACTATATTTGCGGGATAGATGATAATTCAAGGGACACTTGGCATTCCTGAAAAACCAGGAAGAATAATAACAATAAACGGAGAGCTTTTCAATGACAAAGAAAAAAATCAGTTATAAAGAACTCGGTCTTGTCAACAGCCGCGAACTTTTCAGTAAAGCTGTCTCAGGGGGTTATGCTATTCCTGCTTACAATTTCAATAATCTTGAGCAGATGCAGGCGATCGTACAAGCCTGTGTTGAGACCAAATCTCCCGTTATTCTCCAGGTTTCAAAAGGTGCAAGAAGCTATGCCAACGAAACCCTGCTTCGCTTTCTTGCCCAGGGTGCTGTTGCCTACGCGGCCGAACTCGGTTCACCAATCCCGATTGTCCTTCACCTCGATCACGGCGACAGTTTTGAACTCTGTGTTGACTGCATTGAGTCCGGCTTCTCTTCGGTTATGATTGATGGTTCTCATCTCCCTTACGAAGAGAATGTCGCGCTGACCAAAAAAGTTGTTGAGTATGCCCACCAATTTGATGTCACGGTTGAGGGTGAACTCGGAGTGCTTGCCGGCATTGAAGATGAAGTTTCTGCAGCACACCACACCTATACGCAGCCAGAAGAGGTTGAGGATTTTGTCGCTAAAACCGGTGTAGACAGCCTTGCCATTTCCATTGGCACCTCGCATGGTGCCTTCAAGTTCAAACCCGGCGAAGATCCGAAAATCCGCCTTGATATTCTAACTGAGATTGAAAAGCGCATTCCAGGATTTCCTATTGTGCTGCACGGCTCCTCTTCCGTCCCTCAAGAGTTGGTAAAAATGATCAATGAACATGGTGGAAAACTGAAGGATGCTATAGGAATCAGTGAAGATCAGCTTCGTCTTGCCGCCAAGTCTGCTGTCTGTAAAATCAATATTGATTCCGATGGCCGCCTTGCCATGACCGCAGCAATCCGCAAAGTATTTGACGACAAACCTGAAGAGTTTGATCCAAGAAAATATCTTGGTCCAGCCCGTGATGCTCTTAAAAAGCTCTACGCCCACAAGATCATCAACGTGCTTGGATCTGACGGGAAAGCATAACGATAATACCTGTTTAAACACACACAAGGCACCGAAAAGTGAGGTGCCTTGTGTGTTTGTTGTACGTACGAAACACTCCTTCCCGCGCTCCGCGCTATTCAGCAATCGAATCTGGTATGCTTGACACCGGATAAATCGCGTATCAAGGCATACTCAGCAACCAATTACATTGCAACAATCATCTTGAACTTTGAACCCCGAACCTTTACCCCATCCCCATAAACCGCAGCGCTGCATAAGCCAGTAACCCACTCCCTGTTTCAAGCGTGCGCTCTTCAGGATTGAAGGTTGGCGAGTGAAGAGTATTACTCTTATCGTTATCGCCCATGCCCGTCCCGATCCCCCAGAACGTCCCGGGACACACCTGCAGATAGTGGGAAAAATCTTCCGCTGTCATAATGGGCTCACATTTGAGCACATGTTCACTGCCAAGATAATCTGTGCAGATACTCTCCGCCTGCTCTGTAACGAACAGGTTATTGTACAGTACAGGATACCCTTGCCTGATCTCAAGTTCCGCCTCAACACCCAAGCCGACAGCAACATGGGTAACCGTCTGGCGTAACCGCTCCTGAAGTTGCGATCGTAACTCCTCATTCATGGTTCTCATCGTGCCCGACATAGTCACCTGACGGGGAATAACATTCGTCGCATTCCCACCATGAATTGACGCTATCGAAACAACCGCTGGCTCATAAGGCGGGGCAACCCGACTGACAAGATGCTGAACCGCTGTAATGATATGTGCCGATGCCAGCACCGGGTCTGCGGCTTTGTGCGGCGCTGAAGCGTGACCACCCTGTCCTGTTACCGTGAGATAAAGCTCATCTGCTGCCGCCATGAAACTTCCTCTGCAAAGGGCAACTTTGCCACTCTCAATGTTTGGAAAACAGTGCTGACCCAAAATGACCGATGGATGAAACATTTCGAAAAGGCCAGCATCAAGAAAAGGTTTGGCTCCTCCCGGCGCTTTTTCCTCCGCTGGCTGAAACACAAGAAGCACGTCACCCGCAAGCTGCTCTCTCATCCGCGAAAGAATGTTGGCTGCGCCAAGAAGCATCGCGGTGTGCATATCGTGACCACAGGCGTGCATTTTCCCCAATTCCACTGAACAAAACCCATGCTGGTTCTCCTCGTTCAGTGGCAATGCATCAATATCGGCACGCAATGCCACAACCTTACCTTTAGAGGACGGGTGCGTTCCCTTGACAAGAGCAACAACACCTGTCTCCAACAGGGGTTGTTCTGGCGTGATGCCAAGAGCAAGCAAATAGTGGTTTATCAGCGCAGTGGTTCTCACCTCTTCATAAGAGAGTTCCGGATGAGCATGAATATCCCGCCGGATGGCGACAACCTCTGAAAAGATTTCCGCTGCCCATCCCCGAATCTGTTCGGCAAGCACTGTGGTATGCTCTGTGTTCATACTATCCTCATCGTTATTGTTCAAGCTACATCTCCATAAACCGCATAACCTCAAGCGCCTTCTCTCTCATCGCTTCCTCCTTTTCCCCGAAAAAGGGAGAGGTATAGCGAATCAGATAGCCGTATTTCTCAAGATTTGTTACCAGACGAAAGAGATCATGCGTCTGAAGCCGGAAAGAAACAACCATGCCAGCTCCCTCCGGTGCCGAGGAATAGATACCACAGCTCAATACCGTAGCATCATTTTTTTCAAGAGTTGCAATAACCTCGGAAAGCTTGAAATTATAAGTGGGTATATCAAGCTCAAGAGTCACCCCATCCTCACCAAGATGGAAAACACCAGTAATTTTCTCAAGTAAAGCTCTCTTTTCAATAACCCCAACATAATCTCCATCCTCATCCGATACAGGTATCACTGCGCAAGAAAATGAATCTATTCGAGCGACTATATCGAAAAGATGCTCGTGCAGTCCAATGCCGTCATCATGGTCAAGCTTCAGATCTTTCATCATTTTTATTGAGTGCTGTTCAGGCAGAAGATCAAGAAGCGTCACCACAGCCATGACCTTCCCTTCATGCAGAACAGGTGCACAATCAAGCGAGTGCTCCTCCATAAGGGCGAGAACCTCAACAACAAGCTCCTCGTCGGTAAATACCGGAAATGTTGTATCAAGATGATGCTCTGCGTATGCGTTTAACAGCATGGTTCAATTTTATTCACCCTTTTTTCATGTCTTCCCCCTTCAAAATCAGTAGTAAACCAGTTGTGAAGGGTCTGTTCGATAATTGATGAATCAGTAAATCGTGCGGGGAGGCAGACAATATTGGCATTATTGTGCTGCCGGGCAAGTGATGCAAATTCAGGGCTACAGGCAAGAGCCGCACGAATACCCTTGACCTTGTTTGCCGCAATTGATACACCAATGCCAGTGCCACAGAGTAACACCCCTGAGTCACAGAGCCCTTCGGCTACGGCAATGGCCACTTTACGGGCATAATCGGGATAGTCAACCGACTCTTCATTATATGGCCCCAGATCGTTTATCTCATAACCGTTGCGTTCAAGCCAGGAGAGTACCGTTTTTTTGAATTCAAATCCAGCATGATCGCTTCCAACTGCAATTTTCATAATTCGTTGACGTTAAATTTTGACAAGGATTTTTTCCGGGAAGAGCTGGTTAAAAAGAGTTTTTGGCTGTTTACTGGTACAGCATCACTCATGATTCTGGAGTATGTGCTATCCATATTCATCTGCCATGCCTTGACATTATCACTTAGAATCAACTCAAGATCAGAGGTGACAACCTTGACAAGCGCTTTATCAAAAACCGGAAAGAGCGTTTCAACTCTATCGTCAAGGTTTCTCGGCATGATATCGGCGCTGCCAAGATAGAGTTCCTCTTTTCCGCCATTATGAAAATAATATGCCCGGCTATGTTCCAGAAAACGTCCGATCACACTGATGACCCTGATGTGCTCACTCACTCCTGGAATACCGGGTTTCAGACAGCAAATTCCCCGAACAATAAGATCAATCTCTACTCCCGCACAGGAGGCTTTGTACAGCGCCTGTATGGTTTGGGGATCCACCAGCGCATTCATTTTCATAATGATCCGCCCCTTGTTCTCACTGTAGCTCCACTCCATCTCCCTTTCAATCATATCAATGATCCTTTTTCGAGTGTTGATCGGTGAAACAAGCAGTTTTCTGTAGGAGGTATGTTTGGAATAGCCAGTCAAGGCATTAAAAAGCTCAGCAACATCATTGGCAAGCTGTTCATTGGCAGTAAAAAGGCTATAATCGGTATAAATTTTACCGGTTGCCGGATTATAGTTCCCGGTGCCAAGATGCAGATACCGTTTCAGCCTCTGCTGTTCACGTCGCACTATCAGGGTAAGCTTTGCGTGGGTTTTGAGACCCGGCAAACCATAGACAACATGTACTCCGACATCTTCAAGCGCACGTGCCCAGACGATATTATTCTCTTCGTCAAATCTTGCCTTGAGTTCCACAAGAACAGCAACCTGTTTACCCTCTTCTGCCGCATTCATCAATGCCTCCACAATAGGTGAATTGCTTCCCACTCTGTAGAGTGTCTGCTTGATTGAGAGGACATCAGGATCAAGCGCTGCCTGATGAATAAAGTCACCAACAGGTTGAAAGGAGTCATAAGGATGGTAGAGGAGACGGTCTTTTGCCCGTATTGCACTGAAAATATCCTGCCCAAACTCCTCTTCAATCCGGTTACAGGGCAGAAATGGTTCGTCTTTCAACTCCGACCGTTCTATCTTCAAAAGATCGATCAGGCAGCCGAGTCCTAGAGCGCCGTCGATTTCATACACATTTCTCTCCGTTACCTCAAGGTTCTTGATGAGCAACTTTCTCACTGACAAAGGCATTGCCGGGGTGATGTCGAGACGGACAACCTTTCCATAACGACTTGAGCGAAGCCCCTGTTCGATAGTCTTGAGCAAATCACCCGCCTCATCCTCCTCAATTTCGATATCTGCATCCCTGATCAATCGGAAAAGATGAGACTGTATTATCTTCATCTTTGGGAAAAGATGCGGCAGATTGTTCTCAATCAGATCTTCTATCCAGATAAACCGTATGCTCCCGTCATCATCATGAAAACCCTTAATGTCGTTGAGCCGCAGAAGTCGGGGTAGAATACTCGGAACCTTCACACGGGCAAACTTCAGCTCCTTGCTCTCCTCATCTTGCAACTCAATGGCAAGATTCAGCGACAAATTCGACATAAAGGGAAATGGATGGCCAGTATCAAAGGCCAACGGGGTAAGCACAGGAAAGATCTCACGGCGAAAATAGTGACTCAGTGAGCGCTGCTGGCTCGCCGAAAGTTCGGCAACCCGAAGAAACTCGATCCCTGCCCGTTGCATAGCTGGAACCAAATCCTCATAAAAGCACTCATTGCGCTGGCGAAGCTGATGCTGAACCAACGTCCGTATTTTATCGAGTTGTTCTGCAGGTGTATGCCCATCTATTGTGCGATCCAGAATTCCTGCAGCATACTGATCCTCAATACCAGCAACACGAATCATGAAGTACTCATCAAGATTCGAGCTGAAAATCGAGATGAATTTCACCCGCTCCAGCAATGGATGCGCCTCTGGATTGAAAGCCTCTTCAAGGACTCGCTGATTGAAATTAATCCAGCTCAGCTCCCGGTTAACGTAAAGGGACTGATCAATAAAATCTGGCTGAGAAAATCCATCTCCACTATGCTCACTCCATCTCTTTATCATAGACTTTGCAATTCAGGTAAATCGAATACATCCATCTTCATGAACAACGGCATCCAGAGGTTCGTCCCAAAGGTCAACGGGAAGTTCGTCAAGCCTCTGCTGGAGGTAAGAGAGTCCTGCGCGAAAGGGCTTAACTCCCCGATTGAATAGCCTCTGCAAAAAACGGTCATACATCCCCTTCCCATAACCGAGACGGTATCCTCTGCCATCAAAAGCCAAAAGAGGCACCAACACGAGATCAAGATCTGAATCATCAACTACAGAGCAAACTGAAGGCTCAGGTTGTCCAGTTGTGGCTCTCAGAAGAACATCACCCTTATTATAAAGAGCAGAAAGAAGATCGCCATTCTGAACGACCGGCACACAAAGCCGTTTTTGCATTGCAGCAAGTCCGTCGACAATGGGTAGTGTATCCACTTCACCTAATTCTGGCATTGAGAGATAAAGGTGAATATGACAAGCACGGGTAACCTCAGGCAACATAAAAAGATGCCTCGCAATAGCCGCATCCTTGACACGCCGCAATTGTTCCGGGATAAAGCGCCTGCGGGCAACCATCACTGCTCTCAGGTCAACTTTTTCATCATATCTTCCTGCATCCTGAGCCATAGCGAAACTAGCAATACCCTTACCCAATTAGATTATCTATATTAAAATAGTAAAATAGAGCTTTTCCCCGCTATACATCATCTCTTTTATAACTATAAATCATATCGTCAACGTCATTTCAGAAAAATATTTTACACCTTTTGAAGTTAAAGAACTCTTGCTCAAGGCATCAGCTTCTCTAATATTTGTCGTATCTTTGCAGATTACTTCGTGCTGATCTTTTTCACTACTGCTTCGCATTTTAAAACATCCTGATTGTACCAGAACCATGAGCTATATTTTTCAGAGGGCACACCTCCTCAATCCACTTGAACAACTTGACCTTGCAGGATCTCTGAAAGTAAGCAACGACGGCTTCATCGAAGCTGTTGTTTACGGTAATGAAACGATTGAAGCTTCCCCGGATGACAGAATCATCGATCTGCGCGGGCAGATAGTTGCTCCAGGATTGTTCGATATGCACTGCCATTTCAGGGAGCCTGGTCAGGAGTATAAAGAGACCCTCGAAAGCGGAGCAAAAGCTGCGGCGGCTGGAGGTTTTACCGGCGTTGCACTCATGCCGAACACAAAACCAGTTATTGACAGTCCACTCGGTGTTGCCTATATCCGCCATCACTCAGCAACGCTTCCCGTCGATCTTGAAGTGATCGGGGCGATGACGGTAGAAGGCAAAGGGGAACATCTTGCGCCTTATGGAAAATTCAGCTCTTACGGAGTCACCGCTGTATCGGATGATGGATCGGCTATTCAGAACAGCCAGATCATGCGGCTCGCCTTTGAGTACGCATCAAACTTTGACCTTCTTGTCATTCAGCACTGTGAAGAGCGATCGCTGACCATGGGCGCTGTCATGAACGAAGGGCTATTTTCGACCAAGCTGGGCCTGAAAGGCATTCCGGATATCTCTGAAGCAATAACACTCAGCAGAGATCTGTTGCTCATGCACTATCTTGAAGAGCACAAGCTGCACGACCCACTCATAAGACCTCGATACCATGTCGCCCACATCAGCACCAAAGCGTCGCTTGATCTGGTACGCAAAGCGAAACGGGATGGATTGCAGGTAACCTGCGAAGTGACACCTCACCACTTCACACTCTGTGATGAAGATCTCTTTCTTGCCAAGCAGAAAAGCAACTTTATCATGAAGCCACCCCTCTCCTCACGGGAAAACAGAGAGGCTCTGCTGGAGGCGATTGCTGACGGAACTATCGATGCCATAGCCACTGATCATGCGCCTCATGCGCCACACGAAAAAGAGTGTCCTCCCGACCAGGCATCATTCGGCATCATCGGCCTTGAAACCTCCCTGGGGCTTACCATATCAGAGCTGGTTAACAAAGGAATTATCTCCATGAATCGCGCCATTGAGCTGTTATCGATCAACCCAAGGAAAATCATGAAGCTTAAACCGATTCTTTTTTCGGCCGGAGAGAAGGCTAATTTTTCAATTATTGATCCAAATATCCAGTGGATTATCCACACGAGTGCACTGAAATCCAAATCAGCAAACACACCGTTTATCAATCGCTCACTGAAAGGGAAAGCAACAGGAATATTTCATAAGGGGAATTATATTGCAATGGGAGAAATGTAAAAGCCATCTCATCCATCCCTTGTGACGACTGCTTGGTTATGGGTTTTATTTTTATTACATTGCCTTGCTTTTTTATGGGGATACTTATAGAAAAGGCAGAGCGACTTAATCCAAAAGAATTACTTCACAAGTCATGGCAAAGAAACAAACGTTTGCAGATAAAGGCAAAAAATCAGGCACCAGTGATTTCAAGTGTGCCAAGCTGATTTTTTCTGTAAAATCAGAGAAGACCAACGCCTGGAAATTCATTGAAAAAAACGTCCGAATCCCAAATGGTGAGAATGAGCAGACCATTCTTGCAAAAGCGATTACCGACTATACAAAATAAGCATACAGGATACTGCCTCGGGGCATGACATCATGCCCCGAATCTGCCCACTGCTTCTCACCTCTTTTTCTTTGCTGGTATGGCATCGCATCCCGAATCTTCAGAAACACAGCCACCTGTATACTGGTTTGAGGAGTGGTTTAACCATCCCCTCTACCTTGAAGTGTACAGCCACCGTGACCATAATGAAGCGGAGCAGTGCGTTCAAACCATTCTCTCTGCCCTGGACTTGAAAAAAACCGATTCGCTGTCGGTACTGGATATAGCTTGTGGAGCCGGTCGACACGCTCTTAAGCTGGCCAAACTTGGCTACAGGGTAACAGGCAACGACCTTTCCCCATATTTACTGGATGAGGCCAGAAAAGCGGCACAGAAATGCAGCTTGCCACTGCAACTGCAACTAAGCTGCTGCGATATGAGGCTGATTTCGTTCGAGAGCACCTACAATCTTGTGGTTCAGCTTTTTACCAGTTTTGGCTATTTCGACCTGAAGGAGGATGATCAACTGGTATTGAACAAAGTATTCCATGCTCTTCAATATGATGGGTGGTATGTTCTTGATCTGATTAATCCGCTACACCTGCAGCGAAATCTGATTGATCACTCCAGTCGAATTGCAGGAGAGCTTACCATTATTGAAGATCGCATACTCCATAAAGAGAGAATTACCAAAAGAATAAGGATTATCCCCCCTCGTGGGCAATCTGTCACCTTCAGTGAATCAGTCCGGCTTTACAGCAGGCAGGAGATTACTGCTATGCTTCAAAAAGAGGGATTTACCGTGGCAACTATCGTCGGCAACTATGCGGGCGACCGGTTCGAAGAAGAAAATTCTCCCCGAATGATGATTTTTTGCCAAAAAGTGCCAATGGAGCATCACCAACTATTGGAGGAATGACGCTCTGGACTTGATACTTAAAGCATATTACGCTCACGATACCACTCGTAGGCATTCGTGATGCTGTGTTCATGAGATTCATAAGGCATATTCAGCTCTCGAATTGCTTTGGCAGAGTCAAAGTAAAGAAAATGCGATGCTACCCTGAACATGGACATATTGAAGAGTTTTGATATCCGGTTCTTGTTTTTGTAGAGGTCAAGTCCCGATTTCAGTATTTTTGCGGTCCAGAACGGAAGGGGAAAATTGACCCTTGGTGCACCTGTTATCCTTGAAATAGTATCAGCAAGCTGTTTGTAAGAGACGTTTTCGCCACCAAGAATATAGCGTTCTCCGGTTTTTCCTCTCTCCATGGCTGAAATGATGGCCTGCGAAACAATTTCTACATCGACCACACAAATCCCGCCAAGTGGATAAAAAGGAAGCCTTCGGTTATAAATATCCTTGATAATCCGTCCTGCATTAAAATTGATGTCTCCAGCCCCAAACACAAAAGCGGGATTGACAATAACACAATCGAGCCCTTTTTTTATAGCTTCTGCTACCTCCACTTCAGAAAGATGTTTCGTCCTTGCATACTCAAGACTGATCGACTCAAAATTCCAAATAACAGATTCGTTCACCGGCTTTTTGTCGAAGGCAATACCTACTGCTGTTATGGAGCTGACATGCACAAACCGCTTGACCCCTGCGGAGAGTGAAGCCTGTAGAATATTGCGAGTACCATCAACATTGATTTTAAAAAGCAGGGAGTTCTTTTTGTCACCCATATAGGTAAGGCCAGCCGAGTGATAGACCAGATCGATACCCTTTAATGCCGTATCAAGAGATGCTCTGTCGGTAATATCTCCATAAACAAGATTAACCTTCGCCAAGACATCGGCAAGTGGGGTTAAATCTGAACTTTTTCGCACAAGAATAAAGACTTGATCATCACCAGAAGCAAGTCGTCTTACAAGACTCGAACCAATAAAACCGGTCGCACCCGTTACAAGGATTTTTTTATTCACCAATATTTTTCTTGAGTCAGTTAACAAGCCATCTTTATACGCCGATCAACAGAAAAGTAGCCGCAGATGCTGAGACCTCCTGTCGCTATTACTGTCCAACAATACTATCAACAACAATTTCACCTGCTATTATCTTTTTGCGGATACTCTCAAGCTGATCATGGTTTTTGGCTCCGACAAGCGAAGCATTTTTCTCATTATAGACATAGTCTGTATAACGATCAGCAAGTCCAAAAACAACAACTCGCCCTCCCTCGAAACCTCCATTCAGCACATTTTCCACAGTTTTCAGCACTGCCCTGTCAACGGCTTTGGTCATGCTGGAAAGAACAAATCCTGGCGCATCCGGCTCCTGATCCCGATCAGTACAGATAACAAGCGCTTTACGCTCCCTGGCTGCCTCAATAACTCCAAGCCCACTTGCACCTGCTGCTTCGTAGATAATGTCCGCCCCCCGTCCATATTGCCCAAGGGCAAGTTCTCGTCCCCTGGAAGGATTGGAAAAGGCGCTTCCGGTCATGCCGATGTAGCCAGAAATAACCCTGATATCGGGATTTACTGAGTGTATACCCTTGATAAAGCCAGTCTCAAATTTCTTGATAACGGTGGACTCCATCCCTCCGATGAAACCAACTGTTTTCGTTTTGGTCACAAGTCCCGCAAGAGCCCCTACCAGATACGATCCACTCTTCTCTTCAAACACAATTCCCTGTAGATTTGAGGGGATAGTGACGTTCGGTTGAGCAACATAATCAATACAGACAAATTTCTTGGCGGGATACTCTGCCGCAATACGAGTAATATCATCACTGAACAACAGACCAACTCCTATCACAAGAGCAACATCAGGGTCTGTTGCCATCTGACGCAACGCCGACTCCCGATCGCCCCCCTCCCCTTGTGGCTCAAGATAGGTATATTTAATTCCATGTTTATTCATGGCAAGCTCCAACCCACTATATGCAGAATCATTGAATGACTTATCTCCCCTGCCTCCAACAGAAAAAACAAGACCTACCTGAAGTTTTGGCTTCAACAATTGTCCTGTATCTGGTTTTTCATCTCTTTGCCCTGAGCAGCCTGTAAAAAGAAGGAAACTGCAAAGCAAAGCAGAGATCAGAAATTTCATCAACGGAAAAGAAATTGTTTACCAAGAGCTTTTTATAAAACGTTAGCTTTTTCAGAGGCACAATCTATGAAAAACTCTTCCAAATTAAAACAGTAAATTGGACTGACACTTGGCATAACAGACTTATAAAGGAAATTAATATAAATAACTGTCTTGAATTCATGGGGGGAAAAGGTTTTTTTAGCGTGTGTAATTGGGATTATTCGATGTATGTTCTTATAATCAGAATGACTGCTTCAAAGAGTGCAGGTACTGCTAATTTCCAAAAAAAATGTTTATGCTTTTTCACTCCAGCTTTTCCTCATTTGCAGGCATAACTCTGATGCTGAAGAAGATCCTCTCTTTTAATCGCCTTGCCCTCTTCTTCCTCACAGTTTTAGTCGTTCTACTTGCTCATCCCGCGCCAGCACACTGTTTGACCGTATCAATTTTTCAATTTGGACTTCCGGCAACCACGTCACCAGGCAGTACCCTTGAACAACCTTCAACACCTCAGATCGCCTCACTTTCTGCGACCTCCAGAGAGAAATCCTTTACGCATATGCGTGATTTTTTCAGTGATGTCTCCCAATATTTCGGAACACGATACCGTTCAGGGGGACAGACTCCCGCAGGATTTGACTGCTCAGGATTTGTACGCTTCATGTTCGACAAGGTATTCAACATGAGCCTTCCCCGATCGTCTAAGGAAATGTCTGCCTTAGGATTACAAGTCAGCAAGAATGACCTTCGACCTGGGGATTTAGTATTTTTCCACTCCAGAAACAAGCGTATAAACCATGTGGGAATATTCATCGGAAACGACACATTTGTCCACTCTTCCCTTACGAAGGGTATCACAGAAGACCAACTGAAACACCAGTATTACGAAAAACGATTTGCTGGTGCCGTGAGGCTGTTGGATATTTCTGGAGAAACACTGCAAAGCCCTCCTTCACAACACGATCCAACAACAGGGGTGACAAAACCATCCTGATTGCAGTTATCATCAACACATTTTTTTTCTTTCAACTAACCTTTGATAATACGTTCAAATGAAAAGAACCGTTTTGCTTGGATTGATTTGCTTGTGCATACCATTCAACTCCCAGGCAGTAGAATTTCGGACTCCGGGCACGGCGCTTGGTATCGGCGGGGCTGGAGTAGCACGAGATAATGGTGGCTTGACATCATACTGGAACCCGGCAGCAGGAGCCTTTAAAAACTCTCCGCTTGCTGTTGGCGCTGGTGTGGGTGGTGGTATAAAAGGCAGTGATGGATTAGCTGAAAATGTGGACAGATTATCAAATGTTGATTTCGGCAATCTAACAAGCTTCAATACATCCTCTGTTACTGATGTGGGTAACTTTGCCAAGGCAATATCGATCATTGATGATATCAGCAAACGCAGTGGAAATATTTCAATAACTGGACAGGTACCTGTTGGTGTTGCCATAAACAGTTTTTCTTTTGGCATCTTCGGAAATATATCAGGCTATATTCTGCCAGTAGCAGACATGACAAATATCCTGCCACAGGCCACTGTCACCAATGCGATTATTGATACAAATGCTCTGTTTACTGCACTTGCAGGTGCTCCGTATGCTCCTTCAGGATATTTTACAACAGCTCAGTTAGCGACTCTCGCAACAGCAATCCAAAGCAACTCTAACCCTTTGGCACCACTTACTCCTGCACAATCCCAAAACCTGGCTAATGCCATTGACAACCAGTTACTCAACAGCTCTATTCCTGCAGATCAGGCCCTTTCCGCCTTGAAAGATACCGCACTCCCGATCCTGAAAAACAGTGGTACAGCAACATTTAACAAAAACACTACATCCGTATTAATCAAGGCAATACAGTACATTGAAGTTCCATTTTCTTACGGGTATCCGATAAAAGTCGGCACCAAAGGCACATTGGGTGTCGGTATCACCGCTAAATTGATCTCGGGAACAGTGTACCAGAATCAGGTGCTGCTGGCTAACAGAAGCGACAATAATCTCAATGCAAATGATTTGCTTGATGAGATCACCAATAACCAAAAGCGCTCAAGCGGTTTTGGTGTGGATCTGGGAGCATTGTACAGGTATGACAACTGGCTTGGGTTAGGTCTTGTTGCCAAAAACATTAATTCGCCAAAGTTTACCGGGCCTGACTATTTTAAACCCCAGTACAATAACTTAACAAACAAAGTTGAAGTAACTCAATGGACCCCCGGTGAAAGTGTTGAGTTAAAGCCGCAGGTTCGCGCCGGTATAGCCGCAGATGTCTTGAGCTGGGTAAATGTCGCTGCGGATCTTGATTTAACTGAAAATGAAACCATTGCTCCCGGGACCCTCATTGGAAGCTCGATCAAAAGCAAAAACTTTGGCGGTGGAGTCGAAATACATCCTGTGTCATGGCTTAAAGTGCGCGGAGGCGCATACAAAAACCTCTCCGCCTCAAACGGAGGTGGTGTATTAACCGCAGGGTTCAAGGTTTTCTTGCTCGATGTTGATGGCGCTTTTGCTACCAATACCTTCAAGATTGATGGCAGGGAACTGCCACAAGAAGTTCAGATTAATGCCTCGCTGAATTTTTCATTCTGATCAACAACTGCTTATCCCTGCATATCAGAAGCTCCTTTGTCTTTTGTAATAGACCTTGAGGGCTTCTGAATCAATCCTGATGCGGAAACATCTTCTGCACAACGGATAGGAGGGTGTTGATTGAAAAGGGTTTCTGGATAAAGTTTGCTCTACCCTCAGTCGCCCGCCTGCACGGCATGGTGTCGGCCGTATAGCCAGACATGAAGAGTGTTTTCATCTGTGGCCTTGCCGATGAAAGCTTCATGGAGAGGTCGCACCCATTCATCTCCGGAAGGACAACGTCGGTCAACAGCAGATGAATTTCACCACTATGGCTACTGGAAATATGGATTGCATCACCTGGCGTAGCGGCTGTAAGAACCTCATATCCATTATTTTCAAGCATCAGCTTGCAGATATTCAGAATATCCGGCTCATCTTCAACAAGCAGTATTTTTTCTTTCCCATGAAATGAAGGAGATTCCGATTGCTGTCCCTTATCCGGATCAGCATAACCTGAGTGCCAGGGCAGCCAGATTCGGAATGTTGTTCCCTTCCCCTTTTCACTTTGGCATTGAATACCAGCCTTGTTCTGTTTGATAATGCCATAGATAGTCGAAAGCCCCATACCTGTGCCTTTGCCTACCGCCTTTGTGGTAAAAAATGGTTCATAGATGTGCGGTAAATCCTTTTTTTCAATACCACAGCCATTATCGCTGACCACCAGCATAACATAGTCGCCCGGTTCCTTGCACGGATGACCAGCATTGCACTCCACCTTGTCAATGAACACACGAGAAGTTTCGATGGTAATTCTGCCTGAACCATGTATGGAATCCCGGGAATTGACACAAAGGTTACCCAGAATCAACTCGATTTGTGTTGGATCAATCTTTACCAGAGTGCGCTGGCTCTCAGGAATCCATACCAGTGAGATATTTTCTCCGATCAACTGCCTCAGAATGGCAAGCATCCTTTCAATGATCAGGTTCAGCTCAAGCACCACCGGCAAAACCGTCTGTTTTCGAGAAAAGGCAAGAAGCTGGGTAGTAAGCCCTGCAGAGTGTTCCGCCGCTCTGAGAATTGCCTGCAAGTTCCTGATCAACGACTCATCTGCTACTTTTCTGGTAAGAGCCAGTTCAACATTACCAAGAATCACTCCCAGCATATTATTGAAATCGTGAGCAATTCCACCAGCAAGCTGACCAACCAGCTCCATTTTCTGTGCCTGCAACAAAGCTTCCTGCATTTTCTGTTCTGAAAGTTCCGCACACTTGCGTGCAACAGTATCTGACACAATAGTGCCCAGAGCACTAACCATTCTGGAATCATCATCATCGTAATCAAAAGACTTATCCCCAAGACAGAGAATAGCAGCAGCAGAGGTACCCTGCATTAAAGGAACAACCAGCGCACGCCTCATATCCCTGCAACTGTCCGACAAACCATAAGCTTCGTAATCATTATAGGTTAATACACTATACGGTTCGCCGCCATATTGCTCTCCTTCGGGTAACAACAGGTCACTGACCATTGCGTACACTCTCTCCTCCTTTCCTTGCAAACCGGATAAACAACGTAATGAAAGTGAAATATTATCATCAGAAACTAATTGACAAAATCCCCTGGGGCTCCCTGTCTGACACTGTGCTTCGTCAAGTGTTGCTCTCAGCAACTCCTCCACAGAGTATGTATCACCCATATTGAGAAGACGCAGACGAAAGGCATTAAGAGCTTCAAACCGCTTTCGTTCTGTAATATCAATTCCGACAGCGATCATATACGGACAGTTGTCAATCATTATCCGTCGACCAGTAATCATCCTCCATTGATACTTTGGTCCGCCGCACAAAAAAACTCTCCCTTCAGCAGTTACTTCAATACCAAGATCAAAAATATTACGCATTGAGTCGACAGCAAATGCCTTATCGTCCGGATGAAAAATATCCATCGCATCGGCATTGAGCATCTCACTTTCCGGTTTGCCGATGATGTTATCCCGAAAATAATCGTTCCAGCACACCAGTCGGCCATGGACATCACAGATTGAGAATGAACCAGGAATGCTTTCAATAATGGACTTGCCGAAAACCCCTTCATATTCCATGTTCCTTTTGGTATCAGGCATAAGAATTTCGTTTTCATTAAACAACTACCAATGCTAATGTACATATTAAAACGATAAAACGGATGTATTTTTTCATTAACATATAAAGGTTATGCATATAATGAACCGAAAGATGGCTCATAACCTCCATAAAATTACTTGTAGAAAAGAATAATGATGGCTTATCTTGCCGTACTTGAATTTTCTGCTCCAAAATCTTGTGATGAATTGAGTATTTTCAGCGACTGACACACCAAACATGGGTATTACAAGATGCCAATACACCAATAGTATCTATGAAATTCTTGTTTAAACGAGCTTTTATTTTTCTGATATGGGTCAGTGTCGCCGTTGCTCTCTCTTATTTAAGTCTCGGCATTCTGGTTTCCCACTATGCCGATACACCAGTAAAATCTGATGTCATTATTGTGCTGGGAGGCGATAATGGACTTCGAGTGTACAAGGGCGCTGAGCTGTACAAGGCAGGTTTTGCCGGTCACATCATCTTGACAGGTATTGATGAACGGTTTTACCGTCCAAATCACCCAAACTGGCGGGAACGCCGCATGAGGGACCTGGGAGTCCCAAAAGGAGTTATCATGGTTGATGCCAAATCAGGTACAAGCTGGGAAGAGGCTGTCAACACATCAAACACAATGGAGAAAAAAGGATGGAAAAGTGCGATTATCGTAAGCGACCCTCCGCACCTGCTCCGTCTTCATCAGACATGGAGCAGGGCGTTTCATGGATCGTCAAAACAGTTTATTCTGGTACCAACAGAGCCAAAATGGTGGCACCAGATTTTGTGGTGGAGAAATGAGAAAAGCTACCAGTTTGTCATCAGTGAGATCAAAAAAAATCTCTTCTACGTCGTGGTACACTATTGAATAAAATTACGCACCAGCCATCATGGCTTCAACATCAGCCGCAACAGTTCCAACAGGCTTGATTCCAAAGTTCTCGACCAGTGCTGCAGCGACATTTGGTGTAAGAAATTCGGGAAGTGTCGGCCCAAGGCGAATACCTTTTACTCCAAGATAGAGCAAGGCAAGCAGTACCGTCACAGCCTTCTGCTCATACCAGGCAATGTCAAAAGAGATTGGCAGATCGTTGATGTCTTCAAGAGCAAAAACCTCTTTGAGTTTCAGGGCAATCACGGCAAGCGAGTAAGAGTCATTACACTGACCGGCATCAAGCACACGGGGAATGCCTCCGATATCGCCAAGCCCAAGCTTGTTATAGCGGTACTTGGCGCAACCAGCAGTCAGAATAATGGTATCATTGGGCAATGCCGCTGCAACATCGGTATAGTAACGGCGTGAAGCATGTCGCCCATCACAACCGGCCATCACGATAAAACGCTTGACAGCTCCGGACTTCACCGCATCCACAACCTTGTCGGCAAGCGCAAGCACCTGATGGTGAGCAAAGCCCCCGACTATCTCTCCATTTTCAAGCTCCACCGGTGATGTACAGGTTTTGGCAAGAGCAACAAGCGCTGAAAAATCTTTCTGACCACCTTCAGAACGAGCGGGAATATGTTTCAACCCCGGATAACCTGCCATGCCTGTGGTAAACATTCTGTTGCGATACGCTTCACGAACAGGCACAATACAGTTGGTTGTCATGAGAATCGGCCCATTGAAAGATTCAAACTCCTTGTCCTGCGACCACCATGAACCACCATAATTGCCAACGAAATGTGAATATTTCTTGAAAGCAGGATAGTAGTGCGCCGGAAGCATTTCGCAGTGGGTATAGACATCAACACCTGTTCCCTCTGTCTGTTTCAGAAGATCCTCCAGATCACGCAGATCGTGACCTGAAATCAGGATACCGGGATTCTTTCCGACACCGGTTTTTACCATGGTAATCTCCGGGTGCCCATAGGTTTCAGTGTTAGCCTTGTCGAGCAGCGCCATTGCCTTGACAGCAACACCTCCCGTTTCCAGTACAAGGGCGGTCAGCTCGTCAACCGAAAGATCTTTGGTGAGAGCGGCAAGCCCTTTAACGTAAAAGGCATAGATGTCATCATCGTGATAGCCGAGTACGGCGGCATGATCGGTATAGGCTGCGAGTCCCTTGATACCGAAGAGCACAAGGCTTTTCAGGGAGCGAAGGTCTTCGTTTTCACTGAGGCTGTCGAGACCCACAGAGAGTGCTTTAGAAAGAAAATCCTCTTTCGAGCTGCCACTCCACTGAGCGGCATCATGGGCAGGTTTCTGATCCTGTGCAGAATTCAGCTCATCACGCAAGGCAAGGGTTTTCAGTATCTGCACAACAACGGCATCTTCATCAAAGTTGGTATTGGTAACAGTGACAAAAAGCGACTCACTGATAAGCTGGCCAACTTTTCTTGATACGCCATCAGGCAGTTGTACAGCCGAAAGCGCAAGCCCTTCAGTTGCATAGACAAGTACATCCTGAAGTTTTGCGGTCAATTCATCCTTTCCGCACACCCCTCTTGCTCTGCATCCGGTGCCATAAATGCTCTCCTGACATTGGTTACAAGACATTCCCATCGTTTTCTCCTCCATTATTGATTGTTATGTTTTATATTCGGCAACAGTCGGATTGCCAATCTTCTATCCTCAAGAGCACCCACACTATCGCCTTTTTTCCCCCTCAATAAAGCCCTGTTCAGATATGCTGTGCGTAACATCCACAGGTTTTTTGGTTTCCGTTCAATGATCTCAGTGAAATCCTCAATTGCGCCATCCAGGTCACCGGTTTCAACTCTTGCCATACCACGATTACCATAGGCATTTACCGCTTCACGAAACCGAAGACCAAGTTGAAGCGCCATCGTATAATCACTGACCGCTTCATCAAACTCCCCGCAACTTGCTCGATCATTCCCCCTGTTATACCAAGCCTCCGCATTCTCCGGATGCTCCAGAATAATCCTGCTTATCTCACAAGCTGTTCCACGATAACCACCCATCGCATCCTTCAGCATAGCACCATTATTTACTTCAATTATCCAGTTTACTCAACCACTCCTCCGACAAAATCGCCCCCTGCAGGCTGACAACCACCTTTTTCACCGGCACCTTGCGCTGCGCATTGTGAAGCGCCTCTACCACAATAGACATCAACCCGCCACAACAGGGAACCTCCATCATTGCCACCGTAATAGTATTGAGACGAGCCATATCAATCATAGCTGTAAGCTTCTCAACATAAATCTCCATATCGGAATCAAGTTTAGGGCAGGCAATGGCCAGACTTTTTCCGCGCATGAATGAGCCATGGAAATCCCCTACAGCAAAGGCCGTGCAATCGGCAGCAAGCAACAGATCTGAACCCTGGAAATATGGCGCTTGCGGTGAAACCAGGTGAAGCTGAATCGGCCATTGACGAAGGGCACTCTCAACACCCCCGGAAGGAGAAGCACTACTGCCTCCCTTTTCACCAAAATCCATCATTCGACTCCCCGGGCATCCACCCTCATGATGATGGTGCGCGATATGAGGCTGCTGTGCAACAGATTTTGCTTCTCTACCAATTTTCAAAGGATATGCAAGGGAGTTCTCTTCGATGTATTCAAGCGCCTGCTGCAAAAAAACGCTTTGGCCATGATCGGCCAGATGGTGCAGGTGCGCAGCTATGACATTGGTACCACCAGGCACAATACTCGCCTGCATGACCCGTTTTTCGTCGTAGGGCTCAGCTTCACGGGTTTCAATTTTCATTGCGCCGGTTGGGCAGTGGCCAAGACAGGCTCCAAGACCGTCACAAAAAAGATCGCTGATCAAGCGCACCTTCCCGTCAATCACCTGCAAGGCTCCTTCCGGACAACCAGGAATACAATCTCCACAGCCTGTACAGTTCCTCTCATCTATGGTAATAATCTCTCGTTTCATCTTTCATTACCCCTCTTTTAGTATGGTAGAGTCTGGCTTTTCTCCGTCAGCCAACGCTGGCATCATGTTCGCAGCAGCATCAAGCTTCCGTAGAAGTTTGCCTATCGTTACCTGCTCAAATTCATGATGAACAACTTGTTCGATCTTCATAATTTCGTGACGAAGGACACATTGAGAACGATTGGCACAAATCTGCTTGCGAAACATGCACTCCGACACCTGCACCGTCCCCTGAAAAATCTCAATCAACTGCCTCACACGAATCTCATCAGGCTCTTTTGCCAGCATAAACCCACCCTGCACCCCCTCTTTCGACACAATCAAGCCGTGACGAATCATCTCCTGCAACACTCCCCGAAGAAACTGGTAGGGCATATCCTGCTCAACCGAAATCGACTTTGCTGAAACATAACTGCCTCGTTTTGCTCCGAGCATCAAAAGAGCCCGTATCGCGTAATCCGTTTTTTTTGTCAGTACTTTCATAGCTCCCCTTAATTGATATCAATATAGTATCAGTTAGAACAAAAGCAAAATTAATTATTGGGGAAGAGGGGGGGATTAATCCGTGCGCCTCGAGACGCGCTACGCGCTACTCGGCGACCGGAGTATCACCACCTGCTGCCGCATCAGCAGCAATCCCGGAAGGAATCTGGCAACTCACCTTGGCACCAAGCTTACGGATATCTTCAACTCTGCCGATAAGATTGCCCCTTCCCTCCTTGATGCGTTTCAGCGCAACATCGAACGAATCGGACACGCCGGTAAGTCTTTTACGAGCCTCCATCATTGCATCGAAAATGAGCAGAACCTGATCATAAATCTTGCCCGCTTTTTCCGCAATCAGCTCGGCATTGCGATTCTCGTTCTCACGCCGCCAAATCTGGGCGATAAGCTTGAGCGTGATCATCAACGTCGTCGGGCCACACAGAACAACATTTTTACCTGCAAGATTGTACATAATATCGGGATCAGCCTGCATAACCGCCTGCCAGGCGGATTCAAGAGGAATGCAGAGAATAACAAAATCAAGGGTACTGTTGCCGCCGATGCTGCTGTACTCCTTCGACTGTAATCCTGCGATATGGCGACGAACGGACTGCACATGCTCCTTGAGAGCAAGAGTGCGTTCGGCATCTTCATCAAGGTTGCAGAAACGCTCATAAGCAGTGAGCGACACCTTGGAATCAACAATCACTGCCTTGTTCCCCGGCAACATCACTATAAAGTCAGGGCGCTTCAGAAAACCATCATCCTCCCGAAAACTCTTCTGTGCCATATATTCACGCCCTTCTTCAAGCCCCGAAGCCTCAAAAATCCGCTCAATAATCATCTCGCCCCAATCACCCTGTTTTTTGGAGTCGCCCTTGATGGCACGGGCAAGGGTGTTGGCCTCATCACTGACTCTGCCACTCAGCTTCTGCAATTGACGCACCTCTTCAATGAGCTGGCCCGACAACGCCGTATCGGTATCATGCACCTCCTCAATTCTCTTCCGGTAAGCCTCAAGCTGCTCACGCAGAGGCTGCAAAAGAGAGTCCATCCGTTCACGGTTTTCCTGGCCAAGCGCCCTCCCTCGCTCCTCAAAAATCCTGTTGGAGAGGTTTTCAAACTCCCCTTTCAATCGCAATTCCGACTCCTGCATCAGAGCCGTTTTCTCGGCAGCATTGCGCTGCTCGTTACTGATATCAGCCTCAAGCCTCGCCTGACGAATTTTCAGCTCCTCAAGCTCCTGCAATTTCGACTCAAGCCTGATTGAGAGAGTGTGTGCCTCCTCCTCAACACGTTGGAGGCGTTGGAGTTCTACCTTCAGCGGAGCATCACGAACCATACGATATGCCACAAAAGCAAGCAAGACAAAAAGAGCGAGAAGAGTTGAAAAAGAGAGTACTTCAATCATAATTTACAATGATGAGATAACGGGTCCGATAATAAATTGTTCCTTAAAATATACGACCGAAGATTCTTCAAAACCGGCTGGAAGTGCAAAAAAAGATCGACACCTTTATCTGGGCATCGATCAGGAAGAGATATCTTTGCTGAAAAGAGGTATCCTGGCACCTGCGCAAGCTCACCGGCAGAACAGTGGTGTTCAAACCCTCTGAAAGTAACAGTAGATAAACTTCTGAACTGCACCAGAGGGTGTCTGATGCTCCTCTCGCTCCTGCTTGAGCAGAGTAAAAGCAGTACCAAACTCGGCATACAGCTCGGATGGTGAATAGCGCATCACTGGCAACCCACTACACTGAATCGGGCCATCATCAGCAAATGTCGCGATAATGACGTGTCCGTCCGGCTTGAGAGCTCGCATGAATGTTGCAATATATGCCCTGCGCTTCTCGGTGGTAGTAAGAAAATGAAAAACCGCTCGATCGTGCCAAACATCGTATGCCCCGGCAGGCAAGGTAACATCCGTAATATTTGCCTCAATCCAGGTAACACTCTCCGCACGTTCTCCAAGTCTCGTTCTGGAAGCAGAGAGGGCTGCAGCAGAGAGGTCCAGCACTGTAACCGACGAATAGCCCCTACCAAGAAGATCATCAACAAATGTCGATGCACCACCACCAACGTCAATAATTGAAGCGCTTATTGGCAGAGCAGTTTCATGGACAAGACGGAGAGATCGCTCGGCACGCTCCTGATACCAACTGACCAAATCAGTTGATTTTGTAGTATAGACTTGCTCCCAGTGTTTTTTGTGCTGCATGGTAATGTGATGATGATAGTGTATTGTAACGTTATAAAATCTGGCTGGTGATTTTCGTTATGCTCTTTTATTTTTTCATAATAACCCATACCAATCTCTACCGCTTGGCAAATATATAAAGTTTCTCCCGGTTAGCATAAACGAACATTTTCACCCAATACGATGGTTTTGAATGGCAACAACTCTGCCCTCACCAAGCTACCTCACCACCACCTGTCTCGTCTTGCTGCGCACCTCAACCCCGGGATTCACCACTGCAAAGCGTTGCAATGCCAGAAGCTGCTCATGAGAGAAAAATGAGCCCGGCACAAGAATACAGCGCTTTGGCTTTGCGTAGAGAAGCCATGAAATAATCTGCTGCTGCTGTTTGTCACCAAAACGGTAGAGCCAGAGAACTGCAATATCAGCTTTGAAAAGCTCCTCCTCTCTCAGGCGACTCGTGCCCGACACCATGAGCATGGAGCGATTGCGGCTCCAGATTTTAACCACCTTCTCTTCAGGGCGAGCAATAACCATAGAGGGAAGGATGAGCGTTGTATCTGCCTGGAGAAGATGTTTGCGAGCAGGCACCAGCGCAATAAGGGAGTCGGGAGTATAAAACTGCACAACGGCAGTTGGGACATTGAGACCATAAGCATCAATCTGCGGGGCAAGACGCTTCTGGTCGCGGGGTGCCTTGCCAGCATCAATCAGAACGGTTTCGGTACCTGAAGAAAAAAGCGTGGCAAGATTTTTACCGAAATTGACAGTCACCATAACTGGAGCAACAGGCTTGGGTTGCAGAAAAAAGGAGTACCAGAAGAGCAGGTTGGCTCCAAGAAGAAGCGTCACGGCAACCTTGCCCCATACTTTTCGATTTATGAAATAGAGAGAAATGCCGAGCATCATGTAGTAGATCCAGACCTCAACCGCATCAGGCTTGATCGTGATGGAAGCATAGGGAACCCGGCTGAACCAAAGCGCCGACTGAAGGGTAAGCTCTGCAAGAAAAAAAGAGCTTGCAGCAAAAAAGGAGGCAAGATGGCCAGAAACAAGATTCACCAGCAGCATTGGTACAAGGGCGTACATGAGCAGGGTGGAAAAGAGCACAACGGGGATATTGGCAAGAATGCTGATCACCGAAAAGGTGCCAAAATAGTAGGCGATGACGGGCGACACCCCGATAATGGCCGCAAGGGTAATCATGACACTGCTGAGCAAGGCTCCGGCAACACCCTGCAGAAACCATCCCCCATTTTGCCGTGAAGGAACAAAAACAGGATAGATGAGAAATATTGCCAATACGGCTCCATTGGTCATTAAAAATCCTGGATTCAACAGGTCAAGAGGATCAGAGAGCAGAATAAGGATATCGGCAAGAGCGAGAGAATTGACGGGATACGTTTTTCTGCCGAGGGTCTCCCCCCCAATCAGCACCAATGCCATAAAGGCAGCTCGTTTCACCGAGGCTGAGTTGCCGGTCACAGAACAGTACACCACAAGAATAAAGACAAAAAGAAAAAATGAAAGCCACCGTCCGATGATGGTCATTTTCATTCGCTGGAGGAGAATCTGGATAACAAGGGCAAGTAACCCTACATTCATACCCGAGACCGCAAGGATATGAGCCGTACCCGTCGTCTTGAAAGCTTCAAACACCTCATCAGACATCGTCTCGCGCTCTCCTGTAAGCACACCGGATGAAAGCTTTCGCTCCTGCCCCTCCGGAATCAGCTTTTCAAGGCTCTTCATAATATAATCGTACGTTGGTTGCACCATGAACCGCTCAAACCAATTGAGCCTCGATGTGCCATCCGCCAGCACCTGCCAAGGGCCAGAACAATAGAGCTGAACCGATATCTGTTTCATACGTGCAGCCTTGCGCGGATCATACTCACCCCGATTGGATGCTTCTGCAATAAGATCAAGCTTACCCTTCACCCGAACCATATCCCCATTCTGAACCCTGGCATCCGGCGGTCCTCCATTGCGCATGAAAACCTTCGCCCGGTCATGCAGCTTCACCGTCCTTCCGTTATCAAAGATCTCCTCAACCTCCATAATCCACCCGACACCCGATTCGGAGAAATTGGGACGACCGTCAATACACCCATAAATCAATACGTTTTTACCACAAAAGGGCAAAAGTCCATCACAGGGAGCATAGTCCTGACGATAGGAGCTGAAGGCGGCAAAGCAAAACAGCACAAATAAAGAGTAAAAGAGAGCACTGAAAAAGAGTGGAAAAAAGGAGCTGCGATGCCTGATGTGTTCATAGAGAAGAGTGGCGAGAAGCGCTGCAAGGGCAAAAGCCGATAAAAACATCCACATTTCCAGCGGAAGAGAGAGGTTTACCCCGGCAATAATCCCCAGAACAACCACAACAAGCAGCCGCACCGCTGGATAAGGTGCCATCAAAAACTGCTCGGGCAGCCGCAGCTCCTTTATTTTTTTTACGTTAGGCACACCATTGTTTTTGTATATTGACTTTTTTTATTTCAAGCCTCCAAACGCTAACCGTCACTCTCTGCATGCTTGTCAAAGAAATTCTGGGCTCTGCGGCCAAACCTGTCTTCAGTTTCGAGTTTTTTCCCCCGAAAAAAGATGAAGAGTGGGAGCTGCTCTTCAAAACCATCACGGCACTCTCACCACTCAACCCCTCCTACATCAGTGTAACCTACGGGGCTGGCGGATCAACCCGTTCGAGAACCCATGATCTGGTCACAAAGATTGAGCAGGAGACGGGGCTGACCGTTGTGTCGCACCTCACCTGCATAAGTTCCGACACCGACGAGACTGGAGCCATTCTGCAGAACTACCGGGAAAACGGCATCAACAACCTCCTTGCATTGAGAGGCGACAAACCTGCCGGAATGGCCTCGATTGAGGATGCCATCAAGGATTTTCCACACGCCATCGATCTTGTCCGCTTTATAAAAACCAACTACCCCGACATCGGTGTCGGAGTGGCCGGATTTCCGGAAGGACATCCCGAAACTCCGAACAGAATGAAAGAGATTGAGTACCTGAAAGAGAAGGTCGATGCCGGAGCTGACTACATCGTTACCCAGCTCTTTTTCGACAATCGCGACTACTTCGACTTTGTAGAGCGCTGCCAGATTGCCGGTATTTCCGTACCCATTATTCCGGGTATCATGCCCATCAACACAAAAAAAGGGATGATCAGAATGTCGGAGCTTGCACTTGGAGCGAGAATTCCCGCTCCACTTCTGCGCAAGGTGTTGTCGGCAGCAAACGATGCCAAGGTGGCTTCAATCGGCATTGAATGGGCAACAGCTCAGGTTCAGGAGCTGATTGACCATCATATCAAGGGGATTCATTTCTACACCCTGAACATGGCCGATGCAACACTCAAAATCTTCAGAAACTTGCACCCGTAACCATACCACCTGTCAGAACAACTCATTCTGAACAAGCTGTTCAAAGGTTTCTCGTTTGCGAACAAGTTTCACCTCGCTTCCGTTCACCATAACCTCAGCCGGGCGAAGCCTGCCGTTGTAGTTGCTGCTCATGACCGCAGCATAGGCGCCGCACGACATCACCGCCAGCAGCTCACCCTCAGCAACACCATCAATCTCCCGCTGGCGGGCGAAAAAATCGCTCGACTCACATATCGGTCCAACAATATCGGCAACAACGGTTTCACCATGTCGGGTCACAGCCTGAACTTCATGGTAAGACTGATAGAGGGCTGGACGAATCAGCTCAGTCATCCCCGCATCAACCACAAAAAACTCCTTGCCAACATGGTTACACTTTCTGTAGAGAATTTTGGTCAGCAGCACTGAAGCATTGGCAACAAGGTAGCGTCCGGGCTCAAAAATTACCGTCACCCCTGCAGGCAGCAACATCGGTATAAGCTTCCCTGCAAAACACTCAATCGGAGTCGCCGGTTTAAGCGGGTCGTAGGTAACGGGGAAACCACCGCCGATATCCAGAAACTTGATCGAAAATCCCAGGGTTTTCGACAACTTGAAAAGAGCAAGCAGCTTTACCGTTGCTGCCACATAATATTCAGGATCAAAGATCTGCGACCCGATGTGCATGTCCAGAGCAATAAGACGAAGGTTCGGCAATTGACCAAGAAGCGTCAATACCTCAGGAAGCTCTGCCTCATCAATCCCGAACTTCTCCTTGCTGTCACCGGTTGTAATGTAAGGATGGGTTTCAGCAGTCACATTTGGATTGATTCGTAACGCAACAGAGGCAATTTTACCAAGTTCTCCTGCAACCTGGTCAATCGCCCGAAGCTCAGACAACGATTCCGCTTTGAGCATAAGCACTCCACTCTCAAGAGAATACGCAATTTCTTCATTTTTTTTACCAACCCCTGCAAAAATAATTTTTTCAGGGGCAACGCCAGCCTGCAGTGCCCTATACAGCTCTCCACCAGAATTGACATCACATCCGCACCCAAGCTCAGCAAAGGTTCTGATGACATTGAGATTAAAGTTTGCCTTGACTGAATAGCAGGTAAAATGGGGTAACGCCTCAAACGCCTGTTCAAAAGCCCTGTAGCTATCGACAAGGCTTTTTGCAGAAGTCACATAAAGAGGTGTTCCAAACGTGCCGGCAAGCTCTTCAAGCTGAACCTCCTCGCAGTTTAGCCTCTTGTCGGTATAATGGAAATAGTTACTGTCAAGCACGGTTCCGTGACCATTTAAAGTGTTTTAAAGATGGCCAAAAATAGCCTTTCTCCTCTTTTTTTCAAATAATGAGAGAATATCTGATTACAGCAATAGAAGTTAAATCAACCTGAAACGGATTGCATCGACCTTAACGTTACAAATTCAACAACAACCCTATAGAGAGAAGCATCTCCTCTTCTCCTGAAATATATACATATAGTGAGAAAGAATCGTATCGTTTGAACCTGTGAATATTTCTCAGTACAACCCTTTCCTGGACGAGGGAACTTTATTTTTTAAAGAGTTGATTTATTTCGTTACTTTTCTTTCGGGTGAATATTTGTAGTAGACCATCCCCGGTATTTCCTCTGATTACGTGCATCAGCAAATAGTAAATAAACAGACCTGTCATGGAGAAGAGCAGAATCGCTTCAAAAAATTTTACTGAGATGCGCAGGCAAGCTGAAGAACATCTCAAGAGAGGGGTGAGGAATGTTCTCAAATTCTCGGCATCACATGGAGAAATGCAACGACTTGTCCATGAATTGGCAATTCACCAAATCGAACTTGAAATGCAGCAGGAGGAGCTGCTTCAGTCGCGGGAGGAGCTGGAGGAGGCGCTTGAACGATTCACTGAGCTATATGACTTTGCTCCACTTGGCTATCTGACGCTTGCACGCGATGGCACAATACTTCAGGTCAATCTGACAGGCACAAAACTGCTTGGTGTTGAGCGCTCACTGTTGCTGGGCGAACGCTTCGAAAGGTTTGTTACACTTGAAGATCTTTCTGCTTTTAATGCGTTGCTGGAGAGGGCGTTCACCAGCGATGGTCACGTTTCTTGCGAGGTGAAGCTTCGAAATAATGAAGTATCTCCCCTTTTGACTGACAACTCTCTCTTCCCGAAGAGATGCGCATTGCCTGATCGAATGGTTCGCATTGACGCTGTCGTCAGTAATGATGGTCAGGAGTGCCGAACGACAGTATCGGATACGATGCAACGTTCTTGAAGCGATTGATATGGATCGCAATTTGAACGCATAACGTGAGCGATTGTGTTACCTGAAAAAATTGTCTTATACCTGGAGCTAAACAAAGGAGCATGATGAAGAGAGAACCATCCGGTGCCCGTAAAACAAAAAAGCCGGAGGGTATTGGTGATTTGCGTGCAGCGATTCACTCTTTCCCTATTGTTGGTATCGGCGCTTCAGCCGGCGGGTTGGAGGCGCTGGAGACTTTCCTTAAAAATGTTCCGGTTGGATGTGGGGTTGCCTTTGTGATTGTTCAGCATCTTGATCCGACCCATAAGGATATGATGGTTGAATTGCTTCAGCGGGTAACCACCATTCCAATCGTTCAGGTCAGCGATCGCCTGAAAATCCAAAAGGATCATGTTTATGTCATTCCTCCAAACAAGGATATGTCATTGCTCCACGGAATCTTGCATCTGCTTGATCCCATAGAGCGTCGAGGGCTGCGGCTGCCCATTGATCTCTTTTTCCGCTCGCTGGCCGACGACCTCCAACAGCAATGCATAGGTGTTATTCTCTCAGGTATGGGTTCAGACGGGAGCCTCGGCTTGCGTGCTATCAAAGAGAAAGGTGGTGGTATTTTTGTGCAGGATCCCTCATCAGCCAAGTTTGATGGTATGCCACGCAGCGCCATTGATCTCTGCCCGGTTGATGTTGTTGCTCCAGTCGAGGAGCTTCCAGGAAAAATCCTTGCCCGGCTCAGGCGTGTTCCCTCGTTAGTAAAACAGGAGCTTCCGCTGGAAGAGAGACTGCTGAGCGGTTTGGAAAAAGTGATCGTTCTTTTGCGAATCCAGACCGGTCATGATTTTTCGTTCTATAAAAAAAGTACCATCTACCGCCGGATTCAACGACGTATGGGTATCCATCAGATTGAAAGGATTGCTGACTATGTCCACTTTCTGCAGGAGAATCCGCATGAAACAGTGTTGCTGTTCAAAGAACTTCTGATAGGAGTAACAAGTTTTTTTCGCGATCCGGCGGCGTGGGATGCTTTGAAACTCAGGGTGATCCCGTCACTTTTGGCCGTTCAACGGATCGGAGGGGTTCTGCGAGCCTGGTTGGCTGGCTGTTCTACGGGTGAGGAGGCCTATTCTCTTGCCATTGTTTTCAAAGAGGTGATCGAAACGGTTAAACCCGCCGGAATTTTCAGACTACAGATATTTGCAACAGACCTTGATTCAGATTCTATCGACAGGGCACGTTCAGGATGTTTTCCCTTGAATATCGCTGCTGACGTTTCGCAGGAACGGCTCCAGCGATTTTTTGAACGGGATGATCATGGTTATAGAATATCAAGGGAGATTCGTGAAACGGTGGTTTTTGCGCCCCAGAATGTGATCATGGATCCACCCTTCACCAGACTCGACATTATTGTTTGTCGAAACCTGCTCATCTATCTGGAACCTGAGTTGCAGAAAAAGCTTCTGCCGCTTTTCCATTACAGCTTAAATCCCGAAGGAGTTCTTTTTCTCGGAAGTGCTGAAAGTATAGGCTCATTGACCAAGCTTTTTAAGCCGATTGATGCTCAACTTCGGCTTTTCACCAAGCTTTACTGCAGCATTCGGGAGCCTGTCGCGCTACCTTTTTCGTTTGCTCACACACTTCCCGCTCTTCAGACTATTGGGAACGATCAACTAAAATCACAAACGACGACCATCAACCTGCAGACAATAACTGAGCATCTTCTCCTGCAGCATTACACTCCTGCAGCGGTGCTAACTAATGACCAGGGAGATATCGTCCATATCAGCGGTCATACAGGCAAGTACCTTGAACCTGCTGCTGGAAAAGCCAACTTGAATATTTTTGCCATGGCTCGTGAGGGGCTTCGTCATGAGCTGAATCTTCTGCTCGGTAATGTACTCCAACAAAAAGGAGTTGTTACTAAACGTGGAGTGGAGATCGATTTGGATGGAGCCATCCATAGATGTAATCTGACACTTGAGTTGCTTGAAAAGCCTGATGCCTTGCGGGGTTTTGTTTTGATTGTTTTTACCGATGCTGAAAAGGTTTTATGTGGTTCGGGAGAGGGTCAACCACCAGTTGCAAAGAATGGTGGAGACCAGCAGACATCACTTGAGCAGGAGTTGAGCAAAAAGCGGGATGAGATTCTAAGTATTCGTGAAGAGATGCAGACTTCACATGAGGAGCTTAAATCCACCAATGAAGAGATGCAGTCGGCTAACGAAGAGCTGCAGAGCACCAACGAGGAGCTCACCACCTCCAAGGAGGAGATGCAGTCCATGAACGAGGAGCTGCAGACGATTAACCACGAACTGCAGTCGAAGGTGAGTGACCTGTCGCAGGTCAACAACGATATGAAAAACCTGCTGAACAGTACCAATATCGCCACCATTTTTCTTGATGATGCGCTCAACATCCGTCGCTTCACCACTCAGACCACAACCATTTTCAAATTGATAGCCAATGATGTAGGTCGCCCCATAACCGATATTGTGACCGATTTACACTATCGCGCTTTGGCTGATGATGCCAGGGAGGTCCTTCGTTCTTTGGCGTTCAGTGAAAAAGATGTATCAGCAACTGAGGGGCGCTGGTTTACTGTCAAGATCATGCCATACCGTACCAATGAAAACAGGATTGTCGGACTGGTGATAACGTTCACCGATATCACTGTTGCAAAAAAGCTTGAAGAGAGTCTGCGGGAAAGTGAAGAGCGTTTTCGAGCTGCAATTGAATGTTCGGATATCATTGTCGCTGCGGTTGACAAGAAACTCCGCTATACCTGGTTCTACGATTCTCATCATGAGTTCAATACGTCGGTTTCTATCGGAAAACGGGATGATGAGCTTCCTGACAGTCAGAATGCTGCCGAGCTTGTGGCGATCAAGAAAACAGTTATTACAACCGGGGAGACGGTACACAGAAATATGACAGCTTCCTGTTCAAACGGTTCTCTTCGCATGTATGATCTTGTTGCAAAACCGCAGCGAAATGCCTCGGATGAGATTGTCGGTGTGATCACGGTTGCAGTTGACAGCACTGAGCGCAAAAAGGCAGAGATGGCTCTGCAAGAGAGTGACGATCGTTTCAGTTTTTTGTTTGAGGCAATACCCTGTGGGGCTTTGCTTTTGGCGGTGGAAGGAAAAATTCTTATGGCAAATCGGGCGGCAGAACGTATTCTGGGGTTTTCCCGGGAAGAGATGCAGGGCAAAACATCGACTGAACTTCGTTGGAAAACCGTTTGGGAAGATGGTTCCGATTTTTCGTTTGAAGAACATCCTGCGTTTCTTGCATTGCGTACAGACCAACCCGTCAAAGATGTTGTGATAGGTGTTTTTCAACCTGGGTATAACTGCTGCAGATGGCTCAAGATCAGTGCCAAGCCGTGGTTCCGACCCGGAATGGAGACTCCTTCTCAGGTCTGCATGACCTTTGTTGCTACCCAATCTTTCCGGGCTCATTCTGGCAATAGTATAGCGCAGAATAACCCTTTATGACAAAGAAAAGAACATCTTCAGCCGATTTTGCTTTATTACGCCACCAGGCTGAAAAACATCTCGGTGCAACCCCGGAGAAACATCCAGCTTTTTCTACATCTCCTGCTGAGATGCAGAGGATTATCCACGAGCTGGCGGTTTACCAGATTGAGCTTGAAATGCAGCAAGATGAACTGCTTAAGGCAAGGGCTGAACTGGAGGAGAGTCTGGATTGCTACACCGCACTTTATGACTTTGCTCCACTTGGTTACCTGACGCTTGACCGGGAGGGAACAATACGCAAAGCAAATCTTGCTGGTTCAAGGCTGCTTTGTGTTAATCGCTCCCGTTTGAAGGGCGATCGTTTAGCTCGATTTATTGCAGAGGAATCTCTTACTGCGTTTAATACGATGCTGGTTCGAGTGTTAAGCACCAGAGAGCATGGTTCCTGCGAGGCTGTACTCCAGCTTGATGAAGCAGCAGCAGATCCTTTTTTATCCAGCAATGGAGCAGTATTGCAAAGCCGCACGGTTCGCATTGATACTGTCGTCAGCAATGATGGCCAGGAGTGCCAGGTAGTCTTGTCGGACATCAGTATGCAAAAGCAGATCGAACGCGAGAATAATGCGCTTCTTGCCCGATTGATTCAGACCAGAAAGACAGAGTCACTCGACCGACCGGGTGGTAGCGCTTTTCGCAGCTTTAACCATCAGTTGCTGGATAAAGTTGTTCATTCGAGGATACGGTTCGCCGCTCTCTCTTACCTTTACACTGTTGAGCAGGCAAGTTTTGTCGAAATCAAAAAGCAGATCAAGACAACCGACGGGAATTTAAGCGTTCACCTGCGAATGCTTGAGTCTGCGGATTATCTCATTTGCGATAAGAATATTCAGGATGGCAAGCCGCAGTCCACGTACCGTATAACAGCGAAAGGCCATGATGCCCTGGTCAGTTACAAGCAGTGCCTCACTTTTTTTCTTGGCGTATAAGCCAGCATTAAACCATGACAAAGAAAAGCCCCGTGATGAGCGAGGCTGTTGGAGTGTTACTATTGTGCCTGCTGTTTGCTGGCTTTTTGTACTGATTGATAAAGAAATACGTTGCATTTTTGCCTTCATAAACCACTTACCCAACCCAATGCTCATATCCATGCATAGCACCTGTAAATGGACATTCATGCCCGTCCTGCTTGGATAAATGCGAGTTAAACCCAACTACCTTATTGGAAAACTGACCTCCGTCACGGCACTTTAATTTTACATCATCCTTGACATCCTTCAGACTATCAAAGGCTGAGAAAAACCCACGGTACAGAATAAAGTCTGATACACGATCACGAAAATCTGCATCAGATTGGAGCTTTTCGGTGATAACTTTTTTTGCATGACCAATTGACATAATACCCCCCGGCACATTGTTCGGATATTGCAACGTAAGAAAATCTAACGTTGGTACTGGTATTGCCTTCAGAAAACGTAAAGCATAAATCTCAGTTGAATTGAAGTATTCTTTTCATATCGATCTCGCTTTATTTTATAATATACTTTAAATACCAAAGCATCAAAACAAAAACTTATTATTCATGAGTAATTGCCAATAAAAAATGGTCGGTCATCATCGTTGTGGGTGATTACTGAAATGAAACTCCCTGCTCTTTCTGTCCATTTTCCGAACAGGAACTCTCATTGTTCTCTTTTTTTCTGTAAACTTTACCAATTTCAACGGAATAGTACAGAAAGGGTCTGGAAAGGAAAAGAAAATAGGGATATAATCAAGGATGCCATTTACCGCTAACCTATTTTATAATAAATGGATTAAGAAAAATATATGGGAGGGATAACGGGGAAATGACAGAGCTTGAAAAGAGCGTTTCTCCTGTTACGAGAGAAAGAGTAGGCCACAACTTGCAAAATTAGCTTCTTGAACTTATATTCAAAGCTGTTTACAATTTTCACACCTGATTGAATGTTATCATGGCAAAAGGCAAAGAGAATAGAATCGTTATCACACTTGAGTGCACTGAGGCAAAAAAAGAGGGAAAAACAGTATCAAGGTATACAACAAAAAAAAACAAGAAGAACACCACAGAGCGCCTGATCCTGAAAAAATACAATCCAAATATGCAGCGACATACCCTGCACAAGGAGATCAAGTAGGTACTTTATATCTTGTAGAGGAATGAGGTAATGCCCGAATGGCGGAATTGGTAGACGCACGCGTTTCAGGGACGCGCGCCGCAAGGTGTAGGAGTTCGAGTCTCCTTTCGGGCACAAACCAGGAGAGAAAAGCGAGGTGTAGTTAATGATGCTTGACATTTCACTGGCAGCAGTTAGTTCATCTCAGATCGGGGTTTTTACATACAACACACAGGTATGCACCTTTTCTGAAGAAGGTGCTTTTTTTATGTTTTAATAACCAAAAACATCTGCCGTAGTGGATCATACCAAAATTAACCTCCTTGTCAAGCTTCAACACCTTGATAATCAGATAGAAAGCATCGTCAGTCTTCAAAAAGGGCTGCCAGAAGAGATTGATGCGCTCGACGAAGATCTGCTCTTTACAATCCGCCAGATTGAGTCGCGAAAGAAAATCGCTGACGAGCAGTTGACGCAACGATCACGCCTCCACGAAACCATCAACGAGTGTAAAAACAAGATCCTGAACTTCAAGGAGAAGCAGACACTCGCCCGCAACAACAAGGAGTATGATGCCCTCTCCAAGCAGATCGAATATGAAGAGAAAGAGATCGCCCAGGCAGAGATTCAGCTTCAGGATATTGTGCATTCCGTTCAGAAAGCGCAGGAGATCCAGAAAAAGGGGCAGCAATTGATTACCGAAAATCGCTATGATGAGATTTCCGAGGAGATGATGCCGGATAACGTGCTGCACCAGCAACTTGACGATCTTAAAAAACAGATTAATCAGAAAAGAGAGGAGCTGGAGAGCATTGTTATTGAAACCGCTGAGGATGTTGAATCACTGAAGCTGAAAGTGGAAAAACAGCGTGCCCATATTGAAGCAGAGGCCAAACGACTGCTCGATAAATATGACCATCTCAGAAGCGGCACCTTGCGCAATGCGGTCGTCAAACTGAACCGCAACGCCTGCTCCGGCTGTAACACACGAGTCCCAACCAATCGTCACACCATGATTGTGCAGGGAGGCTTCTACCTCTGTGAGTCATGCGGACGCATAGTTGTTCATGAGCGTCTTTTTGAAGAGGCCGAAGCCTGACTACTGACTCTAACGTTCTTTGTAAAGCTGAAATCGCAAGTGTGCAGTCGCCGTGCAGCATCAAGGTTGCGCGGAGGAAAGTCCGAACTTCACAGGGCAGGGTGCCGGTCGAGAGCTGCAAGGCTCAAGCCCGGGGATGACGGCGTAAGCCGCTTGTCACAGAGAGTGCAACAGAAAACAGACCGCCCCGAATTACCAATGGTAAAGCGGAGTAAGGGTGAAACGGCGGTGTAAGAGACCACCAGACAGTGCAGTAATGCAATGTGCTTGGCAAACCTCCCCGAAGCAAGGCTAAATAGGAAAGCTTTCCCTCCCAAGGGAAGAGAGCGGCCCGTTCAATTCCGCAAGGAGAGTTTTCGGGTAAGCCGCATCAGATAAATGGCTGCAGCTTTACCCGGTTTTCCGGGTAATCCACAGAATTCGGCTTATAGCTTTCGATTTCAGCTTTTTTTATATCCAACGGAAAGCGTTAAAAGCTTACTGCATCAGCTTTTGCGACCTGTTTGCGCATCAACTCCATCCAGCCTGAACCGGAGATTTTTTCCGCCAGCGCAACCACAAGATGCTTCGGCACAACAGCAAGGTCCAGATTTCTTCCCAACCCCTGCACGCACGACGGGCAGTTGGTCAAAATGACCGCTCCCCCTCTTCCATGCATCGCCTCTGTGATGGCATCACGTTTTCGATGAAGCATGGAGTCGGTAATATCGGGACGCGAAAGCGCCAGCGTTCCCGCCTCAGAACAGCAATGCGGCACTGCGGTAACACGACCGAAACCGCCAATATGGTGAAGAGTATCCCGCGCCTTTCCTGAAAGAGAATCGTGGCAGGGAGCGTGGTAGAGATAATCACCATCGCCCTCAAGTTTCAACCCTTTTCGAAGGGCATAGGCTGAAATATCGGTTATCTTTCCACCAAACAGCTTGCCGGTCTCTATGGCATCAAGCCCCTCCATACAGGTACCGCAGGTGACGACGCAGCCGTCAAAATCGAGGTAGGAAAACATCTCCCTGATCTGGCTGAAGAGCACCGTATTGCGTAAAACAATACTCGAATACTGATCAGTTTTTGCATTAACATGCGCTGGAAAACCGCAGCAAAGGAACGGGGGCGGAAGCACCACCCTTGTGCCGAGCTCAAGAAGAATATGCAGCGCCGCCATCGAAATAGTCGAGTTCATCCGCTCCGAACCACATCCCGGAAAATAGAAAACATTTCCTGTCACCTCTCGGGAAGGTTCGAACACCAGCACCTGATCAGGGCCGCACTCCGGCAGCAGAACACGAAGCGTCTCTTCTGGAACCGGGGGCACCGGAGAACGCAACAATCTTAGCGGATAGAGGACTGGAGGATCATTCTCTGGCTGCAAGGGTGCCGAGATTTTGTTGCCGGCCCGCTGGGCAGCTCCACCCATCCTGAGCACCGACTTTCGAAAAAGCGCATTAAAAACAGGAGAACGGCTATAGAGATAGCGCAACGTCAACTCCGTAACGGGCGACGAGTGCTTGAATCCCCACTCTGAAAGAATTTCGCGCTCCAGCACCGACACCTCGCCGGTATCAATATCAACCGGGCAAGGCTTGAGACATTTATGGCAGATGGTGCAGTGGTCGGCCACCTCCTCAAGCCACTGCAGGAGGGCAAAATCAGTCGTACGCTCACGCTGTGCGTCAAAAAGAAGCGCCTCAATCAGTGAGCCAATGGCAAGATTCTTGTTACGCGGATGGTAAAACATCCCCCGTGCAGGATAATAGACGCAGCAGTCTGTCTTGCACTTGCCGCACCGGATACAGTAGTCAACCTTTTTCGAGAGTTCCTCAATCTGGGCTCGCTTGAGAATGTGCGCCTCAAGTTCAAGCAGATTGAAGGATGGTGTAAAGATATGATGAAGAGCCTCATAATCCTCAAGCTTGCCGGGGTTCATAATTCCCTGCGGATCAACCTTGAAGCGATATTTCGAGAGTGCCTCGACAATTGCCGGATCAAGATATTTCAGTTTGGTAACACCAATCCCGTGCTCGCCCGACACCACTCCACCAAGAGAGACCACCTTCTCCATAACATGATCGATCACCTTGTCGGCTCGATCAAGCATAGGCCGGTCATTCGAAAGTACAGGCACGTTGACATGCACGTTGCCATCACCAGCGTGCATGTGGGTCGCCAACACAATGCGCCGGTCGCGAACATAATAGTAGGCGCCCTGCAGCGCCGCCTCCATCTCGGGGTAGCCCTGCACCAGCTCTCCAAGTTCTCTGGCCAGCACCTGAATCACAGCAAGAGAGCGCAGCGATTCCTCCGACTCCGCAAGAATTCGCTCGTCAAACTTATGGCAAAGCTCAAGTCCGGCAGGAATTTTGGAGGTAAACTGGCCGCCATCCCCTTTCACTTTTGCTGTTGAAAAAATCTCCCGTACTCTCGCCACAAATCGACGCTGGGCATAACGCTCCTCGTCGATATTCAGCTTGTCGATAAAGCGGGCAAACTCGGCAAGAGCCTCAAGCGGAATCACAATATCCTCGTTCAACTTGAAAGCGTTCGTTCTGCGGGCAATAGCGCCAAGTTTTTTGCGATCAGCCCAGAAGCGGACGGCCTCCGCATTATCCCTGGCCAAAAACATCAGCGTATTCGGATGCTGCTCAAGCAGACGCTCCACCCGCTCAACGCCACTCTGCGCCTCCGACGGGCTGTTCCCGGCAATATCAATCAGAAGCACCGCTTTCGGCGTCTGGGCACGCGGTGCCTTCACCTTATAATCAATAGCCCTGATATACTCATCATCAAAATGCTCAAGCGCCAGCAGCGCCTCGCGATTTTCAGAGTGGAGCGGAAAGATTTTCGACAGCTCAAGAATCACACGACTCGCCTCATCCATATCAGGCCCGAAAAACTCCAGGCAGAGCGTCCTTTTTTCAGGATACCTGGGATAGAGCACAAAAAGGGCCGAGGTAATCACTCCGTCAGTCCCCTCCTTCTGAAGCCCGGGCACTCCGCCGAGCGCCTTGTTGGTAATATCCTTCCAAAGCCCTTTTTTCCGAATATCAGTACCAAGCAGCTCAATGCGATCAATCCTCTTGCCAGACTCATTCCACACCTCAAAAGTGACCGTATCCTCATGCAGAATTTTGCGCAACCGGTGATCAACGCGCTTCACCATCCAGTTCTCCCCGGAGGGCATGGCCATGCGCCACTCAAGCAGGTTGTCGATACAGGTTCCCCAGCGCACCGCCATCTTTCCACCTGCATTTTCAGCGATATTCCCTCCCACCGTGCAGGACCACTCACTGGTCGGATCAGTAGCAAAAACAAGGCCGTGCTCATCAGCCTCCTCCATCGCACTCTCCGTCACCACGCCCGCCTCAACCTCAATCACTGATGCCTGCGCTATCTGACCATTGTCGAGCTGAAATTCACGCACCGAAATACCACGACTGCGGTTCAGCTTCTCCACATTGATAATCACACACTTCGACCTCAGAGGCACCGCCCCGCCAGTCAATCCCGTACCTGCACCACGGGGAATAACATGCAGCCCGAGTGCAGCAATGGCGGTAATCAGCGGAGCCACCTGCGACTCCTTATCAGGCGTTACGACCGCCGAAGGAAGATGAAGCCTCCAGTCAGTGGCATCAGTGGCATGAGCCGCAAGAGAAAAGGGATCAAAGAGCACATTTTTGGTACCGACCACCGCTCCAAGTTCACGCTTCAGTCGGCGGCGAAGATCCGGTGTCTTGTCAACCACCGAACGAAACTGCTCAAGCTGCTCACGCACAGCCGCCACAATCGCCGAAATCCTGCTTTCACCATTTCCCATATCGGCAATAGTGTCGAGCTCATTAAAAGCCCTCTCAAAGAGGCGACGACGACGGGCTGAAGAGTTCACCAGCTCCTGAAAAAGATAGGGGTTCCGGCGATGAATAAGAATTTCACCGATAATACCCATAAGCAGCCGCGACGACCTTCCGGTAACCCGCAACTCGCGTAGTTCATCAAGCATCCGAACAATATCCGCCCCAAGCAGGAACGATATCGCCTGCCTGTCGCTGGCAGAGGTATAGTTAAAAGGAATCTCACGTGGAGCAATCGTCGCTGGTTTCACCGTATCCTGGATTGTTTGTGTTACAAAGCTCTGTTATAATTGCTGCAAAGTAACAAACCAGAAGCAAAGGTTGAAGATATTAGGGGAAAAAAGGGAAGATGCGACTGATGGAGAGCTCCGTAAGCGCTCCCATAGTAACTCACTCCGTAATAAAATAACGGCATCCATGAGTCAAGCAACGCTCGATGAGGAATTTTTGATTGACTTTTTATGAAGCACTTATAGTAAAACCGATGAACCATATAAACCAGAAAAGCCCTGAAAAGGGCTTTTCTGAAAAAAAATAAAACCGCAACAACATTTCACCAAAGAAGCATCCTGAGAAGCCGCCCGTTTTTGTTGATACAGGATCAAGCGAAAAACTTGACTTACTTTTTTGCTTCGTCTTTCTTTGCTTCGCCTTTCTTTTCTGCATCTTTCTTGGAGGCATCTTTCTTTACAACTGCTTTCTTGGCTTTCTTGGCAGGAGCAGCAGCCTCAGCAGGAACAGCAGCAGGAGCTGCGGCTTTCACTTCAGCCTTAGGCGCTTCTGCAAAAGACACACCACCAAAAAGACCGGTTACGGCAAGAGAGAAAACAACGCCAGCGATAAGATTCTTTTTCATAACTTGTTTATTTTATTTTTAATTTAAGAGCACCAAATAGAAACCGAAGCAATTCACTTCTCATTAAGTAGTACGCACTCGCTACGAATTCCTTTCAAAAATTCTTTTGACATGTTAAACTTTTTTTCAAGATGCCTTAATCAGCAGCCATAACAATGATCAAAAAAGTACCTTCTCACTCTCTCGGGCCTATCGCTCTTGCCCCTTCGGTGCTTCCCCGCCATGGTGTTGCGTATCTTTATGCCGCCTTTTTCTCCATCGGCCTTGTAACCTTTGTCTCCATCGGACAGGCTTATATCCTCAACGTAAACCTTAAAATTCCAACCTCGCTGCAGGGTGCCATCAGCGGCAATCTGGTTTTCTGGACTGAAATTGTCACCCTGCTCTTCTTTGTCCCAGCCGGGGTACTGATGGATCGAATCGGGAGGAGGCCGGTGTACAGCGCCGGATTTCTCCTCCTTGCAGTTGCTTACGCGCTTTACCCTCTCGCTCGCTCGGTGGCCGATTTGACATTGTACAGGATGATCTATGCCCTCGGCATTGTGGCTGTTACAGGGGGGCTCTCCACCGTCATGATTGATTACCCTGCCGAACGATCAAGAGGCAAGCTGATTGCCATAACCGGCTTTCTTAATGGCTTCGGTATTGTTGCGCTCAACAGCTTCTTTGGGGGATTGCCACAAAAGTTGATCGCAAAGGGGTTCGGCGGTAATGATGCAGGGCTGTACACTCACCTGGCCATTGCCGGGGTTGCGCTTGTTTCGGCAATAGTGGTTGGCTTCGGCCTCAAGGGGGGGACTGCGGTGGCTAAAGAGGAGCGTCCTGCGCTCCGTACTCTCTTCACCAGCGGCATCAGTTGCGCAAAAAATCCGAGAATTCTGCTCTCTTATGCTGCCGCCTTTGTGGCTCGGGGAGATCAATCCATTATCGGCACCTTTCTGCCACTATGGGGTACAACTGCTGGAATTGCCATGGGTATGGCGCCTGCCGAGGCGGTCAAAAAAGGGATGATGATTTTCATTATCTCACAGGGTGCCGCTCTACTCTGGGCACCGGTTATCGGGCCGCTGATTGACCGCTGGAACAGGGTGACAGCGCTGATCGTCTGCATGGGGCTGGCCAGCATCGGCTACCTCTCACTCGGCCTTATTGGCAACCCGCATGAGTCCGGTTCCATCATCTTTTTTGTGCTGCTCGGGATAGGGCAGATAAGCTCATTTCTCGGCGCACAGTCGCTGATTGGCCAAGAGGCTCCAAAGGCAGAGCGAGGCTCGGTCATCGGCATCTTCAATATCAGCGGTGCCATTGGAATTCTGGTCATCACCACCATCGGCGGCCGGCTGTTTGACTCCATGAGCCCCAAGGCCCCCTTCATCGTTGTCGGAGCAATCAACGCGCTGGTGATGCTCGCGGCTGTGTATGTGCGCATCAAGGCACCATGGCGGGAGGAGGGGCAGTAGTCAGTAGATAATTCCTCCAAATACGAAAGAAGATGGAAGAATCAAGAGTACGCCCTTGAGGCAAACATACCAAAAACTTAAAGTGGACGACAAAAACGGTGAGAATTTCAAGTTTTCTGACAGCTTCGCCTGTCCAGACCACCCTCATCGTTTTTGTGTGGCTCTTTTCTCCGCAAGCATCTTCCGTACCTCCGCCGTGCCATACAGTTCGCCGGATTCTGCTGCTCCCAACCCACGCTCAACAGATCCTGCGAATAGTTTGCGGCACGCCAGTGCATCATATTCAGCGGGCGAAAGAAGCACTCCTACAGTCCTGAACTACTCCTGGAACACCGGATAGTCCGTATATCCCTTGGGCCCCGGGGTATACAACCTCTCCATATCGGGAGCGTTCAGGGCGGCTCCGGTTTTCCAACGTTCGACAAGGTCGGGATTGGCAAGAAATCCCATGCCAATAGCAATAAGGTCACCTCTCCCCGCCACCAGATCGCTTTCCGCACGCTTTTCATCGTACCCTCCCGAAAGAATCAAGACACCCTTGAAGGTATTGCGGAAGATCGCCTTCATGCTGTCGGGCACCATCGGCGCACCCATTGACGAGTGATCCACGAGATGGATATAAGCCGGAGCTGAAAGATTGAGCTGTTGGGCCAGCCAGGTGTAATCCTCCTCCATGCCATCATAGAGCGGCATATCATTGAAAACACCGAATGGAGAAAGCCGGATGCCGACCCTCTCTTTGCCAATCGCCACAATCACTGCATTGACCACTTCAAGCACAAACCGCGCGCGGTTTTCAATCGAACCGCCATAACTGTCCATGCGAAGGTTCGAATTCGGACGCAGGAACTGTTCAAGCAGATAACCGTTTGCTCCATGCAGCTCAATACCGTCAAACCCTGCTGTAACGGCATTTTTTACTGCCTGAACATACTCGGCAACAGTGGATTTAATCTCCTCCAGGGTCATCGCCTCCGGAACAGGAAAAGGCTTCATCCCCTCGCCGTCGGTGTACATTTCACCGGAAGCGGTGACGGCTGAAGGGGCAATGACGCGAGCGCCAGCAGGCATATTCAGAGGATGAGCAATTCGCCCGCCATGCATGATCTGCAGAAATATCTTTGCGCCCTTCTTGTGCACTGCTTCAGTTGTGGCTTTCCATCCCTCAACCTGGGAAGTGGAAAAGATGCCAGGTATGCGTGCGTAGCCCAAACCATTCGGTGAGGGCGACACTCCCTCGGTAATGATAAGCCCGGCCGATCCGCGTTGTGCGTAATAGTCGGCCATGAGCGCATTGGGAATGTTGCCGATGGCACGACCGCGCGTCATCGGTGCCATGACCATACGGTTCTGTAACACGAGCGAGCCAAGAGTGGTCGGGGTGTAGAGTATTGACATGGTAAAATCCTTTAAAATAGTTGTTTCGACGAAAAGTCACTGCCTTCAGGTTACTTGAGCGCCTGGGAAACATAGTGCACCAGATTCTGTTTTGCTGCCGAGCTGGGGATCGGCGTTCCCGGAAAACTTCTGCATGGAAAAATGGTTCCCCCCCCAGTCGCTTCAGAACGTGACACACAGGTATGATAACTGTTTTATAAGCTTGAGAGTTCAAACGCTGGATATAACCCCTCTACAACCTGAAACAGTCACGAGGCAATCGGCGACCATGCTGCCCCGCTCTTTATCACGGGGCAGCACTGAGCAAATGTGGTTACTCGATGGTCATCATAATCTCCCCCATCCCCACGGTGTCGCCCTTGGCTACCGTGATGGAGAGGATTCTTCCTGCACAAGGGGCCTTGACAGGGTTTTCCATCTTCATGGCTTCAATAATGGCGAGCTCTTCGCCCTCCTTGACATCATCACCAACCTTGACGGCAATGGAGAAGACATTGCCTGGCATCACGGCATTTACCGGTGTGCCCAAGTGTGGCTGAGGAGCCGGGGCAACATTCGTCGCTGATGATGGAGCGGGCGCAAGCGACTGAGGATTGATGGCTGATCCTTCGGCAAATGAGACAGTATAGGGAGAGCCATCAACAAAAACGGTGAAGTTCCCCGCCATCGAAATAACTTTTGAGGCAGAGACAGATGACGCGGGAGCTATAGTTGCTGTTGGAAGCTTTGAAAAGAGATCCTCAAGGCGGTGGTTCACCTCTTTCTGGTGAATGTCATGTTTGTGCGCTTCATGATAAGCTGCCACCACCTCCGCTCTTGGTGTTGCCTTGATCTCAACAGCGATATCGGCCTTGTAGCGTATACCAGTTGTGCAATCACCCTGAAGAAAAGCGATCCCTTTGGCTCCGCAGGTTGCAGAGATAAAAATATTCTCATCGGTCTGCGGAATATTGGCTTGATGGAGCAGCGATTTGTTATACTCTACACCAAGTTCGGGGTTACGGTCGTTGATATCGTGCACATCTTCAACCGTTGGAGAGAGCCCGAGCTGTTCTGAAGCAAGCCGCACCACCTCTTCGTCGGGGCGAGCCGGAGTCTTGCCAAAGTAACCCAACACCATTTTGCCGTAACCATCGGTAATTTTTTTCCAGTGACCCTGAATGGTGTTGGCAAAGGCCTGCTGGAAATAGAACTGTGAAACTGGTGTGACCGAAGCGCCAAACCCACCCTTGACCACCACTTCGCGCATATTGTTGATCACTGCAGGAAAGAGATGCAGCGTGTTGTTGTCGCGCATCATCTGGGTGTTGGCGGTGAGAGCGCCGCCGGGCATTGGTGAAAAGGAGATCACCGGATTGACCGCTGTCGCCTCGGGGGGCATGTAGTATTTGTACATCTGGTCGATAAAGAGCGCCTCCACCTCAAGGTATTTCTCCTGATCGATATCAAGCGTATATTCGGTACCTCTGAGCCGCTGCCACATGGTGAGAATATCCACTTCGGCTGTTCCGCCGCTGACGGGTGCCATGGAGAGATCAATAATGTCAGCCCCTCCGGTGATGGCCGCAAAGTTGCAGGCAACACCCATTCCTGCCGTATCGTGCGTATGAAACTGGATGATGGTCCCCTCCGGCAGCATCTTCCGCGCCCCCTTGATGGTCTCATGCACCACCGCCGGGGTTGTGGTGCCAGAAGCATCCTTGAAGGCCACACTGTCGAAAGGAATTCCGACATCAAGAATTTCTCTCAGCTTGTCGAGATAAAACTGAGGTGAGTGGCAGTAGGTCTCATGCAAGCCCGGAGGAAGACCCATCAAAGCTATTACCACCTGGTGCTTGAGCCCGGCATCGTGAATACATTGCCCTGAATAGGAGAGGTTGCGAACATCCATCAAGGCATCGAAGTTCCTGATGGTGGTGATGCCATGTTTTTTAAAGAGACGGGCATGCAGGTCAATAATGTCGCGCGACTGCGACACAAGGCCAACAACATTGGCACCCCTTGAGAGTGTCTGAAGGTTAATATCCGGCCCCACAATCTTGCGGGCAGTATCCATCATCGTAAAGGCATCCTCCTCGCAATAGAAATAGAGGCTCTGAAATCGAGCCCCCCCTCCTATTTCAAAGTTGTCGGTTCCAGCATGAACGGCGGCCTCCAGAGCTGGCAGAAAATCCTCTGTCTTTACCCTGGCACCAAAACATGACTGAAATCCGTCCCGAAACGAGACATCCATAAATCTGATCTTTTTCATCCGCTTCCTCTTTTCATTTATAGTGAGTTTGGCAACCCGCCCGAACAATCTCAGTGCTTGTTGTCGGCAAAAGTACCGAGTTGACGGAAAGACTCCTCTTCAACCAGGCTGTGCAGGCTGTTGCCGTGCGCATCCATGGTGACAATTGCCGGAAAAGAGTTCACCTCAAGGTGCCACATCGCTTCGGGAACACCCATCTCCTCAAGAAAATCAACACCAGTCACCTTTTCGATGCAACGGGCATAGTACTGGGCTGCGCCCCCGATGGCATTGAGATAGACCGCGCCATACTCCTGCAACCCCTTCAGCGTTTTGGGGCCCATGCCACCCTTGCCAATAATTGCTCTCAAACCAAGCTTTTTGATCACATCTGCCTGAAAAGGCTCTTCACGAATCGACGTGGTTGGACCCGCTGCCGTTACCCGGTAGCTGCCATCCGCGTTTTTCATAATAACCGGGCCGCAGTGGAAAAGCACTCCGCCATTGGTATCGACCCCTGCTGGCAGATCGTGGTGCATGATGTAGTGGTGGAAAGCGTCACGCCCGGTGTGCATGGTGCCGTTGACAAGCACCACATCACCAACCTTAAGGGCACGCACCTGCTCTTCGGTTACAGGAGCCTGCAGTACCACCTCTTTGCCGGTCAGTGGCATCCCTTCACCCTTTGCCATTCGCTTGATTTCGTCTGCATCCCGGTAATACCAGCGCTGGATCGAGCCGGTGGCTGAATCCAGCAGCACGCCAAGGCGGCGATAGGCCCAGCAGTTGTAAGCAACAGAGACAAAAAAGCTTGCCGGAACACGGTGTGACTTGCCGATTTTACAGCCGAAAAGGGTAATTTTGCCACCGAACCCCATCGGGCCAATATTCATAGAGTTGGATTTTTCCAGAATCTCCTGTTCAAGGGCATCAAGTTCGCTGTCGGGATTACGGTCGTCGATCAAACGGAAAAGTTGCTTTTTGGCAAGCTCAAAACCACTGGTGCGGTCGCCGCCGATGCCGACACCAATGACACCAGGGCTGCATCCCTGCCCCTGTGCCTGATAGACCGCATGGAGCAGACATTTGCGAACGCCGTCAAGGTCGCGGGAAGCGCTCCCAAGACCGGGAATTTCGTCAGGCAGTGAGTACTGAATATTCTTGTTTTCACATCCACCCCCTTTCAGAATCAGCTTCACCTCAATCTCATCCTTTTCCCAAGGCTCAAAATGGATAACGGGAAAATGGCTGCCAAGATTGTTGCCGGAGTTTTTACCACTGAGGGCATCAACCGCATTGGGACGAAGCTTGCCGCTTTTGGAGGCCTCCACAACAGCCTCTTCAATCGCCTGTTTCATGAAAAACTGATCAGCTCCACGAGGGGTATGGATAAAAAAGGTTGGCATACCGGTATCCTGGCAGACTGGCGAAACATTGTCAACCGCCATATCGATATTCACCGAGATGGTTGACATGGCAAGACCAGCCTGGGAGAGAGGATCTTCCCTCTCGATTGCAGAAGCAAGTGCACAACGAACATCACTCGGCAAATTGGCCGATGTCTCCGTAATAAGCGCAAGAATTGAATCCCTGAAATTGTCCATAAAATGTGGTCAAGTAAAGTTGAAAGAGACTTCGACAATGGATGTCGTCACTCCACAAAAATTTTATCGGCAGCCTGCTTCTTGACCAGCAATACTGGAACGTCAGAACTGCGAAATACCTCTTCAGAGACACTGCCCATCATAAGTCTTTCCCGACCAGTGCGACCATGAAAGCCCATGATGATCAAATCGGCACCCCAAGTGAGCGCCTGTTCCGCTATAACGGTGGCAGCATCTCCGTTAATAACACGAAAATCGGCATTCAAACCACTCTTTTGCTCAGCAGTAAGGAGCTCCGAAAAATTGTGAGGAGCTAAATCACTCTTCTCATCCATTCGAGCTGGAGAGCCCAGTGCATCCGCAGAACTAAATTCGTACTTTTCTGGGGCAGCTCCAGGAGTGGGGATATGGAGGAACCGGACATGAGCGCCAACTTTTCGTGAAAAATCAACGGCATAGCGCACAGCGTTATCCGATGTTGATGAGTAATCAGTAGGGCAAAGAATTTTTATAAGATGTATCATAACTGTTCGTTGATTAGATGTATGTTGACAAAGGAGCAGATCTCTGCAATGAAATAGTAATTTACATTTTTTTTTAAGTAAACCATTCGCACAGAACGATTCTTGTCTGCTCCGATTCCCTCCTTTATTGTGGTTTCATGATGCGTATATTTCGACACTTGCAATAATGAACAGAGAAAGCGGAGGATCCATGAATTCGATAGCTACAGCATTGAGCCGCACACAGGCCTACCCTCATGCATCCGAAGCTGTGGAGGTTGTTGAGACACACATTTCCTGGGTTTTTCTCACAGGTTCTTTGGCCTACAAGGTCAAAAAGCCCCTGAATCTCGGTTTTCTTGATTTTTCAACTCTCGAAAAGCGTCGACATTACTGTAACGAGGAGATCCGCCTTAACCGAAGACTTTGCCCTGAAATCTACCTCTCTGTTGTACCGGTTGTCCGTAGGGGAGAGAGTCTGCTTGTTGATGTACCAGGTGAAATTATTGACTATGCGGTTAAAATGGTGCAATTTGACCGGAAAATGGAGCTCGACCGGATGCTTTCACAACAGTTGCTGAGAGATGAGCATATTGATTGCCTGGCCACCCTGATTGCAAGATTCCACTCCTCGCTTACCCCTGTACCTGCCGAGAGCTGTTTTGGCCAACCCGACAATCTTTTGAAGCCAATGCTTCACAATTTCACCACTCTGGAGTCAATCATCTGTGATGCGCATGAGCTCAACCAGATTGCCTTGCTTCAGGAATATTCCATGCGGGAGCATCGACGACTCTACCCTCTTTTACTCAAAAGAAAGAGTGAGGGGTTTATCCGGCAGTGCCATGGTGACCTGCACACCGGTAATATGGTTTTATGGAAAAATCGACTTATTATCTTTGACTGCATTGAGTTCAATGAGGCACTCAGCACTATTGATGTCATAAGCGATCTGGCATTTCTCTTCATGGATTTGGAACACGGAGGAGAGTCGGGACTGGCCTGGAGGCTTCTGAACAACTATCTTGCGGAAACCGGAGACTTCGAGGCCCTGCCTCTGATCCGTTTTTATGCTCTCTACCGCGCCATGGTGCGGGCAAAGGTGACAGCTATCCGGTTTTCGCAAAGTGAGGGTCGGGAGGCTGAATGGATTCTTGAAGAGCACTCCTCCTATATTGCACGTGCCCAAAACTACACCTGTACGCAAAAGCCAATGCTCATCCTGACCTTCGGGATTTCAGGAAGCGGGAAAACGCTCTTCTCCCGCTCCATTGCAGAGGCATTACACTCCATTCATATCCGTTCAGATATTGAACGAAAACGGCTGGTGGGGCTCAAGGCCCTTGAGCGGAGTGAAGAAAATAGATGCCTGTATGCAAGTGACAGCAGCCAGAAAACCTACCGCAGGCTGCTTGACCTGGCTCTGATCTGCATTAATGCAGGAATATCTGTTATTGTGGACGCTACGTTTCTCAAGGGCAGCAATCGGCAGATGTTCATAAAGATTGCAGAGGCACACCACACTCCATGCAGAATTCTGCGTTTTTCTGCTCCCGATGCAGTGCTCATCGAGAGAGTAAAGAGAAGGAATCAGAGAGGAGATGATGCTTCGGAGGCCGACACCGGAGTGGTCAGGTTGCAGCTTGTTATACAGGAGCCACTTACTATTGAAGAGGAGGCGATCACTTTCGATATTGACAGTGAACAGAAGGTCGACGGTTCAGCCATTGCTTCGCGGCTGCAATCAGTCACTGCCTGAGGGGAACTACATCATGAGATTCTGAAAGGCATAATTGATGGCATAGCCAGCCAGACAACTCAATGCGGCTACGGTGAAACTCAGGCCAGCCATCTCAAAAAAACGGCTTTTAAATGGCAGAGCACGCACAATAGAAAGATAGTAGTTGAAGAGGCCTGTGAGACAGAGCAAAATTATAAAGGAGATGCCGAGGCTGAGAGAGCTCTCTTCAAGGAAAAAAGAGGGTGCAATGAGCGCCAGCGCGGTAAAAATTGAGGCGACCACTGTGGTCAATGAGGCAAGAAAGGGGTTTCCCCCGCCCAGCTCATTTTTTGTCGAGAGGTACGCTGATGCTCCCCTGGAAAGTGCAATGGCAATGCCGGTAATGGTGGCAACAAGAGCCAGCACTGTGGTGTCAGGCAAGACGAACGTAAGGCCCGCCAGCACACTCATCAGTCCAACAAGGGAATCGTTCAAACCAAGAACAAGGGAGCCGGTAGTGCTGAGACGATCTCCGTCGAGGAGCATCAGCAGAGCCTGTTCATGCTCCTCTTCGTCACGAACAATACCGTTTACCTCCTTGAGAGTGCCGGGAAAACGGGTATAGAGCGCATGAGCCTTTTTTTCACCACTTTCCATCAACTTGAGGCCAAAGGTAAAACCGAACAGCGTCGTGACCAGCATATAAAGCCACACCTTGAAACGGTGAGGGCCAACATCTTTCCGTGTATAATTTTTCCAGACGTTGTAATGGCGCATCTCATCATCAGCAATCTGGGTGAGTATGCGGCGATTTTTAATGCCACTTACCTTGCCGGAAAGATTTTTGTAAATGTGATGGTCGGTTATCTCATTCCGCTGAAAAACCGCAATTTCCCTTACATCAAAGCCCCGTCCCTTGTTCACGAATTCACTTGTTTAGGTTATTGAATCCTCTTATCTGCTGAGAGTTGCCGCCTCAATCAACTCGTTCATTCTCGATAAAAACGCAGTGGTCGAATCAAGACCACCTTCAAGAAAGAGAGCGCCTTCATAAAGCTGCCTGATGACTGTTCTGATCAAGGGATTCCCGGCATTGGCAATAATCATCCCGGAAAGGTTGCGAATAATCGGATGTGCTGTATTGACCTCCAGAATCCTTTTGGCCGCAGGCATGTTGGCCTGCATCATCTTCATCATCTTCTCCATCTGGCTGTCGAGGCCATCTTTTCCGCTTACCAGCGTCACCGGTGAGTTGACCAGCCGGTGTGACTCAATAACATCCTCAATCTCCTCCGCAAGTGTTTCACGGAAAAGCTGCAACACCGGGGAGAGAAGATTTTCAGGAAGCGGCTCGGCTCCCTCTTTTTTCTGCTTCTGCTTTGAAAAATCGATATCCGGTTTTTCAATGGATTTCAGCGGCTTTTTATCGAACTCATGGATTGAGGGAATAACAAAAACGTCGACAGGATCGCTCAAGAGCAGCACCTCAATACCCATATCCTGGAAATACTCAAGGTTGGGGTGCGCAAGAAGTTGGCCGCGGCTGCTTCCTGAATGGTAGTAGATCTCCTTCTGGTCAGCCCCCATTCGTTCGGTGTACTCCTTGAGCGTCACATATTCACCCTCGGTGGTCTTTGTGCTCTCAAAGCGCAGCAGCTCAATTAGCTTGTCGCGATTGGTAAAGTCCGTATTAAGACCAATCTTGATGATGGGACCAAATGCCTTGTAAAAGGTTTTGAACTTTTCAGGCTGCTCTTTGGCAAGGGTTTCAAACCAGCCAAGAATTTTGCCGGTAAGGATCTGGCGGATTTTGGCCATCACCGGGCTCGACTGCACCACCTCTCGTGAGACGTTCAACGAAAGATCTTCGGTATCAACAACACCGGTAATAAAACGAAGGTACTCGGGCAGCAGATCACGGCACTCATTCTGGATCAGCACCTTTTTCACATAGAGCTGCGGACCATGATTTTCGAGCTCTCCCTGACGGTAAAGCATTTCGGGCGGTGCCTCTTTCGGGAGAAACAGGAGCGCCTTGAAGGTGACCATCCCTTCTACTGAAACTGGAAGATAGTCGAGCGGATCGTTATAGTCGTTGGCAATGAACTTGTAGAACTCATTAACCTCCTCGTCCTTCAGCTCACTTTTTGAACGCTGCCAGAGTGCAGTGATGCTATTGACCTGCTTGTCGCCAAGGTAGATCGGAAAGTCAACAAAGTTTGAATATTTCTTGATAATCTGCTCAACGCGGTACTCTTCGGCAAACTCCTTGTGCTCCTCCTTGAGTTTGAAGGAGATACGGGTACCTCGGATCGCTTTGTCGATCTTTTCAATGGTGTAGGTGCCCTGTCCACTGGAGCGCCAGCGGTACCCCTGCGAATCGGGTCGAGCGCTTCTGGTCTCTACGGTAACCTCTTCGGTGACCATAAAGACTGAGTAGAAGCCAACACCAAACTGTCCGATGAGTTTGCCATCAAGCTGTTGCTGCTGCTCTTTGAGGGACTGCATAAAGCTGAGCGTCCCCGACCTGGCAACCGTCCCGAGGTTTGCAATCAGCTCCTCTTCGGTCATGCCTACCCCACTGTCTTCAATGACAAAGCTCATCTCTTGGGAATCGATGGTGATCCTGATGGCAAGTTCTGACTCCTTGTCGAGAATATCCTGGTCGGTAAGGGCATTGAAGCGCACCTTGCTCAGGGCATCGGAGGCGTTTGAAATCAGCTCCCTGAGATATATTTCGGGATGGGTATAAAGGGAGTGAACGATAAGATCCAGTAGCTGCTTCATTTCAGCCTTGTATTCAAACTCCTGGAGAGGCGCTGTGCCGTTGTTACTACTGTTGCTCATATTGAGTCGTCTGCTTTATTGATGAGAATGGATGCTTGCTCATCGGTAAGTGACTGCAAGCGTTCAAAAAAAGGTAATTAATTATGACCTGCGTAACTTTTTGCGCGCTGCCGCCTCACCGTCATAGAGGCGCTTGACACCATCACCAAGAGCTTTTTCAATATCACGAATGTTGGAGACAAGCCTCGCCATACCCGACAATTCTACTGAAGCAGCCTGATCAGACCCCCACATCGCCCGGTCAATGGTAACATGACGTTCAACAAAGGTGGCACCAAGAGCCACAGCAGCCCAGGTGGTTGAAAGCCCCACTTCATGGCCTGAATAGCCAATCGGAACTGTGGGATAGAGTGCCTTGAGAGAGGTGATCATCCGAAGATTCAGTTCATCTATCGGTGAGGGATAGGTGGAGTTGGTATGGGCAATAAGAAGATTATCGATTCCAAGCTCTGCAACCGTTTTTTCAACCTCATCCATCGTTGACATCCCGGTAGAGATGATCAGTGGACGATTCGTCGCCGCAGTCTTTTTCAGCAGGGGGAGATCCGTCAGTGAAGCTGATGCCGCCTTGTAACAGGGGGGCTCAAACTGTTCCATAAAGTCAACAGACTCTTCATCCCAGCAGGATGCAAACCAGAGGATACCGTGCTCCTTGCTGAATCGATCAATCTCCTGATACTCCTCACGCCCGAACTCAACCTTGTAGCGATAGTCGATGTACTTCATGCGACCCCAGGGGGTATCACGCTCAATGTCGCGCTGATCCTTGGGCACGCAAAGCTCAGGGGTACGCTTCTGAAACTTGACCGCATCGCAGCCAGCCTGGGCAGCTCCCTCAATAAGTTTTTTGGCCACATCCATCGAGCCATTATGATTGATACCAATTTCAGCAATAACAAAGACGGGATAGCGATCTCCAACCATTCTGTTCCCTATAGTGACTTCTGCCATATTAATTATAGTGGTAAAACGAGCCGTTCATTACATTTTGATTGGAATGTCAGGAATCGATGTTAAAAAAACAAAAAATATACTCAGGAATTTCTCAGCATAATAAGCCACTCGGCAAAGTCGCGAAAGGCTCCATGGCCGCCATTAGCCTTGGCCTTATAGTGGCTGCATGGCTCAACAAAATGCGTAGCATCACAAGGAGAGCCCGTCAAACCCTCCTTCGCTATCTCCTCCATAATCGCCACGTCATTGACATCATCGCCGATATAGGCAAGCTCACAACGTAGAAGCCCGGTCTCAGCCAGCACGGTTTCAACCATGGAGGGCTTGTCCTTGACTCCAAGATAGAGCCGTCTCATCCCGAGCTTTTCAGCCCGTTTCCTGAGACTTGGAGAGATCTCCCCGGTCATGATACAGGTTTCAATACCGATATTTCTGAGCCGTTCAATGCCCATTCCGTCCCTGATAGAATAGCGTTTCAGCTCCTCCCCTCTGTCCGAATAGTAGACACCGGTATCGGTCAAAACTCCATCATTATCGGAAATTACAAGTTTTATCTTTGCGGCTCGTTGTACGAGCTCCCCGATCGTTAATGACAGCATGGAAAATTGAGCGTTTCATCAGGATACAATGATTTTCAGCAGGCCAATATATGACATTTCCCGCATTTCACAGCAAAGAGAAAGCGAGAGCAGAAGCTACAGATAAACTACGCATCTGGTTAAAAAGATTCTGCACCCTTTCAATTGACAACCTGAATCGTTATGTTCATGCTCTTCATGAGGCGTGAAAGAGACATTGGACTGTTTGCTCAACTTTAACATACCTTGCCCTATGTGTGGAGTTTTCGGCGTTTTTAATTCAAAAACTCCCGCAGAAGATACCTTCTATGGATTGTACTCACTACAGCACAGGGGACAGGAGGCAGCAGGTATAGTTGTGGCGGAGTATAACAAGGTCAAGAAAAGAACACTCTTCAAGCAACATAAAGGAATGGGTCTTGTTGCTGAGGTCTTCAGGGATGAGACAATTTTTGACACCCTTGGTGGCTATGCCGCAATTGGACACAACCGGTATTCAACCACAGGCTCCTCCTCATCGGTAAGCAATATCCAGCCATTTTCACTCACCTACCGATCGGGAAGTCTCGCCATAGCCCATAACGGCAACCTCACCAACTCCCGTGCTTTACGGCGTGAACTGACAGAGCTTGGAGTGATCTTTCAGGCATCATCGGATACCGAAATCATCCCTCACCTGGCCGCACGGAGCCGAAAAAAGGAGCCAATACACCAGCTTTACGAAGCGTTGTCGCAGGTTGAGGGGGCGTATTCGATGGTACTTCTTGCCAATAACCAGTTGATCGCTGCGAGGGATCCTTATGGATTCAGGCCGCTTGCCCTTGGCAAAAAGGTCGATCCCCTCACCGGTGAGCTGACCTATATTGTCGCCAGCGAAACCTGCGCTTTTGATATCATCCAGGCGGAGTATATCCGCGATATCGAGCCCGGTGAAATTCTTTTGATCGACCATCTTGCTGTTACAAACGAAAAACTGACTTCGCTCTACCTCCCCTCCTCAGCCCGCAAGGCCCGCTGCATTTTTGAATATGTCTACTTCTCCCGTCCCGACAGCTTTATTTTTGGCCATTCGGTGGATAAAGTGAGGCGCAATCTTGGCAAAAATCTTGCACGAGAGTCAACAATTGAGCATCAACCCGGAGAGAAGGAGTTGACCGTTGTCAGTGTGCCCGATTCATCCAACACCGCCGCACTCGGTTTTGTGAGGGAAAGTCTCAAAAATGAAAAACCTGCAAGGTTTGAACATGGTCTTATCCGCAACCACTATGTGGGAAGAACCTTCATTCAGCCAGGTATTCACAGCCGTGACATCAAGGTTCGTTCCAAATACAATATTGTGCGCGGAGTTCTTCAAGGGCGACCGATCATTCTGGTGGACGACTCCATTGTACGGGGAACAACCGCTAAAATGCTGATAAGGCTGATTCGTGAGGCTGACCCGACGGCAATTCATCTGCACATCAGCTCTCCCCCCATAACGAATCCCTGTTTCTACGGTATGGATTTTCCTACCAAGCGACAGTTACTTACCCACATGTTCGACAGTCTTGACAACGCCGGAGAGGAGATTGAAAAAATCAGGGAGTATATCGGGGTAGATTCATTGAAATACCTCTCCATGGAGGGGTTGATGAACAGCGTCCCCTCGTTTGAGGGCGAAACATACAGCTACTGCACCGCATGTTTCAGCGGAGACTATCCGATTCAAATCAACGACGCTACGACAGACAAAGAGGAAAACGACTGACCCTATTTTTTCCCCTGCTTGAACTCAATCCTTACCGAGGTATGGGGCACCGCCTCAAGTCTCTTCTTTGGTATAGGCTTGCCCGACTTGATACAAATCCCGTAAGTACGGTTCCTGATCCTGTCAAGAGCCTGATCAATGTAGGTGATATACTTTTCATCGCGGGCAATAAACATGAAGCGCTGTTCCCGATCCATGGTATCAGTGCCGTGATCGGCCATATGCATGGAATAGTTCGAATTGATTGAATCTTCCACGTTTTCGTCAGAAAGAGAGGAGCGCAGAATATCAAGATCACGCAGCACCTCCTCACGTCTTTTGAGTAACAGAACCCGGAAATGTTCAAGTTCTTCATCTGTCAAATACGTTTTCGTCAAGATGGGCTCTTCAATTAGTTCACTCTCTTTGCTGAAAGCGCTCTCATTTTTTTTTACCATAATAGACCTTGTTTTCTTGTTACCAACAGAATTCTATAAAAAAGCTTGCTCAGAATACCACCGATCAAGATACCATCAACTGCAATATTTATCAAGCAATAGCTCACATTCGTGACCATTTATCACATACCGTATGCCTGGACGTGGCATACCATCCACAAGAGACAACGCAAGAGTCTCTTCCTTAATATATGCTTCATTAAACGCAATTGCACTCCAAAGCTCTTTTGAAGTCCTGATGTATATAGTAATCCTGTCAGTAATCTCAAAACCACTCTCCTTGCGCAGCGTCTGGATACGACTGACAAGTTCACGGGCATTGCCAAGCATCTCCAGCTCTTCGGTCATCTCCGTGTCAAGCGCCACCATAATACCATGTGCGTCATCAGATGCCACAAGCCACCCTTCAATATCTTCGTGCATGATCTCCACATCTTCACGATTCAGCTCAAATACCCTGCCATCGAGCTCAAGCGAAAGATGGCGCTCTTTTTCCAGGCGAGCAATCTGTTTATGGCTCATCATCCTGATGGCTTCCGCCAAAGCTTTCATCTCCTTGCCAAAACGGGGGCCAAGAGTTTTAAAGTTTGCTTTGACCTTTTTGCTGATCACAGAGCCATCCTCTTCGATATACTCTATCTTCTGTACATTGACCTCTTCCAGAATAATTTCAGCAACCAGCCGATACTCTTCTCTTACTTCTTCATCACACACTGAAAGCAAAATACGTCTGAGCGGCTGACGAACCTTGATGGAGGCCTTTTCGCGCATCGTGCGCACCAGCGAGGTGATAATTTGCGCTTTTTTCATGCGATGCTCAAGTGGCCGATCAATCGCATCAAGATGAAGGCGGGGGAAATCGGCAAGATGCACCGACTCACAGGGTTCAAGTCGACTTATCCCGTTCAGATTCAGATAGATCCAATCCGCCAGAAACGGGGTGACAGGTGCCAGCAACTTTGCCACCGTCTCCAGTGCACGATAGAGCGTCTGATAGGCGGCAATCTTGTCCGGCCCCATGTCGCTTTTCCAGAAGCGCTTTCTTGAACGACGGATATACCAGTTGGAAAGGTCATCAACCGTAAAATCATTAATCAGCCTGACTGCGCCAGTAATGTCGTACTGCTCCATACGGATATGTACCGTATCAATCAGCGTGTTCAGACAGGAGAGTACCCAGCGATCCAGCTCGGAGCGCTCCTGAACAGCTATTTCTGGCTGAGCAAAGGTAAAACCATCAACATTGGCATAAAGCACAAAAAAGTTATAGCTGTTGATAAAGGCCCGGAAAAACTTGCGCTGCTCCTCCTCAATCTCCGCCGTATTGAACGATTTCGGTCTCCATGGAGGGCTGCTCACCATCAGGTACCAGCGAAGTGCATCGGCCCCGTATCGCTCCATCGTCTCAAAAGGATCAACCATGTTGCCTTTTGACTTCGACATCTTCTGGCCAGATTTGTCGAGAATATGGCCATTGACAATCAGGTTTTTATAGGCTGGCTTGTCGAAAAGAAGCGTTGCAATGGCATGAAGCGTGTAGAACCAGCCCCTGGTCTGATCGACCCCCTCGGCAATGAAGTCAGCCGGGAACATCTTGTCGAACAGCTCTCGATTCTCGAATGGATAGTGCAACTGGGCAAAGGGCATGGAGCCACTGTCGAACCAGACATCGACCAGCTCGGGAGTACGATTAAACCGCTTGCCATTCCTGATAAAATAGACCCTGTCGACAAAAGGCTTGTGCAGATCAAGCTCCACCAGCCCCCTGTCGAGCGCATCGGCAAGCAAGAGCCGCTCCCCGTCAATATCTATAAATCCCTCCCGCAACTCCGCAATGGAACCAACAGCAAACATGTTGCCCGAAGAGGCATCATCACCAATCACAAAATCCTCCGACACCCAGAGCGGCAGAGGCGAACCCCAGAATCGTTCACGGGAGAGCGCCCAGTCCTTGTTCTCCTCGAGCCAGTTACCGAAACGGCCTGTCCCTATCTCGGGAGGGCACCAGTTGATGGTTTTATTAAGCTCCACCATGCGGGGAGCTATTGAGGTTGTTCTGATATACCATGATTCGCGGGCATAGTAGATTACCGGCACATCATACCGCCAGGAATAGGGATAGGTGTGGGTAATAATCTCCTTTCGGTATAACTTTCCCGCACCTTTGAGCTGCTTGATAATGAGCGGATCGGTATCCTTGAAAAACATGCCGTCATAGTCGCTCACCTCAGCCGTAAAACAGCCATTGCGGGCAACCGGCTGAAGCATTGGCAAATCGTATGTTTTGGCAATCTCATAGTCATCGGCACCGAAGGCGGGAGCAATATGAACAATACCGGTGCCATCCTCTGTGGAGACAAAAGATCCTGCCGTGACATACCAGCACTTTTTTTCAGGCTGGATATAGGTGAAGAGCGGCTCATACTCCAGCCCTTCGAGATCCCCCCCTTTCAGCTCGGCAACAACCTTCCAGAGTGATTCACCCTCTTCATTCTTCTCAAGAAGCACCTGCAAGCGCGATTTGGCAAGAATCAGCGTCTCTCCACTCTCAGCATGACAGACCTTTACGTAGTCAATATCCGATCCAACGCAAAGCGCTACATTTGAGATGAGTGTCCACGGCGTCGTTGTCCAGACAAGAAATGACTCTTCAGCCCCGCGAAGCTTGAACTTGACATAGATACTCGGGTCTTTCACCTCTTTGTACCCCAGGGCAAGCTCATGCGAGCTCAGCACCGTCTCCGATTTCGGATCCTGCGGCACAATTTTATAGTCTTTGTAGATCAGCCCCTTGTCGAAAATAGTTTTCAGGGCCCACCAGACCGATTCGATATAATCGTTGGTGCAGGTGATGTAGGGATTATCCATATCAACCCAGTATCCCATCCGCTCCGTCAGCTTCCCCCACCCTTCGCGGTTATCGTCAATGTGGTGATAGACGAGCGCCCGTGCTTCGGCATTAAACTCACCATCGCCATATTCGACGACCTGCGACTTGTTCTTCAGACCCAGTTTCTTCTCCACAGCAATCTCTACCGGCAATCCATGGGTATCCCATCCCGCTTTGCGGGGAACCTGGTAGCCCTGCATGGTCTTGTAGCGACAGATAATATCTTTTATAGTACGGCTGAACACATGGTGAACTCCAGGCTTTCCGTTGACTGTCGGTGGCCCTTCATAAAAGGAGAAAACCTTCTCGGACGATCGCCCGTCGAGGCTTTTGTGAAAAATTCCCTGTTCATTCCAGTAGGCAAGAATCTCAGCCTCTACCGCGCTGTATGAGAGATTTGAGGGATACTCAACAAATTTGGCATTCATAGCTTTTCTTAATCATTCAGTCGAATGCAGGCTCAGTACCTGCCATTAAAATATTACACACAAATAGCTGAAACAAGAGAGGCAAGCCTTTCAAGAAACGAAAAGCTTGCCTGAAATGAAGTATAAACAGAGCCTGGATGCCAACGCCTTTCGACGCTTATTTCTTGCCACCAAGCGTAGAGTTAACACCTTCAAGCACCTGCTTGGCAACCGTCGTAAGAGAGTCAAGCGCCATGGCAAGAGCCTTGCTCACCGGCTCAATAGCGCCGTCAATAAGGGAGCCGACACCAACAAGGATAGCAGAAAAATCTCCTTTACCAAAATCGCTTTGCTTCTGCTGATCTTGACCAGATGCTCCAGATGCTTTCGTTTCTTCAGCCATATTTCACCGCCATTTAGAGTTATCGCATAACAAAAACAATACGTTGGAAATGTAATATATTTATTCATGCTATCAAAGCAAAGGAAAACAGAAGATGTTCCGAATATCTTTGCCAGCGATATGCAACACTTTGGGATTTTTCACCAGTCACACTACTGACGCCCATACCGGTCATCGACCCGAACAATATCATCCTCTCCAAGATAACTGCCCGTCTGTACCTCGATCAGTTCAAGAGGAGTTGTTCCTGTATTTTCCAGACGATGAAATGCTCCAACAGGAATATAGGTTGACTGATCCTCGCCAAGTGTAATTTTTTGTGTGTCCACGGTAACAAGCGCCATTCCCTTCACTACAATCCAGTGTTCGGCACGATGATGATGTTTCTGCAATGAAAGTGCAGCGCCGGGGTTTACCGTAATGCGCTTCACCTTGAATCGCTCTGACTCATCAACCGTTTCATAGGTGCCCCATGGCCTGCATACCCGTCGATGGGTCAACGCTTCATCCCGCTCACTCCGCTTCAACTCCTCAACCAGCACCTTGACATCCTGAACAGCCTCCCGTGAGGCGACAAGCACTGCGTCCGAAGTCTCAACAATAATGTGCCCTTCAAGTCCAACGGCTGTAACAAGGCGACTGGTGGCATGGATGTAGCAGTTTTTAACATCATGCACCATCACATCGCCCTTCTTGATATTGCCGGAGACATCGGACTTCTCGACATCCCAGAGCGCAGACCAGGCACCGACATCATTCCAGCCGGCATCAAGTGGCACCAAGGCTGCCCTGGCTGTCTTCTCCATCACGGCATAGTCAATCGAATCGGAAGGAGAGGCACTGAATGACGCTGCATCAAGACGCAAAAAGTCCAGATCTTCAGCCGATTTTTCGAGGGCCTCCCGGCAGGCAACAAGCATTTCAGGAGCACAGGCTTCAAGTTCATCTAGATAGCTCTCGGCCTTAAAAAGAAATATGCCGCTGTTCCAGAAGTAGTCACCGGAGGCAAGGTAACGCTCCGCAGTCTTCCTGTCGGGCTTTTCGACGAACTCAAGCACCGGATAGACCGCACTGTCGCTCTGAACTGTTGCCCTGATATAGCCGTAACCAGTTTCAGGCGCACTCGGGAGAATACCAAAAGTAACAAGTTTACCCTTTTCTGCCGCTTCGCTACCTGCGGCAACAGCGGCACTGAAGGCCGCCGGATCAAGAATAACATGGTCAGCAGGCAACACCAGCATCAGCGCACCCGGATATTTTTTGCTGACCAGCATGGCCGAAATGGCAGCGGCCGGGGCAGTATTGCGCCCGACAGGCTCAAGAATTATCTCTCCGAGCTCAGCGCCTGTCTCATGCAACTGCTCTGCCACCAGAAATCGGTGGCTTTCATTGCAGACACAATAAACCGGCCCGCGCCCTTCAAGTGAAGCGAGACGATAGACCGTATCCTGCAGCATGGTGTTTTCACCGGTCAGCGAGAGCAACTGTTTTGGATACAGCGCGCGGGAGAGAGGCCAAAGCCGAGTACCAGAACCACCACTGAGAATCACAGGAATAATCATGAACAAACAGGTTATAAATCAACTACCCCGCACCGAAGCTACGGGGTGTAAAATTATGTTTAAGAATTTCTTCACAAAGCACGGCTTCGAGAAATATATCCTCTCACAATTTAACGGATAACATACTTCTCGTACATCTTCCAGGTCGACGAGACAAGGGTATCAACATCGCTGAATTTCGGTGCCCATCCAAGCAGCTCAAGCGCATGGCCGGATGAGGCAACAAGCTCAGCCGGATCACCAGCCCTTCTGCCAGTCACCTCGGAGGGAATTGCCTGGCCTGTAATAATCCGTGCCCGATCGACCATCTCAAAGACGCTTACCCCGCATTCGCTGCCAAGATTCACCGTCAAGCTCCGCTTCTGCTTGAGAATGTACTCAAAAGCGGTGACATGCGCTTCAGCAAGGTCACTCACATGCACATAATCGCGAATACAGCTTCCGTCCCGTGTGGAGTAATCATCCCCATACACAGCGAGTTTCTGGCGAATACCCACAGCCACCTCCATCACAATGGGCAGAAGATTCTCCGGGTTCAACTCCAGCCCCTTGACCCGCCCCTGCACATCATACCCCGCCGCATTAAAGTAGCGAATAGCCGCGTAACGCATCCCCTTGAGCCGGTCATAACAGTCGAGGATGCGCTCAATTTCCAGTTTGGTAAAACCGTAAAAGTTCTCGGGCTCTTTCGGGTGATTTTCGTCAATCGGCAGGTATTGGGGCGCCCCATAGACTGCCGCAGATGAAGAAAAGATAACTGGCGATATACCCGCTTCGGATGCCTGATTAAGAACGTTGATCGTGCCGGAAATATTGGCATGCGCATAAGCTTCGGGATGAAGCATGGACTGCCCCGCCGCCTTCAATGCTGCAAGATGGACACATCCATCAAAGCCGACAGCCATGACTGCCCGCAACTGTTCAGGGCGCATGATGTCGCCATGGACAAAATGGGCCTCCTCAAAGAGATTTTCCCTGAAGCCGGTTTGAAGATTGTCGAAAACCGTCACCTGATAACCACGATCAAGAAAAGCCCTTGAAACATGGCTGCCAATATAGCCAGCACCACCAATAACCAGAATTTTCATAAAAATAGCTCTGAAATTTCAAAAATTGTTGTCACCTGCCACAATACATCTCCTCATAGTAGTGCTGGTAACTGCCGGAGGTGACATTACTGAGCCACTCACTCTGTGCAAGATACCATTCAACCGTCAACTCAAGACCTTTTTCAAACGTTATCGAAGGAACCCAGCCAAGCTCACGTTGCAACTTCGACGAATCTATCGCATAACGCAGATCATGACCTGCCCGGTCGGTGACATAGGAGACCAGTTTTTCAGACTCCCCTGCTCCCCGACCAAGCTTTGTATCCATGATACGGCAAAGAAACCTGATCAGAGCAATATTACTCCATTCATTATGGCCACCAATGTTGTAGGTCTCCCCTGTTTTTCCGTGATGGAAGATCACATCAATGGCCTGGGCATGGTCAACAACCCAGAGCCAGTCACGAATATTCTCCCCTTTTCCATAAACGGGAAGTGGTTTCTTCTGGATGATGTTGTTAATAAAGAGAGGAATGAGCTTTTCAGGAAACTGGAAGCTCCCATAGTTATTGGAGCAGTTGCTGATCACCACCGGCAAACCAAAGGTATCATGCCAGGCCCTGACGAAGTGGTCTGAGGAGGCTTTTGAGGCGGAGTAAGGGCTGTGAGGATCGTAGGGAGTCTCCTCGGTAAACATCCCCTCGCTGCCAAGTGAACCATAGACCTCGTCGGTTGAAATATGGTAGAAGCGCTTGCCCTCAAGATTGGCACCCCAGCTCGCTTTGGCAGCATTCAGCAGATTGACCGTGCCCAGAACATTGGTCACCACAAATTCCGTGGGATTGGTTATTGAGCGATCGACATGCGACTCGGCCGCCAGGTGAATCACTCCGTCAAAGTGGTGCTCCTCAAACAGGCGCATCAGAAAATCAGCGTCAGTGATATCCCCTTTGATAAAGCGGTAGTTCGGGAGATGCTCAACATCGCTGAGATTGGCAAGGTTGCCAGCATAGGTCAGCTTGTCGAGATTGGTAATGGTATAAGAGGGGTAGCTCTTCAGGAGATGGCGCACAACATGCGAGCCAATAAATCCAGCGCCTCCAGTAATAAGAATATGCATTGACCTTGTCTTTGTTTTGTTTCGAGTTTTTCGCTTTATCTGTTGCTTGTTCCGATTTTTTGTATGATGTCTATGGGGCGACACCCGGCCCTGCCAATATCTCCAGCCATGCACATAAGAACCCTATCGACCATCAAACGCTACCCGTCACACCATCCTCACCCTCCAGACGGTGCAACATCACGGCAAGTGAATCACGCCAGTAGGGAATCTGGATGCCCCACTCCTTTTTGATGGCGGATTTGTTCATCACACTGTAATGAGGCCGTGGCGCCACCTGCGGATAGTCGGCGCTCGCAACCGGCACGACCTTGCAAGGCAGCTCTGCCAGCTCCATAATCGCTTGTGCAAAATCGTACCACGACGCAACCCCTTCGTTGGAGTAATGAAAGGTGCTGCTGTAGCGAACATCCTTGTCGTGCCGGTCAATAATCGACACCATTCCCAAGGCAAGATCTGCCGCCCATGTTGGCGTTCCAATCTGGTCAGCCACAACACTCACTTCAGAGCGTTCTCTGCCAAGGCGAAGCATGGTTTTGACAAAGTTCACACCATACATGGAGTAAAGCCACGATGTCCTGATAATCACGTATGAAGGAGCGATATGACGAATCGACTCCTCACCCTCCCATTTTGAAATCCCATAGATCCCGAGGGGCGATGGCGGATCACTCTCCCGATACGGAAAGCTTGAGGTGCCATCAAAAACGTAATCAGTAGAGATATGGATCAGAAGCGCATTCCGCTCCCTGGCGCAAGCTGCAAGCACCGCCGGTCCATCCCTGTTGACGCTGAAGGCCAGAGCGGAATCTGTTTCAGCCTTGTCAACCGCCGTATAGGCCGCACAATTGACAATAACCTCTATCTCAAGGTCCCGACAGAGAGCATCAACCTTGTCTGAAAGCGTAATATCCAGATCGGGAAGATCATAGAAAAAAAAACGGTGGTGGTCGAAACTGGCCGACAGCTCCTGCAACTCCGACCCAAGCTGGCCACGACTGCCTGTAACAAGAATATTCATGCAAATTTTCTCAAGATAACCCTATATATAATTGTTTGTTTTCTGTATGTATGATTTTACGAAAAATATGCCCAAAATTAAACAAAATAATGAGATACTCAAATGACAAATAGCCCGTGAAGCATCGCTGAAAGGCCAGCCCCTGAACCAATTTTGGAGCACTGGCTATGGCATCAAAAGATGTAACAGGCACTGCCTGTTGAATCTCCGGTAGTCCACTTTGCGCACGGAAAGATTGGTCAGGCAGTGTCTGACCAATCTTTCGGAACTCATTTTGCCTGCTTTCAGATTTTGCAGACACTGCCTGCAAAATTCCGGAAGAGGTGAGATAGGACTTACAGCAGAGCGCGAGGCGTCGTTCTGAACAGCCCTCCCGACTTCTGCCAATTAGTGCGGAAACTCAGGGTTCAAGAGTTGAATGAGTGTGCTGTTCGCCAATTTGCTGGTGTTCATGCGCACGGAGTGTACTTCTCCGGTTCGCTCATCATGGATATTT